>SL_3KL_010_SEDDRAFT_10001888_pt1 | contig 19169 bp, 24 predicted proteins | sample SodLakKL_010_SED_2_FD_10381 | JGI IMG/M metagenome (IMG submission 10381) | reverse complement strand
CCATAATCCCTTACAGCTACATATGACGCCCCGGCAAACCAAACAATTGCAGGAGGAACACGTGTTCTCTCTGGCCACTCAGTTAAAATTTCGGGACTTGACCACTCTGCATTTTTTATGGAATTAGCAATTAGATCATAGTCTACGTGACTTCCCGATACATGGGCATGCGGAAACTGTAATTTACCATTTATCAATAATAGTTCATATGAGCCTTCCTCGATCCATGCATCAGAATCGGTCTCTGTGTTCTCATATGGTTGTAAAAATGCTTTCTTTAATTCGGACCAGCCTTCATTTTCAAATTCTGTATATACTATTACATCGGCTCCTTCAGGTGGATATTGGCTAGTCATGATAATAGGATTACCGTTTGGTTTGAAATTAAATCGGGCATTAACTATCCCGCTGTCCTCAGTATAGTATGGAGCTTGTCCCGGATAAACATTAACTTCTTCTTGCCACACGCCGTTTACCTGTTTAGCATACCATATCGCAAATCTAGAATTGGTTCCAAACAATGAAGTCTCGCTTATTACATGGAAATCGCCCGAATCATCTCGATGAATACGTGAACTCCAGCGATGTAACCTATATTGAGGTCCCCCTTCATATGCTTCTTCGGGGTTTGTATTGCTTATTTTTGTAATACTCCCCCAAGATCCATTAGTATTGGTAGTATACCAAATTTCATTTATATTACGTACGTCTAGTGGATCTTGCTTTGCCCATGGATCTAAAGATTCACTCCAAAATATATGAGCAACACCACTATTGTCCACATAAATTTGGGCATCTCCTGCATTTGTAGAAAGTGTTCCAGTATTAGGTGCACCAACTCTTCCTGGATGTATCAGCTTATCAGATACGTTTACTTGTTCGGTACTTTTATTATAAGTGATATGACGGATTAACCCACGTTCATCATTAGGCTCATCTGGGTCATATACACGCCAATCCTCAAATACAAAATGTATTAAATCTGATTCTGGGTGTCCACCTATCCTCATTTGCTCTATAGATGAATCACCTGACCAATCTGCCAATTGTATCACATCCCAAGTAACTCCCCAATCAGTACTTTTTGCTGTAAACGGTGCTAATTCAANTTCTTCATTCATTCCGGCGTATGACATCCAAAATTCACCGTTGCCTAAATATATAAGATTTTTTGGATTATACATAACACTCCCCCAGGCCTGCCAATCATTATATCGCTCATCGTCTACCAAGACCGGATCTTCCATCCATGTTCCATAAAAATATACCTTGCCAGGCCAGTGATTTAAAGAATCATTATAGTCACTAGTATCCGTAAACATAACTGCTATATGCTCGCCTTCAGGCATTTTCTCTACATAAAACTGATATTGTGCTGGACGTATTTTCTCCTTAGTCTGATTGTAGTAACCAGGGTTATGTGCTAGACTTTCTATATTGCCTAATCGAATAACGCTCGTGTAGAATTTTTTATAGTCGTTTACTGTTATCATAAAGGTAATTCTATAGTATATATTACTTCCAAAGTTTTGTCATGAGGTATAATTATAGATTGATCTAAAACGTCTCTAGCCACACATATGGTTCTATTATGTGCTCCAGAACCCCAGTTTTCATTATATTGTGTAACAGCGTATAACGCAATTTCTGTAATTATAACATCATCGCCAGATTCATTTGTAAAAGACCGCTCAGCTATACATTTAATGTCGTTCTCCTCGTAATCATCCTCCAATTTAAATTGATATCCACTATGTAACAATTCCCCCGGATCATTGCCATCAAATATTTGATCATCGAGTTTATAATCGTGCATATCTACAGGAGTAGTCCCTTTTCCAACTACAATTCCCCACCGATCTTCGCCAATACCGTCATCAAAGGGCATTAGACTTAATCCGCAAAAGTAGTTTCCCGAATTGTCAATAGTCTGAAGATTTCCTTGTGTATTCATTATCTGGTTATTTGTTGTACTAGAAATAAGTCTCGCAGCTATATAATATAAGTGTGCTGCTTTGAACAAGAAAGAGTTGAACGGGACAGCCCTAGTTTCTAAAATATTTTTTTCTTCGTCGATTAACTTAAGATTTATATTTACTTTCATACGTGTACTCTAAACGTTAAAATATACTCTACTAATAGCTGATGCTCTTCTTGCAGTAAAATAGGGGCAAACGTGTCTTTAACAATTAATCTACGTATAGTTGCTGTAGATCCATGAGCATCCCTTATGATGCCCGCCTCCGTTATATATAAATCCTCCCCAGAAATATTCGAAAATGCTCTCCAATGAACTATATCCGCAGAATTTCCTATGACAACCGGAAAGTCTATACCTACCGATGAATATGTTAAGTTATCTGTAAGCAATTGATTATCTAAGCTGGTATCCGTTAATAACATATTTTGTGATCCATTCCCAACTACAACCCCGTAACTAGCATCACCATCAGGAGCTAAACTCCGATATCTCCAAGGAAACCTTTCTCCAGTAGTTATACTAGTATCATACATCAATGCAAAATAAAAGGCTCTGACAAACCCTATAACAAAACTATCACTTTGTTTTTCAAAGCGATTTACTAGTTTTTTATTTTTATCAAAAACTTTAATATTTAGTCGAGTTCCAACATCCTGCATTATGTTTCAATTCCTAATAATAAAGTTAACCCAAATACTTCCCCAACTTGAACGGTGACCGGAGTATCTAAAACTCTACGCATAAATAAAAATCTCCAATGATTTTGTGTATGACTGATAGCTAAACCAATTTCCCTAATTGTCTGAGCACTTCCTGAGGTGTTTAAAAACATCCTGGACATTTTAATTTGCCCAGTATTTGCTACATTATCTATACTAGGTTCGGCAATCAACATATTTATGTGCTTAAACTCATTGTTATCATACGGGGAAATTAAATTGTAGTCATTACGATCAAAAGCTTGATCACTTGACCCAATTATTAATCCATACTCATCCATATTTAAAGGGGCATTTGCAAAAAGAAGATCAACCGTACTGTTAGTTCGAAAAGATCTACTAGTATTGCTTGTGTCTGGAACCGTTACACTTGTTAATGTTGCCCTAATTGCTCTCATAACTTCCGCTTTTATTCCAGTCCATTCATTGAATTTTAATCTATATCTAAATACATTTGCTTCATCTGTATCAAGGGGTACCTCAATAGGTAAAACATCTAAGACATTAGCCCAAGGTACCGCTAGACCTGAACTTGAACTAAATAGGCCAATTTCTCTTACGGTTATCGGCGCGTTAGCTGTAATAGTGCGATATATATCAAAGTAATTATTTGAAGTGTCAATCGTCGGTGTATCTATTGCAAGGGCATTGTATAACATATCAGCTTCAAATCGAGCAGATAAATCAAAAGCCTCTATACTATGTGGATCATTCCCACTTCCCAAATGTAGTCCTCGTCTATTTGTTAAAGTACTGCCAGTCAAATGCAAATGTGCCGGACTGTTTTGACTAAATAAATTAGTACCAGTCATAGACGGTATAGTAAGGGTAGAGTTGGACAATGTATTGTATAACCATGTTAAATAATTACCCACATAGGAATGCGCTCTGGCATTTAATATTAAATTTTGTCCTCGAAATATGGCCAACTCCACTGTATTTAAATTAATTGGTATTGTTAAATTATGGTGCGCCGTCATCAAATATCTCACTTTCTATTGTTATTTCTTCTTCGGCATCTTCTCGATCAAAGCTATGTGCTTCTGATTCCGTTTGTAATTCTTCATCAATGTTTTCTGTTGAAAACCCAGTTCCTTCGGATTCGTGTGCTAGCTCTAGATCTTCTTTATAATCTTCAATCTGCAATGTTTCCTCTGTTTTAACAGTAAAATTATTATTAACCATCAATATTAACGCTGTTACAAATCTAAATGGGGAGGAGAATCCGGATACAGCGGTTCTAACCCTCCAATAATATGTTTGCATAGCGCCCAAACTAAATTCCAACGTATAGGAATTGGTCAATAACTCATCGCTAGTAAATACTATATCTTCAAACTCTTCGTCAGTTGCGATCTCTAATATATAAAACTCAAAATCATCTACGTGGCTCCATTGAAATTCAGGTATTAAAAACACATTCTCTGCCAAATTTTCCGGAGCTATAAGCGTGGGAATTGGGGAGGCTGCACCTATCTGAACTTGCGCAGGCCTGATCGACTTAACATATTTTTGATAAAAATCCTCGTTATAGGGCAACTCAGGTGTAGAAAATATAGCTGTATTATATTTCTTAAAATCATTTATTAACATTATTTATAATAACCATTATAAGATATACTACTTATTATACAGCGGCTCTAGTTCTGTATATAAACTTAATCGCATCACCGTTGTTTATCGTGACGGCAGGACTAACCCTGTCCCTAAAGATACAGAAGGCAGCTCTAGTATCAACCGCACTACTTATTGCATGAGTGGTTGACGAAGTATTAAAGTCCGTCGGTATATATAGCCCGGATTCATTTACCGTTATGTTGCCCCCACTTTTATTCTCGAATATGCGGGACACGTCAAAATATGCCTCTCCAGGCGCATTGATGGTAAAGTTTTCAACCATAGGCCCATGCATTACCAGCTCTCCCCCACCGTAACCGTGCTCTATTCTGTCGTAAAGTGCAAAGTCTCCTTGTGTAACATCATCAGTTCCTACACCTAGCTGGGGGCCAATAAGTTGTTGTGGTAAAAATGTAACAGCTACTGCAGGTCGCGCAAAGCCACCGGCTACGCCGCACATAAAATCTATCGCAGACCCGCCGTGGGTTCTATTAACGTTATCGATATCCTGTACAGTTCTTAACGAAAGCGCAAGCCGTCGATAGAGTAACTCATTGAATTGTACCAATATGCCGCCGTTAGATGCAGCCGATGTTCTAAGTCGATAATTAAATGTAAGGGTCGCGCCATTCGGCAACGAAATATTAATGATGTCTCTTGCCATCAACATGTTTTCAAGCGCGCCCGTACCACTTCCAGCCCCTAGAAAAAGACCCACTTCCTTAAGGTCCCAAGTCTCCCCAGAGTTGTTAACAAAGTCCCTCGTTATCGTTATTTCGGACGTATTGGCTCCAATCGCAGGGGTCGAAACCGTCACGCTACCGCCCGTCAAGATTCCTGCTGGCACCTCACCTCTAAGTGCATAGTCATTTACTGCCACTGGGGTATCGTCTACCCCGACCCTAACGTTAGGGATTCTAAACCATGCCGCTCCTCTTTGAGTAAGTGCAGCGGTTTCGGTATCGGGTTTATAGGGAACTATTCTTCCGGTATCCGGTACCCATGCCACCGTAGGTTCAGGAGCACCCAAAAGTCGATAGCGCCGATTATTGGTAGAGCTGCCTGCTGCTACGTATTCAATGTTATCCCACCAACCATTTAACTCAGTAGCCCCCTGCACCCCCTCTATCCTAAAAGCCGTAAGACCTGTTTGGTTTAAGTCTATACCAACAATTGGTGGGTCCTCGATTGTAACGCTCGACACGTTGTAGTCGAGAGTACCGTGACGTGATACAAATGGACCTTCCGCAGCAGTCCCCACACCAGTCATTTGGGCCCACAACCCTATTATGAAACCCTGTACATAAGAATCGCTCTTTTTTGACAACAGTGTGATGCCGGTCTTTTTATCCACTACATCAAGATAAAGTTCGGGGTTCTTTTTGCTTAAATCGATTGTTTTTATAATTTGTCTCATGGTAAACACTTTCCTTATGGCGTTATATTGTAATCAAAATCTATTTCAAATTCATGTGCAACTGGAGCTTCATCGTTAATGATGACGGACTCATCGTCTATTGTGACCCCAAAATTATCAGAATCTTCCTCTTCCCGAGGTTCTTGTAAAATGCTGGTTTCAAACTCGTGGATTATTGCACTTTGCTCAGCATATGAAAATGGCTGAAAAAATCGCTGACGTGTAAACAACAACACTTTGCTGATTATTGCAACCACAATGATATCGGAGCAACCTTCCTGCACATATTCTGTGTTATTAACATCACGAGCTATTACCTCATATTCGTAAATATTATCTATAGTAGCGCCAGGTAGTTGTAACATATGGTATCGTGTCAAAGGTCCCTCTGGAGTTTCAAACACGATGTCAGGGCTCACTACATCCCAATACCTCACTCTTCCGTACGCAGGCACGTTGGTTGTGAACACTACCTTTACATCTCCGCCATCAATACAATACCCATTGATCGGTATATCAAGAACAGGGGTAGTAAAAGAATTTTCCTGACCATACTTATATTGACCAAAGAATTTGGCAAAAGCTCTAAAATAGTAGGTGGTTCCTGGAGATGGGGTATCAAGCGGAAGTTTAAACTCTCCGGAAGCTAAATCGACATCTTCTGATATATAGTCAGAATAACCAGATTGCTGTGGAGCTACATTGCCGGGATCATTTTGCGAAGTTGTGCCATATACAAATCCTCTCTCTTCTATCATAGTATAACTGCTCCCTCAGCAATTACCTCCCCCTCATCTGTAAAAACTACTCCGTCAGTAATTACCTCCTCTAAAAATCCAACGCCGCCAACCATATTAATATTTTCGGAATGATGAAACTCATGTGTAAAAGTAGCAGCCCCACCTATTGGTAACTCCATTATCTGTATTTGGGCGGGCCTTACAATTTCCAGATATTTACTATAAAAATTAGGATTATAGCTTACATCTGGAAATATGGCAGCTAACGTACTAAATTTTTTGTACTTATTAACTATCAATTTTATCGCCTTTTTCTTCGTTACACTTCTTATGTGACACTTGTAAGTTTAGGTATCCGTTTACTCTACGATGTTTCATGTTTTCTTTAGTAGCTTTTGATACCGGAATTACATGGTCGTAGTGCATTAGTTCTCCTGCTAATATAGGTTCCTCGCATATCTCGCATGTAAGTTCTCCATACTTTGCGATGTTATCACTCTTTACCTTTTGCAACGTACTATAAAATATTTTACTTCTTTTAGCCATCGATGCCTACTTTATATATTATATTTCCACGCTCTATTTGCCGAATTTGTAAATTTTGATTTATTACAAACATAGATTTATTGGTTGGACGCATTGTTACAATCTTCCATCTTCTGCCCAATACATCTACAATAAAGTCACGAGGAGTCATTATAGGATATTCTCCCATTACTAAGATGCCATCTTGATCTTGCCACGAGCCAAACACTGCAATCTGATTTCGCTTTGGAGCCTCATTTAGCTGTGCATTAAATGTGATTGGTGGATAGTATCCATCGACAAATCCTACTCCAAAACATTCTTCACAGTTAGCCTTCTTGATTCGCATCAGTACCGGATCGAAACATTCCTCACAAAACTGTCCATGAGTCTTGCGAATGAAAGACTTAAAAGGCTGACCGCTATGATGTTTTAGCACCAGATCCCTACGACGAATGATCTCCCGAGCAAATTTATCAGGGCGTGTCTGGATGTGATAAGGACCGAATTCACGTGTAACTTGGTCAGCATTACGGACTATCTGCAGCATATAATAATGGTTCGTAAACTTATTGGTCATACCCTCCACTGTGTGATCCAGGTACTCTTGCGTAGTGTCTAACCCAATATCCGGAACAAGTATTTCATATTCCGCCACATTTTTACTCGGAGCGCCTGATTTGTATATTCTGAACGAATAATCAGACAACGCATCAGCAGTAGGTTTAACCTGCCACCTAATTAAAATATAACTAGGATTCGGCTGTATTATTTCTACATTAGTTAGTTCTATCATAATTAATACCAGCTAGCCATAGGTGAATGAATCTCACCATAACTACGGTCAGTGTTATAACGTATCTTTGCGGTGTTAACTCCTGCCCTATATTTGTTAATTAGTACATTATACATATTGATGTATCTTCCATAACGATCTTCGGCCTGCACATTAACTCCACCAGCATCCGAATAGCTCAACTGATTACGCGCAGACAATATTCCCTTGGATGTTAAATACTGTAATGTTGCACCTTGTTTTAGGACATTCCACGACAAGTATCCACGATCTTCCGGATCTACCACTATATCCGCAAATCCCCAATAGGTTCTAGGAGTAAAGTCTACGTTAATCTCAATTAATGCATCTGTTAAAAACTCCCGTATTTCATCATCTGTGGTTTCTTCCTCTAGATCTAGTTTGTTTAGATCCTCATGGTCGCTTATAAAAGTTCTAAATTTCTCTACGAAAAAATCTACTGTATATTCCATTAACTTCCCTCTCCTTCACCTGGTGGTGGGGTTTCAGTTTCCGAAAATGCGAGTATTGTGTTTTTGACAACTACATTTCCTTTTTCCACCATAAATTTCTTAGTTTCCGTTCCTACGATTATCCCATATACATAAAACTTGCTATACAATTTTCGTGTAGCATCGTGTGATAGATTAAAGTGAAACAGAAATCTTCCGTCCTCTAGTTGTACTATATACCCATTATCAGTTTCTTCATCGGTTATTTCAACGTTTATTACGGCCAGATCATCGCTGTCCATTATGTCTTTTTTGATAGCAAACCAACCTTTGTCTAATGGTTCTTCGAAAGGATTTGTGACAATCCTTACTATTTCAAAATCACTTCCTTGCGGAAGTTTCCTAATCGATCCTGTTTTCATAATTCTTTAACATTCCTTGGGTATAATATTATGTGCTTTTCATCCTTATATATTGTTCCGATTTCACCTATATTTGCTCGGATATAATCTAATTCAGCTCTAGAAAATATCTTCGGATCTAATTTCTTAACATCTGTAAAGTATATATCATAAGAATCTTTTAATTGATTTATTACTAGTACTTCTTTTGATTGCTTAGCCGATACATCATAAAATCGTTGGTTCGAATTTAGTATATCGTATACATCCTTGCTGAGTACATCTAGCGTGATATCCAGCTCTTTTGCTATTCTAATCGACCGCCCAACGTCTAAGAATCTCACTGTTGGATCTGCTAATATTCTCGCCAGAAAACTTTCTGAAAATCTAATCTGATTGAATAGCCGCTCAGTGTCCCCGACTATATTCTTGGTTAACGCGGTTACCTCTCTGAATATGATATTAAGGGTAGTAACGTCACCTACTATCGGTAAAACCAGTGCGGTTATTAGTCGATTTAAATTTATCTCTCGTTCAGTATCTGATACGATTTTATCTGCATATGCTTCTACTTTTCTATCTTGTAGTAACTGCCTTAATGCATCTGCAGCAATCGTTTGTAAATACGCTTCCGAATCTCTATCGTATACGATTGGATCTCGTAGTGCTATTGCGACGATTCTATCAAGATACGCGTTAACGTCGCGTATAAACTGTAAGCTTCGAGCAACGTCGGATGTAATTATATTTATCTTACTTTGCGACTCTCTATCGAATATAGCTACGCGAGCCGAATCTGCAAGTAATGCATTTACATAACTGTCGCTGTCCCGGGAATATTCAGCTTCTCTGGCTGCTGTTGAAACTATTTGGTTTAGATAGCCTTCTGAAATACGAAATCTATGCACAAACCTTTCATTATCAGCTAGTATTACCTGAAGGTAGGCAGCAACGTTTCTAAAGTGCTCAATACCTTCCCCAGTTACGTACATATAAGTCGGTTGAACGTAATTATATGTATCGTACTCAAAATGAGTTTGTGGATGTCCGTAGTCTAAAATCATTATGGTTGCTCAGGTACTTCTATAGAATGTGTAACCGTAAGCTGATCATTCGGATTAGCTATGGTTGCATTGTCAAACACTCTCTCATGAATTATATCTGATGATACTGCGCTATTATATAATATACTTTTAGCGAAAGTAGTTGGTATCGGAACATCTATATCGGATCCCTGTATCTGCACTCTTAATCGTAAGATTGCGTCATTAGGATCGTGGATCCAGGTTACTCTTGGGTCCGATACCGACAGCCTAAGTACTTCATCGTCTCCGGAATCTATGAGTGCAATGTATATCCAGCTTCCCTCTATAAAATTTCTTATTTGTTGATAACCAAATTCTGTAATTTCTGTGGCCATTTTATCTTTCCTTTGCCATTAATGTAACATATCTATCTACCGCCCCACTGGCTGTAAATCTTAACATAATCATATCGGCGTCTGTATCCGCCTCATCTAAATCTACCCTATACAGTCCGGAACCTATCTCAGCTACTGAATTTTCAATTGACTCAAAAGTTCCGCCGTTTAGGCTTCTGGATCCGGTAACTGTTAAACCTGTCATTGGTGTAACGCCATCTGAGCTCGACACCATTACAAACGTAAAGTTTGGTATTGGTTCGCCTTTAGCTATGCCATAGGGTAGTAATTGTTGTACTTTAGCACCAAAAGTATCGTCACCAGTATGTGCCAATAATGGTTTATCCCATACTGCGCGACTTATAGAATTTTGAGATATTAGGCCAGCATCATTAATAATTACATCTTCAGATGTAGATTCATTGACGACGTGCCCAACACCGCGTATTTCTAAATTCATATTAGTGCAACTCTCGTCAATAACCACAGTACCTGATATTAGGTCGATTTCAAATTCATTACCCTGCGTAACATTTTTTATCCGCATATCTCCGCTATAATTTCTAAATAGATAACTTGCTGTGTTTTCATTTATGTCTAATATTGGCATTATTGGGCCTGTATCACATGCCCACGAATCCAAGACCTTTAAGCTTCCAAAGTACGCAGGTGGAATCGAAAAAGTTCCCATTAGTAAACATTTTTCCACCATAACAGTTTGACCCGTTGGTGCCGGGTTTTCGGCCCCAAAATTGTACAAATGACAGTTCGTTAACCTTATAATACCTGTCATACGTCCCGTCACATTTGCATCTTGAATCATGCTTCCGGGCAGCTGACTACCATTTTCAAAAGTTAATGGCGGAGACGACATACCGTTACCCTGTATAGTAATTCCCGGCAATATTGCATTCGACGGAATTGTAAACGCAGATAAAAATCTGGCTGTTGTTAATCCTCTTTCAACGGCTATAGTATGCGCGTCTTCCAAATTGTTTACCGGACGTTGACGAGTGCCTGCGGGGTAATCAGCTCCAGCCTCGCCGTTATTCCCATCAATCCACACAGCATTCTGATAACTTGCAAACTCAATCTCACGTAGCTGTGCAACACGTGACTCCACAAGTGCAGACGTTTCTTGATTCACGAAGATGCGCCAATCTCCGACAGTATCCGTAATAGGCGGAGTACCATCGACACTAAAAAAATTACCGATCAGGTTTAAAGTATGATTTCCCTCATACGGTCTAATCTTCCAATCCGCTGCTAAGAAGTATGTTGTTCCCAACTGCCGATCTCCTGGTAAGGGATCGCCTCCAACAGCACTTAGCGGAAATCTTAAACCTATTAACTCAAAGATTTCGTAATCCTGCCATACTTCCTTACCATAAGAATAAAGATCCCGCTGTACATCAATATCGATAATTCCATCTACTGGCTCCTCAATGACTTGTATTATTCTATTTTCACCGTCAAATTCTACCTTTGCCATATGTCCTTACGTGGAATTAATCTAGCTTCTTTGGTAACGGTGGCCAGGGATCATTTTCAACGCGCTCAATTTTAACCGGAGCTTCCGGAATAAGATTTTCTAAACGAGCTCTCCATTCAGCCTGTTCACCAATTTCTCTTTTAACTATGGTGGCATGATTACCTTCTGCGCCGACGTCCCACCGTTCCGCAAATGTTTCCCAGTTGGTAAATTCTGGTAGAGATTCATAGTACTCTTTGATATTATCAGCATCATGTGGTCTATCGCCTTTGGATTGGTACCATGTTCGTATTCTGTATAACTTGTATCTAATTTTACTTCTGGGAACAGTTAGAATGTCTTCCTTAGTCACCATTTGTAATCTCCTTTATTTCATCGTGATTGCCATTTTTACCTACATCCCATTTTATAGAAAAATTCCTCCAAGATGTAAATCCTGGCTGGGATTCATAGAATTCTTTTATCTCATCTGCATTATGATTTCGACTGTTATCAGTCTCAAATGATTTAATGCGATGAAGTATGTACCGCAGTTGCCTGCGGTTCATACTTATCCAAGTTTATCCTCCAGCTACATAGTTTCTTTCAAGAACAGCGTTGATTGGAAACACAAGACCAACAGTTCCCGTAATTGTAAACGATGCTGTAACGTACTGTGCTGTATTAAGACCTATAGCCACAATTGTAACAGCAGCATCTGTTCCAGGTGTTCTGCCCCCTTGGTCGTTACCATCGTAGTCGAATGTAAATGGTATTTCTCCAGTAATTGAGCCTTGTAATGGGGTACCTTCATCATCTTCAACGATAACGGCATCTGTAGTATCAAAGTCACCGGATGGTACCGAATCGAAATACATTGTATACACGGCGTCTGGATCATCGATTAAAATAGGATTTGGTACTATAGTTCCTGTTGAAACGAACGGGAATATGCGCGTAGTTGATGTAAGTGGTATAAACTCATCATCAAGGCCTCCACCATCAACCGTAATGTCATTGAATTGCATGTTAACACGGTCATCGACATTAAAATTATGTACCACAACACCGCCATTTGTAACAAGTGCCGGTCCAACCATACCGCCGAAGCTTACTGCAACATTACCGTTAACCGTACCAAAATTATCTGTTGAAACATTATCGTTAATATCACCAGTTTGACGCAGCTGTCTTTGCATAAACGTATAAATTTGTTGAGCAGTACCATTATTAGCATCAATTATTCTATTAAATGCGTAATAGTTTTCACCAATTTGCTCTTCACCTTCATAAGGTTCCCAATTAGTAGCGTCTGCATTTGGTGCAGTAGCTACTCCGTCATGGTTTGTTAATGCTCGAAACCACCTACCAGGCGACACCGTATCATCTAGCACAACATCGTCAATGGAATACTCACCTGCTGATACCCAAGTTGTAAATCCATTTCCTCGTAGATAATCAATGGTCATACCAGTATAAGGTGCCTCAGTGTCAACATCTCCATCAGTATCAATAATGTTAGGATCAATAATTGATGAAAGCGGTAAACGATAAACAATATAGTCAAGCTGTACAAAGCCTTGATCTTGAATAAGGTCGGATACAGCATATGTACGTTCAAATACTCTTAGAAAGAGTTTAAAGAAATCGCGAAAATCGAATTCGCCATCTTCCATAATCTTAACCGGCTCGTTAATAACACCTGTGTATTCTGTTTCACTTACATTGGGTTCAAAACCAGCTTCTTGTTGATAATATGCCTGGTGAGCATCCGGAAATGTACCAAGAGAAATGATACCCATGTACATTTCAGTGGCGTTACCTGCTCCATCTCGAATTGACCAACCACCGTCTCGAATTAGTCGGATCGTGGTTTCGTCTTCCCATGTCCAACCGTTAATTAAGTCCATCTTAGCTTCCGTTATAGCGTCAAACGGAAATCTAAATTTGTTCAAATCAGTCTCAGTATTCCATAACTCTTTACATTTGGAATAAACTGCCTGAAGAGTAACCCCAGAATCGACCGCCGGTGATGTGTCGAACAAGTTACCTGTAGGCACCAACTGAATAGTCTTTTCAACTAAATCGAAAACCAGTTCTGTATTTCTATTTAAGGGATCTGGTCCCACTATTTTTGCCATACTTTTCTCCTAATAAATTAAGTTTAAATTATCCTCCACCCGTATATACTCTATCGGGTGTTTGAAATATTGGTATTTCGGCATCAGTATCTCCTAAACTGACGCCTGTGAACATGATGTGTACATAATTGGGATGATGAATCATGATATCAACTGTCATCGGTTCCGTATAGCTAAAGTTGGTTATACCAGAACCCCCAGCTACAGCCTCAAATACATCGTCGTTTGTTCCCGTTAAAACATATGTTACACGTGTTCCTTCTACTAAATTTAGCAACGTGTGAGTTGCACTAACTAAAAATGTCACATCGTCTCCTTTGAATGTTTCTGCATTAGACCCTTCAGCAAGTTCTATTTCAATAGGCTCGCCAGAAGTATTGTTTACGTCGAATTCATTAGCCGCAAACTGTAAGTTATTGTAAACATAAGGGCTTCCAACGTGTGTTGGATGCTCAATGCCGGCTTCGTTAGCAATAAACCTTGAGTTCCGTACATTTATGTTTTCATTCCACATTAAAGACGCTCTATCCTCGTCCAAGTTTTCAGAGAACACACAGTCTCTCGCCACTACTCTACCAAGGTGTACTTGGTCACTTTCAATGAATGCAACACCTCCAAGTTCGTGATTAGGTGCATTGGTAGCATCATCGGAAAACTCCACCCCCATACTAGCCCCCCTAATACCGGTACCGTACAATCTAACTAATTCTGCATTAGGGTGGGTAGCATCAAATTTCCAATTAACAGCGGGGCTTGATGCTCTGTAGATACTACCAGCTCGTCCACCAAAAGCATCACCGGCACCTACTTTTTCACCATCTTGAAATTCTGTATCTCCGGTTGCATTACCAACTACACGTATTTCATACAAATCATCTGCCATTGGTTGTTGCGGTTGTTCTGTAAATACTACAACCTGACCAGAATCTCTAAATACAGAACTCGTAGACCCTACATTATCTCCAAACAATAGTTTACCTTGTACAAAATACACACCACCAAATCTATCAACGATGCCATAGGCATTATTTATACTCGAGTCAACCTCAAAAATTTCACTCCATTTTCCGGGGTCGCCACTTGTGCCGCCCTGTATCCTAAGACCAGAACCGAACCGTGCAACATCCCAGAAACAGTTAACAGTAAGCGCCATGCCTACTATCTGAAATGTAACCCCCACGTGTGTAATATTTGATAAATTAATAGACGACCCACTTGTAAATCTTGAGGGAGTACTTTCCGTATAAATAGCAAAGCACTGCCATCCACCAGTATAATTATTTGCACCAGCAACATCCCACTCTGCTTGGTTACCACCAGAATCTTGTAAACGAATCCTTATACCTGCCGTAGCGTGTAACAAGTTAGCGGTTGTTACCCACATCCAAGCATAATAGTGTGTATCGGATAAGTCTTGAGTAGCCGGAAGCGTGTACATAAAGTTAGATGTAGCGTTTGATACTTTGACTTCCAAACATCCCGTTTCAAAGACCTGAACCTCGGTATTCTGAGCACCGCCACTCCACCCTGTGGTGTTATTAGCGTGGTATAATAATGTTAAGTCGGGAACTACTGTTACAGCCATTACTTATTATCCTTTGTCATCTTATCGTATAGCACAATTCCACCAGCCACTACCGACCACATACCTGCCGGATGTATGGTTTCTACTGTTACGACGTATCTGTTAGGTAGGGTTAAATCGATTTTATCAAAATTTAATCCACTATATTCGTGTCCAAAAACGTACAGTACATCGTCTTTAGGATGTTGAAACTCCTGTAGTGTATAGTGCGATACGTCTGATGGTAAGTTATTACTACTTTCTAAGAACACAATAGTTTTATCTTTATATTTCTCTAATACGTCATCAAGTGTGTCATACTTTTCGTGCAGGATCTCTTCATCGTTGTGCTCATAGTCTGTCTTATCCACATCTATAGAAATGTAGTGTGTACATCCAAAAGATTTGGCTGTTTGCCTCCACATCTCTCCACTTACCGGTGGCATTATTGTCCATCGGCCTTCCAGGAACGACTTTAAAAAATCTAAGTGGTGAAATACCACAGCTATCATATAATTTGGTCCTTCTTTATCTTTAATTATAACTAATAATTAACGGAATGTCAATAGCTTTTTCAGGGCATCCACTGCACGATCTGTGCATTTTCCGTCTAAAAATGTGAATGTAGCTTCTACTGCTTTCTTACGTTTAAATTGCTGTTCTTCTGAATCTTCCAAGGCCTCATAGATACCATCAATAATTCCCTGTAAATGCGTAGGTTCTACATTTACACCGATATCTGCATACTCCCAAAAGCGATAATTTACCTTCATTTTCTTGTTATAATAGGGGCAGTTCATCACAACCACAGGCTTGTTGGTAAACGCAAATTCAAACAGTGTTGAAGAATTATCTACCATATATAAGTCAGCCTTCTCTACCACGTCAGAAAAGTTGCGGATAACCGGTATATCGAAAGGCTTATATGTTGCAACATCTAGCTCAGCTAATATTCTAGGATGCCCATGACCTATTAATCTAGGGAATTCTTTTTTGAGTTTGGGAATAAAGTTGCGGTAGTGATTATAAGCACTTCGAGTGAAATTGTTATTGCCCTTACAATCCCAGTGAAAACTAATTACTATGGTAGGATTCTTCTTATTAACTTTGAATATACGGTTAGCATATTTATCCATGTATGGAATGCCAACCGTTTTCTTGGCTATCGTGGGAAAGTTTCTATTGACCCTCTCGAATACATAACTATTGGGGCATAGAAACATTTTAACATGTTTTCGGCTTCCGGATGAATCGCAATAAGAAGGATTAAGATTTCCATAACTGAGTCCCACTCCGTGCTCCATGTAAATCACATGTTTAGGTCCGGCTTTTCTAAGATCTCCTACAGCATTCACAAGCACGTATTCCCGGGAACTTTCCAAAGGATACTTAGTGGTTGTTTTTAAATATTTTTCATTTAGATGGCGTTTGGCATGCCCATAAATAGCGCTTCCCACAAAGAATGTACCTCTATAATCTTCGGGCAATTTTTTGAATATCGGAACCGAATGGTCGAAAAAATGTTTTTCAGTGGCTAAAAAATCTACTTTATAAATCATAAACTATTATACTAAAAAAACCAATTAAAAGCAATTAAACACAAAAAAAGGGAGGCTAAAAAATAACCTCCCTTTTTAACTAGTACTTATATTTATGATTTAGATTTATGAACCTTCACTTAATACTAATTTAGCCATACTTCTATGGTTACCAATTCCCATACCAATTGTTTGATATGCCGAGAATTTGATAAGATTTCTCTTCTTCTCGATGAAGAATTTGGTATCATTCAGGATGTAGAATTTACCGATGAATTCTTGTGATGCAAAGGCATAGATAGAACCTTCCGGAACTAGGTCACCTTTATTTGTCACAACGAATTTCTTACCAAGTAAAGTCTCATACTTGAATCCATTGATATACTGCTCAGATGCTGCTCCGGAACCGATTTCAGTGGCTGGTAATAGTAACAGCTTATTCCAGTCTGCTTGGTTCATAAGAACAACGTCTGTTTTAAGATTAAATCTTTGTCCAGATACGTCTGCTCCGGCTTCTTCAAGTCTATTGAATAGCTTGATGAATCCGTGAAGATCGATCTGACCTGGTTGAACTGTGTGCGGCACTACTTTACCTGATTTTGCAATCGCGGCTTCCACATAGTGCATAAAGCGTGAGTCTTCCACATACTGAATATCTTTAATCGAGTTTCTCTCGATGACTTCAGTAATAGGCATTTCATACGCTAACAGTTCTTCTTCTGTTTTTTGGAATTCTTCCGAGCTTATGTTGAAGAAAGGAATTTCAAATCTCGGACCTTCAATGTATCTGATTGTAGGCGCGCCACGAAGTGTAAGCGGCATAGCTACAGATTCAGGCTCAATGTCAACGATCTTTACTAACTGATCGTGATAGAGACTTCTTTGAAGATCGGCTTTAGTAACATAAACCGGGTTTATAATTTTTCTTGAAAAAGCAGCTTCACGTAAACGAGTACGAACGAAACTTCCACTCTCGGAGGCAACTTTCTCAATATCTGTATCAATCTTTTGTAAGAAGATTTCATTCAGAGTTTTAGGGTCAATATTTTGATCTAACATTTTTCTAGTTTCCTCCTTATACCGTTTGTATCTCAATTACTGTGAATTCGTGTCCTAAATGCTCAAACGTTTCTTCGGCCGCCACGCAGTACGCTACTGGAAAGTCACTTCCATTTGCTGTTGCGCTAAGCTTTCCGTCGTTACCAACATACAGCGCGTCTCCTACTGATGGAGTTCCGCTGTACTGATCTGTTTTTGCATAAAGTTTTCCCGCGAATGTAGCTACTTGTTTCAGTTGGATTACATCTGGAGTCCATTCTTGTTTTGCAGGATCTCTTCCAGATTCGTTCCATACAATGTAACCAAAATCGTCGCCGTCTACTGTAAGGTCATACTTGCCGTCTCCGACAGGTTTTACCCAGCATCCGTTCTTTCCGTTATCGATTACGTTGTCTTCAACGTCTACGTCTCTCCGGGATAATAGAGCAATATCACTCATTATGTATAACATATTTTATTTCTCCTTAGTTAAATTTGTTCTAATAAAAAGGCTGTTAGGCTGTCCACATCGCTGTGAGCACCGCTAACTTCAGTACTTAGATTGCCTAATCTAAAGGAACCGGTTTTGGTTAACTCTAGTGCTTTCTCAATTATAGCAAGCTCTTCTAAGTCTTTCTCTCGAAATTCGCTGAATTTTTGCAATGCTTCCTCGCCATTAAGTTCTTCAATTTCGATGAACTTCCTGACTAAGCGCTCGGCAACCTTTTCTATCTCAAGAATTCTCTCGAGATCTTTTTTCTCTTGCTCTAGCGATCTAATTGCTACAGCAGCTTGTTTCATTAATTCAGTCTGTTTCATCTTAACTCCTTAGGTTGTCGATCTTTTAAGTTCATCTAAGAAGCCTTTAGCAACATGCTTTCCAGATTTGGTTAAGACTGCTATCTTATCAATCTGATTTGCTCTACGAATATCCCGCTCTATAAGAGCAGTTGCAACTTTTACTACATCTTCCGATGTGTAATCATGCGAACAATATTCATTGAGCAAATCAGCTGATCGATTGGCATACTTAATTAATGTTAGCTTATTGAGACTGTGCATCTTGCAGCTCAGCTATAAAAGCGCGAGCGATTACGCGTCCTGCATCTTCCAGTTCAGCTAACTTCTCTAGAGACTCTTCAGCTTCAATATCATACTGAATCAAAGCATCAGCTAGCTTAACGACGTCTTCGTCTGTAAAGTTATTAGGGTATTCTTTCTCTAATAGCCCTTGAGCTACTTGTGCATACTTCTCAATAACTTGTACTCTTTCGTCGTCCACTTGCTGTTCTTCAGCTTGCTTAGTTAAGTTTTCGTACATTTCTAATAGTGTTCCCATATTATTCCTG
>SL_3KL_010_SEDDRAFT_10001887_pt1 | contig 19174 bp, 16 predicted proteins | sample SodLakKL_010_SED_2_FD_10381 | JGI IMG/M metagenome (IMG submission 10381) | reverse complement strand
AACTTGCCATTCGCTAGCGTCGGGCTGAGTAACAGCCCTGTGCCCGGTAAAAGCAGTTCCCACAGGCGGCCGGGGTTGGCCAGGTATGCTTGTTCCTTGTGGCCGTCTAGTTCCACCTCAAGCACGAAGCGGTTTAACCGCCTTAAAAAGGTCCCCTGTAACTTTGGGTAAGTGAAAGGATAACTAAGCATATTTAAAGTATCCGTTTTATCCCTGTTTCAGTCAAGCCAAACTTTTAATCAACAGTATTACTCTAAGCATTTTCTTAATATAAAAAAATCTGAATTGTGGCAGGAGTTTTTAAATTTAAAGCGAAATATTATGCAAACGTTTGTGGAAAGGTTTGCATACAAAATAGAATAGATAAAGGGATAGGAGAAAAATGCCCGATGATAACGATAAAAGATGTTGCCCAGGAAGCGGGAGTTTCTATTAGCACCGTATCCCGCGCTCTGAGCGGAAATATACCTGTTGCAGATGAAACGAGAAATAAGGTATTACAGGCGGTAAAAGACCTGGGTTATCAACCCAATGCTTTTGCCCAGGGCTTGAGAAATGGCAAATCCAGGGCTATTGGTTTAATTATTCCAAACTTCCGCAGCCTGGTATTCCCAGAGATGATTAACGGGATAAGTGATACTGTAAACAAACACGGTTATACTCTTGTTCTCAGTAAAACTGAAGAAAACTTGATGCTGGAAAAGGAATATATCGACAACTTGCGGCACAAATTAATCGACGGCCTGATCGTATCTACAGCCACTAAAGATAGTGCACACCTGCTTGAGTTAAAAAAAGAAAGATTTCCCCTGGTCCTGGTTATCAGGCATTTAAATGATCAGGTGGATGCAGTTATAACTGATAACTTTCAGGGTGCCTTTGAAGGAACAAAACTGCTTATAAACAGGGGATATAAAAACATCTGCCTGATGAACGGCAAACTGGAATTAGATCTTTACCGCTGCCGTTATGCCGGCTTTGAAAAAGCAATGCATGAGGCAAAGCTGGAAATTAATAAAGAGCTGGTCAGGCATGATATTGATTCATGGGAAGATAGCTACAGGGAAATGAACAGGGTTTTTGATGAAGGGCACTTTCCCGATGCCGTTTTTGCCACCAGCGACCCGAAAGCTTTTGGGGTGATAAAGGCTATTAAGGAAAAGGGATATTCAATACCCGGGGATATTGCAGTGCTTGGTTTTGACAATATTGAGATGTCTGCACTGGTGGATCCACCCTTAACAACAATTGCCCAATCTTTTTACCAGATCGGAGTCAGGGCCGCAGAAAGAGTAATAAAGCTTATTAATTCAAAAAGAAATTATAAACCTGTAATTGAAAATGTACCGATTGAGCTAATAATCCGCCAATCTGTAGGAGATAAAACAAAAACAGGATCATAATTCGATTGCATCCTTACTATTTAGGAGCGTGATTTTATGCCAGATACGGAAACCATGTATGGATCCCTTAAAATAAAAAACCCCCTTGTGGTAGCCTCGGCAGGTACCTCTGAGCACCTGGAATTAATCAAGAAAGCTGAAGAAATGGGCGCTGCTGCAGTGGTGATGAAAACATTATTTGAAGAAGAGTATACCCGCAAAAATCCCACACCCTGCTATTCATTAATTAGGCGAAAAGGGGGTCCTATGCACTCTTCAACTTTTTATAGTTTTGAACAGGCCAGCCCCTGGGACCTGGAGCGTTACGCTGATGAAGTTCACCGGACGGTAAAAGAGGTTTCTATCCCGGTCATTGCCAGTATTAACTGTGTTAGCGATCAGGCTTGGGCAGATTATGCATCCTGCCTGGAGGAAGCCGGAGCAGAAGCCCTGGAGATAAACCGTTCTTGTCCATTTAGCAAAATTATGATGGAGGGAAAAGATTCCTGGACCGCAGCTGCGATTGAAACTGTTAAACTTGTTAAAGATAAAGTTTCCATTCCGGTTTGTGCGAAATTTACTCCCCAGTTGACCGATCCTCTCTTGACTGCTGTCAGTCTTGATAAAGCGGGTGCTGACGGCCTGGTAATGTTCAGCCGTTTCACCGGCCTTGATATTGACCTGGAAAAAGAAGCACCTATAATGCATGGCGGTATTGCCGGTCACGGTGGCCCCTGGGCTATTCATTATGCATTGCGATGGATTTCAGCAGCTGCACCACAGGTAGATTTGCCGATCAGCGGTAGTGGAGGGGTTTGCTGTGGCGAAGATATTATTAAGTATATCCTGTCAGGTGCATCAAGCGTTCAAATATGTACCTCTATTTACATGGAAGGCTTCAAGGTGATAAAAGCTTATTTGAAAAAGCTGGATGACTTCATGGTTGGAAAAGGGTACTCGGAAATTGAGCAGTTTAGGGGAGCAATTTGTTCCAAGGTTATTCCCCCTGACCAGGTAAATCGCACCAGGGCAAGAGTTGCCCGGATAGATGAAGATAGCTGTACTAATTGCGGCATCTGTGAAAAAGTTTGCCTGCACCAGTCCGCTTTTACGGGCGGGGAAAATGCATATATCGTGCATCAGGATTGTGTCGGCTGCGGGCTTTGTGCTGAACTGTGCCCTCAGTCAGCGATAAAAATGACAGGGATCTAAATAGAAGCAAAGGAGATCATGGTAAAATGAAGCTTGCATTAATTGGCTGCGGCCGCTGGGCAATGTTACTATTCAGTTTTTTGCGTGATATTGAGGGAGTTTCAGTAACTGCTGTATATGATGAAGATCCTGAAAGATGCAGCTTTTTCAGCGATCTCTTTGAAGTGCCGCCTGCTNCCTCCATGCAGGAGATATTGGATGACAAATCTATTAATGGTGNTTTAATNGTAACCGGGAATACCACCCATTATCCTCTCGCGGTTAAATTAGTAAACGCCGGCAAAGATATTTTTGTAGAAAAACCNATTACAGCAAACCCGGATGAAGCCCTGGAAATGATTAGATTGGCGGAAGGAAAAAAGCGAATATTAATGGTTGGCCATAACTCCCGCCGCTATCCTGCCGTGCGTAAGATGAAAAAGCTTATTGACAATAAGGCGGCCGGTGAAATAAAAACTGTTGAAGCTACGTTTTCTTATTATAATCTTGAAGAAATTTGCGATGAATCGTGGCGTAATTGCGCTTTATCCTGCCCCGGGGGACCAATGATGCAGCTTGGCATTCATCATGCGGATAACCTGCCTTATCTGTTCGGGCCAATAGAAAGAGCCTCTGCAGAAATTATGGAATGCCCAAAAGGTTCCCAGGTTCCAGCCGGAGGGCGAATGCTGCTTAAATTTAAAAATGGTGTTGTTGGTTCCATAACTGCCGACTATACAACAGCACCTGAGCTTTTTTCGATTTATGCTCGGGGAACGAAAGGTGAAATCAGGGTTGATGGTGAGGAGAAGCTAACTGTAACAGGAGCTGATGGAAAGGCAATTAGTGAGATTGTAGAAGGTATTCATTCTGTCAAAGAAGAACTTACCGAGTTCTGCCGCTGTATTGAAAGTCGCCGAAAACCTGAAACTGACGGACTTGTAGGATTGCAAGCTTTAAATATCATTTTAACCGGGCTCGAAGCGGCAGGGAAAGGTAAAACTCTGCCAATATTGCGTCAAGATTAGCATTGCCATGACTCACTAAGTTAATCGAAAGGGAGGTATGAAAGTGAATGCTTTTAAAGTAAATGCTGATGGGAAACTACCATTTACAACCAAGTTTTTTTACGGCGCCGGCGATATTTTTGGTGGCGGAGCATTAATTCTAATCGGCTTTTATTATCTGTTTTTCCTGACTGAAGTGGCCGGACTAAATCCAGTTCTGGCAGGCCTGGTTTTAATGCTGGGCAAGGGATGGGATGCTATCTCAGATCCCCTGATGGGCTTTATTACTGATCAGACCAGGAGCCGTTTTGGCAGGCGCCGGGTGTACTTTCTGGCCGGAATCCTGCCCATCATTATAACTTTTACCCTGCTCTGGAGCACCCCTGCATTTGAAACTCAATTCGGCCTGTTTCTTTTTTTCCTGGTAATGAATATATTATTTAATACAACCCTGACTATGGTTATGGTTCCCTATAATGCCCTTATTCCGGAACTTACCCCGAGTTATAATGAAAGAAGTTCATTAACCGGTTTTCGGATGGCTTTTTCAAACCTTTCTTCCCTGGCATCTGCTGCTGTTCCCATGTTAATTGTTGGCAGCTTTGATCAGACCTCTACTGGCTATACAATTATGGGAATTACTTTCGGACTTATTTTTGCCCTGCCACTGGTTGGCACCTTCCTTGTCAGTTTTGAGCAACCACACCAACATGTGAAAACAAAACTCGATCTAATAAAAGATGTCAAAGATACGATGACAAACCGCTGTTTCAGAACCCTTACCGGCATCTATTTGCTTACCTTTCTGGCTATAGATGTTATATCCGCAGTTTTAATGTATTATATGACTTATGTAATTGGCCGGGGAGAAGAAATATACATTTCCCTGGTTTTTGGTATTTTGCTGCTTGTACAAACACTTTCTCTTCTTATATATGTGCCGATCGCCAATAGATACGGCAAGAAAACATCATACTATATAGGCACTATCATCTGGATTTTGCTTGTACCTGTTCTTGCTATTGTTGGTGAAGGGACTCCAATCTGGGTAATATTTGTCATAGCCGGCTTGATTGGATTAGGCACGTCGGGTGCAGCCTTCAGCCCATGGTCCATGCTGCCCGATGTTCTTGATGTTGATCAGTTGGCTACAGGTAAAAGGCGCCAGGGCACCTATGCCGGTGTTATGACTTTCCTTCGCAAGCTTTCAACAGCTATTGCCCTGATGATTGTCGGGTGGGTTATCCAGTTTTCAGGTTATACAGCTCCCCAGGAGGGAATTGCAACTGTACAGCCTGATAGTTTCATTCTCGCTGTTCGCCTTCTTGTATCTTTAGCTCCCATCCTGCTGCTTTTAATTTCACTTTTTGGTTTTGCCCGTCATTATAATCTGACCTGTGCAGTTCACGGACAGATTCAATCTATCCTGGAGAGGCGTAAAGAGGATGAACCGATAGGAGAAGATGAAACAACAATGAGTTTAATACGCCTGCTCTATAATCCCAACTATATTCCAACCGAAGTTGTTTCAGAAACCGGCGAAGATGAAACTAATGGGAGTTGATATAAAATGCCTATTTCATTAGGTGCTGTAACAGACGAGATATCCATTAACCTGGAAGAAGCTCTTAGCTGGGCCAAAAAAAAAGAACTTGATTACATTGACTTAAGAGATCTTTGGGTGGCAGGTGAAAACATATGCGAGCTATCCGGAGACAAAGTGAATAAAACTTATGAACTGGTTAAAGCTTCAGGTCTACCGGTTAAAACTATATGTCCTACTCTTTTCAGGGCCCTACTTAACGGGGATGATGTAAAGCGATTAAAAGAAAACCGCTCTTTGGTTAATAGGGATGACAGCCAGTATGCTGAACATCTGCGTATTCTCAAACACAGCATCGATCTGGCCGATAGGTTTGATGCGCCTTTTATCAGGACCTTTGCTTTTTTTAGAGAAAAAGAGCCGGATGAAGTTTGGGAAACACTTATAGAAGCTTTTGCACTTCCCCTGGAGATGGTTGCGGAGAGAGGTAAAATTCTGCTGCTGGAAAACGAAGATATGAGTTATGCCGTTTCCGGTAGCGAGGCGGCAAGGCTGCTGCAAGATATCAATAACAAACATTTTCGGGCCATATGGGATCCTGCTAACGCATACAACCACGAAGAGGTGCCTTTCCCCGCTGGATACAATCAAGTAAAGCCTTTTATCGAATTGATTCATGCCAAGGACATATCAGGCAGCGACATAGTTACAATGGGAAATGGGGCAATCAACTGGGATGGTCAATTAAAAGCTCTGCAGTCTGATAAATACAGTGGAGGGATCAGTATCGAAACTCATACCCTTACTGGAGAGCAGACCCTGTTAGAGGGGTCAGAAGCAAACCTGGAATATATTCGCACCAGGCTGGCTTGAACTACGGATTGACAAATTATTTCCGAGGTGAACTGTTATGGGGAAAAGCCGGGCGATGGTCCTGGAAGAATTTAACAAACCTCTAAAGATGAGAGAATTTCTCCTTCCAGATCCAGGCGAAAAGGAAGTGCTGGTTAAGGTTACTGCAGCCGGGGTCTGTGGGTCTGATGTCCATATGTGGAAAGGGGAAGATCCCCGGACACCGTTACCTATCATCCTGGGCCACGAAGGTGTAGGCAGGGTAACTGCTCTTACAGGAGAGCGTCACGATATTATGGGTAACAGGATCAAAGAGGGCGACGCCGTGCTCTGGCACCGCGGTTTAACCTGTGGTGAATGCTACTATTGTGCCATTGTTAAAGAGCCTTCACTATGCCAGAATCGACTGGTTTACGGTATAAACAGGTCTTCTGAGTCTGCCCCGCACCTGCGAGGAGCATATGCTGAACATATTCTGCTTGATGCCGGAACAACTCTTTTCCCTGTCCCAGGAGAAATAGAACACTCGGTGCTGGTGGCTGCAACCTGTTCAGGTTCTACGGCTGCCCATGCTTTTGATATGGTATCTCCCTCAATTGGTGATAGCGTACTGGTTCAGGGTCCCGGGCCACTGGGTCTTTTTGCGGTGGCCTTTGCCAGGGCCCTTGGGGCAGGCAAGATAATCGTAATCGGCGGAACTGCATCAAGGTTGGAAATGTGCAGGCGCTTCGGTGCAGATATTTTGCTGGATCGTCACGCAAACAGCAGCGAAGAACGCCGACAAATTATAATGGAAGCTACCAGTGGCAGGGGTGTTGATTATGCTTTTGAGGCAGTAGGGCTGCCGGAAGTAGTTGAAGAAGGGGTCACCCTGGTACGCCCGGGTGGAGTTTATATGATGGCAGGATTTGGAGAACCAAGGGGCCGGGCTGCCCTGGACTGCTTCAATCATATTGTCAAACGTAACCTGCATATCCAGGGGGTATGGGTTAGCGACATCCGTCATACCTATATGGCTTACAGCCTTGTTCTGCAGAATCCTATTCTTTTCAGGGAAATGATCAGTCATCGCTTCAAACTTGAAAATGCTACAGCTGCTCTCAAAGCTATGGAAGAAAAAGAGGCCCTTAAAGCAGTTATTAAGATGGAGGATTAAAAAATGAAGTTAAATATTCATGAAATCACATGTGATATCCTCGTTGTCGGAGGTGGTGGCGGTGGCATTCGGGCTGCCCTGGCGGCACGTGGACAGGATGATCAAACTTCTATATACCTGGCGACAAAAGGAAAGCTTGGCCAGAGCGGGGTGACTGCCCTTGCCTGTTCGGATCGGATGGCTTTTCATGCTACCCTGCCGCATACTGAACCTCTTTGTGAAGATTCATGGTTTTACCATGCCAGGGATATTTACGAAATAGGGGGCCGTGTATCAGATGCAAACCTGGCGGCTATTCTGGCAGCCAATGCCTGTGAGGCTTTTGAATATTTGCTAAAACTGGGTGTTCCTTTTGTTACATGTGATGGAAAAACAGATCAGTTTGTAACAGATGGATCTCACTATGCCAGGGCCTGCTACACAGGCCCATACACAGCTGTGCATATAGAACAAGCCCTGGTTGAAGAGTTTAAAAGAAACAATATAGGGTTACTTGAAAACTGCTCAATCATTGAGCTGATTTCAGACAATGAAGGCATCAGGGGAGCAATTGGCCTGCTTGAAAGTCGCCAGGGGGAAGAACTTTTGGTGGTTAACGCTTCATCCGTAATTATGGCCAGTGGTGGCGGAGGACTTATTTATGCAGACAATGTATTCCCCAGAGGCAATAGCGGCAGTGGCGCAATTCTAGCTTACAGGGCCGGTGCGGAACTTGTAAATATGGAGTTTATTCAGTTTGGGATAGCTTCTGTGAAAACCAGGTTAAATTGCTCTGGCAGCATGATGCGGGCCTTCCCGAGATTTGTTAATGATCAGGGCCGGGAATTTATCAGTGACTACTTACCTGAAGGGATAGACCCTTCAGATTTACCAGGCCTCATTTTCCGCAAGGGCGCTACCTGGCCAGTTAGCTACGAACACGATACCCGCATTATAGATATTGCTGTTTATAAAGAACGGAAAAACGGCAGAAAGGTTTATCTCGATTATTCCAAAAACCCGAGAGGGTTTACATACCAGCAAGTAGAGAGTGCACTTAAAGAACGATACAGGGGAGAGATAAAAAATGAAATTAGTTTGCAGGAACGTGAGGAAAGCCCGCTAAAACGCCTGCAGGAGATTAATCCCGATTCTGTTTCGTGGCTTGAAAAGCACGGAATAGATATAACCAGTGGCGAAATGGTAGAAGTGGCTGTCTGTGCACAGCACTTCCAGGGTGGGATTAAGATTAACGACCGGGGAGAAACTGCGGTAAGAGGTTTATACGCTGTAGGCGAGTGCGCCGGAGGGCAGCATGGGGCCAACCGGCCAGGCGGAAATGCCCTTCTTGATGGCCAGGTGTTCGGTAAAATAACCGGGGCCCAGGCTGCTTTAAGGGCAAAGCAGACCGAAGCAAGGGCTATTTCAAAAAGTGAAGTGGACATTATTCTTGAGAAGGTTGACGATCTTTATAAGTCAAGAGGCCTTACTGCCAGCGAATATCTCTCCCGGCTGCAGAAAATAATGAGCAGCTGTGCCGGAGTGGTCCGGACTGCCGAAGGGCTTAAGGAAGGACTGGTTCTCCTGGAAGAGCTGAGGCAAATGCCATTCGAAATGGATTCTTCAGGACTGGTTCAGGCCGTGGAGTTGCCTGCCATGACCACACTGGCTGAAGTAGTGCTCAGGTCTGCCCAGTTGAGGGATGAAAGCAGGGGTCCCCACCTGCGCTTTACCTGCCCGACTGACAATACCCCCTTACCACGGCGGGATCCCCAATGGCAGCGCTACATTGTCATAAAAGAGATATCGGGGCAGGCGGAATTGGAACCACGGGAACCGGTGAAGCAGTTTGAATAAATAGATAATCATAAAAGGATGAAAGAAATGGACATGTTCATGATTGGTGCAGCTAATGTAGATATTACACCCAGCGCAGCAATGGTTAATTACAACAACACTGAATATGAACCAGGTCCTGAAGAGACAGCTCTTCATGCCAGCATAATCTATTGCTGCCGCGGTGGTGAGGAAGTTATTTTTATTAGTGCTGATTTAAGTTTTATTGATCGATCCCTGGTTCTTCGCATCAGGGATCAATGCCGATATCGGTTGGGAATAAAACCTGACAGAGTTATTGTTTCGGCAACCCATACTCATAATGCTCCCACGGTCTGCCCTACTTTTATAACGGGTGGAACCCCTGACCCTCTCTATCTGGAAATGTTGATATCAAGAATTATTGAAGGTGTTGAAGACGCCCGTAAAAAAAGACAGCCGGCAGAAGTTGGTGCAATAGAAATCAAGGTGCCAGGAAGAATTGGGAACAGGAGGAGGTTGAAATCTGACGGGACGATTCGAATAGTTGATTCTTTTGAGCAGTGGTCTGATAACCTTCCTGCTGAAGGCCCGATTGACGAAACTGTAGGCTTGCTTGCATTCAAAGACCTGGAAAATAACTATGTGGCTCTTATTGTAAACCCGGCTTTTCATAATAACTGTTGCGATAGCTTTGGTGGCGGTTTTTACCACAGCGATATATATGGTATAATCAGCAGCCGTTTAAGAGAGGCTTTTCCTTCCCTGCAGTCAGCTGCAGTTATCCCCGCCCCATCAGGCAATCTGCTACCCAGGCCGGAGTTAGGAAAACCCTGCCCCAGCCAGGAAAAAGTTGCCGCAGAAATCAGCAGTTTTTATGCAGAAAAAATCATATCTGTTCTTAAAAAATTAACGGTGCATGACAATCCCTGCCTTGAACATGAAAGTGAAATATTAATAATTGAAGATCGCCCACTAAGCGAGTCAAATTTTTGCGAAGATGGCTGTAGAGGTGAAGGCCCCTGGGAACTGGAATATGCGAGACTGCGGTATGATCCGGAAAAAGGTGCCTTGGAAAAGATGGGGCTACAAAGCTGCGTGGTCGAAATTGACTTTATAAAGATAGGCAATATAGCAATAGTAACAAATCCGGCAGAGCTATTTTGTGAGTTCGGTCTGGAAGTTAGGCAAAAATCCCCTTTCCCTGCTACGCTGATTTTTGAGTTGACAAATGGCTACTGCGGATATGTTCCCACTGAAGAGGCCTTCAATCGGGGCGGGTATGAAACGCACCGCACTGTATACACCAGTCGTCTTTCGAAAGATGCAGGAAGAAAAATCACAGAAAAATCGGTAGAACTTCTCACTACACAGAGGTCAAGAAGTAAAAATAAAAGGGAAGGAGGTTAACCTGTGAATGATATAAGCAGGATAATAAAAGAAGAGATATGGAGTATGAGTGAATATCTCTATAATTACCAGGTCATTGCAGAAGATATTTCCTGTTCTCTGAAAAACGGAGAACAAGCCAGTTTGCAATACCACTTTATTCGTAAAGATCCGGGTCCATATGCTTTTATAGCAAAGCGGGAGGGTGACATACTTCTGGTAAATACCGAAGAAGGAGAGAACAGTTTCTTGCAGGTTAAAGAAGGTCAGTTTTTCCGGCTTTATCCCGGTCACAAGATAAAAAACCCTGCTAATGGTGAAGGTGGTATTACATATCAATTCAGTGGATTTTGCGGTGAAAATAATAATGAGTTAAAGCTGATTGCCTATGACAGTGGTGGTATTTTCGATGAACTGGTTAATATGGAAGCCTTTCTTTTTGAACCGCAGGTAGCAGGAACTTATTATGCTGATGCGTATTCAGCCTATGCTTTCGGTTGGATGGCAGCTAACGGTTACGGCGACCATTACCTGGAGGCCGCTAAGGCTGCTCTTGACTTTATCACGCGGATATACCCTCGCTATGAAGCGACATACTTAGACGGGATGCCCCACTGTGATTTTAAAAATCCGGCCTATATTGAGACAGTGGAAGAATTTATGGTTGGAAAATCTGAAGATGTGGATATTGTACGCTGGCGATCTTTATATGATGAAATGATTACTAATGAGGAGTACTCCCCCACTAATGTTTACGCCCTGCGCTATCATTGGTGGTCACTGCTTAACTATTACCTGGAAAAAATTCAGGGCGTAAAGAGCAGTTATGACCCTCATTCACTTCTCAGCCGGCTGAAACAGGACCAGACTGTCGATGGTTTAATCCAGGACAACAACTACTCAGAAATCTCTTTTGGCGGTTACAACGATGCCCACGACCTTACTTATCACCTTTATGCGCTTTCGTGGTTGGCTCGCGGTTATGATTATCTTCCACTGGAAGAAGTATGGTTAATGCTTGAGAAGGGTGCTTTGTTTAGCCTTTCAATGACTACACCGGGTGGTGAAGTATCTTACCTTGGCAGATCGGCTAACAATATATACCACTTAGTATCATCGATTTATGTATACTTGAAAGTTGCTTCTCATAGGGACGATCTTGCACCTCGATTTTACCGTGCTGTCCGGTTAGTCCTGGATTATATCAGGCCTTTCAAGTTGAGTGAAGGTAATTATCCTGTTGGACTTAACAGTTACCCGGAAGAATTAATTGGTTGGAGCCATTGCCAGACTCCTTACAACGGCACCAATGCTTACTTTTTAATACGAAGCCTGAACCTGGTTCCCGATAACTGGCAGGAAGAACCGCTGGAGCTTGAAAAAGAAAACTTACTTATTTATCCAGGTTCCCGGCTTGCTGCACAGAGCAATGAACATTTTTATTATGTTATTTTCTCAGGCAGTGATATATCACCTTATCCTCATTCCGGGGTTCATAATACAGGAGTAGCCGGTCTTGCCATGCTTGGATTGCAGGGTTGTCAAACCATGCTGCCTGTTCTTGAACAATCTCTGCGAGAAGGTGAATGGTCTACTTCAGATCTTCCGGATCTTGAGTTACCCGACTCTACTATTGAGGTTCCTATAAACCGCGGAAAAATAAGAAAAGATAAAGAAGGTCATCCTGAAATTGAAATCTCCTATAGCGGGTTGCGTTTTAAGCAAACCTATATCATGGAAGCCGAACTATTAAGAATTAGAACCACTTTATATGCTAATGATGCTTTCAAAGGCCGTCTTGTAGGAGCGCCAGGGCTTTCATTACGTTGTGATAAAGGTTATAGTTATGAGCTTAATGAAAATGGGTTTAACTATTTTACACCTAAGGGTTCATTATTTTTCAAAGTAGTCCAAACGACCCTGGGTGATGGCAAATGGGAAGTTATGGAACCTTCTTCAACAGGTAAAGGTTATCACCAAAAGATTGCCTGGTGCAGTAGTCTTGAGTTAAAAAGCGGAGAAGAAAAGTATTATGAGGTTACAATTCGATTAAGTAGATAAAAGAAAGGATGAAACCTGATGCAAATACCACCCTTTATGTTGAAAAAGATTTTTGTAAAGGGCTCCCTAACCTTCCTGGAAGGCGGATTAGCTTTTACCCTGATCAACCCGGTAGCTCCTGCTCACCTGGTCGGTATAAACAGCCTTATTTTAAACGATAAAGATTATACGGAAAATGTAATTATAAGACTATCCGACAAAGCCATTCCCGGTAAAGATTTAAGCAATGACAATGCCCTTCATTTCGGGCTAAAAGAAAAGGCAGTCATCCATGTCCCTGAAGCGGCCCCTGATCCGGGTAATTATGAAATAACTATTGTTCTGCAAACCAGGGAAGTAGGTCCTCTAAACATTCAAGCCAGCGAGCGGCTGGATGCGGAATAGCAGATCAAGAGTGTCAGGGAGATGGTTTCCTTGATGCAAAAGTTAGGAGATGGCCTTTATGAAAGTATTACTGCTCGGTGGTTGTGCAGATATGGCTGGACCTCTTATATCCAAACTTGCTGACGACAGCGCCTTTACAGAAGTGACGGTAGCAGATTTAAACAAGGAAAAAGCGGAAGAAATTGCAGGGAAGAAACGAAAGTTTAAATCAGCTTATGTAAATGCTAATGATTTTTCGCTTTTGGTATGCCTTATGCAAGAACATGATTTTTCAATCGGCTATATTGGCCCATTCTACTATTATGAAAAAATAATGGTTAAAGCTGCTCTTGAAGCCGGGAGGGACTATATTTCTATCAGCGATGACTATGATGCGTACCTTGAGATCCTGAAATTCGAGGAGGAGGCCTGCACAAAAGGCATAAAAATTTTAACCGGGTTCGGAAATTCGCCAGGCTTAACCCAGGTTTTAGCAAAAAAAGGCTACCTTGCTCTAGATAAGCCGGAAAAAATAAATGTCCACTGGTGTGCAGGATCTGATGAGCCCGTAGGCCCTTCAAACCTGGCCCATCTTTTTCATATATTTACCGGCACTACCCTGCAATGGCTGAATGGTAACGAGGTTAGCGTAAAAACCGGGACTGGTAAAAAAATTGTCCATTTTCCGGATCCAATTGGCCTAAATCCGGTCTATTATACCGGGCATGCCGAATCTGTTTCTCTGCCCCGCAATCTGCCCGGGTTAACAGAAGTTACCCTGCATGGTGGCGTAAAGCCCCCATACATAGTAACCCTTTTAAAATTACTGGCAGCCCTGGGTCTTACTTCGAATCATAAAAAGCGGCTTGCTGCTGCTCGATTTTTTCACCGTATTGAAAGCTGGTTTGCTTCTTCAGGTAACAACAAATCTGTTGGAAGGGTTGATGTTAGCGGACAAAATAGTTCAGGGCAAAACGAACAAGTAAGCTTTTGCTATGTGGGGCACATTGCCGATATCACTTCTCTTCCCTGTTATTTGGCAGCTAAATGGCTTGCCGAGGGAAAATGGAATCAGAAACCAGGCGGTATATACGCTGCAGAAAGGTTAATCGACAACCCGGACCAGTTTATAGGTGAACTTGAGAACCTGGGCGTGACTATAAAAAATAGCTGGGAGCGTTAATCCAATTTATTATCATGGCACATTGAGCTGATCATCAATTTATTGACACATTGCAGCAGCCTTATGATGAAACAGTAAAAATGGTTGTGCTAAATAAAATTATTTTTCATTTGCTTGTTTATATCTTTCTTCAGCAAGTTGTTTTGAGCGAATTGTCATAAAGAGTTGTTTGTATTTTCTTCAAGATAGAAAATGGGGTGAAAAAGGAATGGTATTAAGTGAAAGTGTACTGGCTGCTATTTATCTCAAAGCTGTTGTTCCTCTTTTAGAGGATATTGCTGAAATTGATGAAGAGGTTAGAGACATTATAAAGGATTGGAATTTTAACCTGCAGTTTCAACTACCAGGCGGTCTGCATGCTTCAAGCCTTTTGTTTAAAGAAGGTACGGTCGAAGCATGGCGGGCGAGATCTCCAGGTCCTGCAGCGGTGCTTACTTTCAGCAATGCAGCAACGCTTAATGCTGTTTTCCAGGGAAAATCTGATAAAAGCCCTCGTCCGAACCTTTATGGTCTGTTTCGTCTAAAAGAGCTGTTAAAAGTTGATTCGCTCTTAAAAAAAATAGAGTATTACCTGGAGCCGGATGAAGACCTTTTAAGTGATCCCGAAGCCTTTTCCAACTGTGTAAGGCTGACCCTGTATGCCATGGTTTACGGGGTAAAGGTCATAGGTGAAGAAGACCCTGATATGATCCCCCTGGCCAGAAATCTACCCCGGGGCATAGTGGAAATCAGGGTTAAAGATGGACCTGCCGTTCATCTGGAAGTGGAAAATGGTTTATTTAATCCCGGTAAGGGGAGGGCAGTAGAACCATGTGCTTACCTTGAGTTTGAAGATCTTCAGTCAGCCTGGATTATGCTGCAGGGCGAAATGGACCAGTTTGCAGCTATTGGCAGTAAAAAAGTGAAGATTCGCGGGCTTATACCGCTGATCGATGGTATAAATCCTATCCTGGACCGTTTGTCCCTTTACCTGTCGGGTTAGAGATGTAATAAAAATGGGCTGCCATAAACATATTATTACAACGATGTTCTAATTCTGATTTGTTAATTTAAGGTTGCAGCAATTGGGTTGAAGAATTTAAGAATGGTTTGGAGGGAGGTATATATTGTGAAAGAGAATGGTAGAAAAACTTACACTTATAATAAAAGTATGGAGCTGTTTGAAAAAGCGGCCACGTTGATACCAGGCGGAATATACGGCCACATGTCACCTACGGCGATGGTGCCGGGTGAATATCCTTATTACACGGCGGAGGCAAATGGCTGCCGCTATAAGGATATTGATGGAAATGAGTTCATCGATTATATGTGTGCTTACGGACCGATGGTCTTGGGTTATGGAAACCCTGTGATAGACGGGGCAGCGGAAGCCCAGCGAAAAATGGCTGATACTACAAATCATCCGGGACCGGTTATGGTTGAGCTGGCAGAAAAGCTGGTAGACATGGTACCCATTGCTGACTGGGCTTTTTTCGCCAAAAATGGAGGCGATATGACTACTTATGCTACCCTGGCCGCAAGGGCTCATACAAACCGAAAAAAAGTAATAACTGTTCGCGGCCACTATCACGGGGTGGCGCCGTGGTGTACCAGTTATGGACACGGTGGTGTTACTGCTGAAGATCGTCAGAATACCCTTCAGGTAGAATGGAACGACCTTGATGGTTTTCGGCAGATGGCAAAGGAAAATCGCGGAGAAATAGCTGCTTTTATTGCTATGCCGTACCATCACATTACTTTCGGCAGGCAGGAGCTACCGGCTGAAGGTTACTGGACAGGGGTAGAAAAGATTTGTCGCGAGGAAGAAATAGTCTTGATCCTTGATGATGTGCGGGCCGGTTTCCGTTTAAACCTGGGCGGTTCAAATGAATATTTCGGTTTTAAGCCGGACCTGATTTGCTTCAGCAAGGCCGTGGGTAACGGATACCCTATCTCGGCCTGTGTTGGCAAAAAAGAACTGATGACCGCTGCATCGAAGGTTTTCTTTACAGGATCCTTCTGGATGTCGGCTGTGCCTATGGCTGCAGCTCTGGCTACCCTTGAGGAGTTAGAAAATACTGAGGCGGTTAAAAAGATGGAAAAAAGCGGACAACTACTAATCGACGGACTGGTGGAAATTGGGCAGCGTCACGGACTGGAGATCAATCCTTCGGGGCCACCAGCCATACCTTTCATTCATTTCTGTGATGATCCCAGCCTTTACCTTAATCAGCTTTTCTGCTCGGAGGTAACTAAAAGGGGTTCTTTCTTTCATCCCCACCACAACTGGTTTCTGTCGGTAGCCCACGATGAAATAGATATCAAGGAAACGCTTAATCATGCCGAGGAGGCGATGAAAGCCGTCAAGAGTGCGCTGGACGGTAAATCGCCTTGCCTGGCAGTTTAATATAGATAGTTAATTTCTACATTATTTATGGGAGGTATGATAAATGGCCCTGTCTGAAAAAGAAATTGGCACATTGAACGAAATAGCCTGGAAAATCAGGCGTAGTGTAGTCCAAACCACCCAGTGGGCGGGTGGCGGTCATATCGGCGGCGGACTGAGCCAGGTTGAAATCCTGGTAGCTCTCTACTTCCACTACATGAAGGTTGACCCGGAGAACCCACAATGGGAAGATCGTGACCGAATGGTGCTTAGCAAGGGACATGGCGGTGTTGGCCTGGCCCCGGTTCTGGCCGAAAAAGGGTTTTTCTCCTCAGAGCTGCTGAAAACATTTAACCACACTGGCTCGCTTTTTGGCATGCACCTGGACCGTCTGAAGGTAAAAGGCCTTGATGCATCAACTGGTTCCCTGGGTCATGGGTTGCCGATTGCCGTCGGACTGGCTCTGGGTGCCAGATTAAAGAATAAGGACTGGCGCACTTACTGTATCATGGGTGATGGCGAGCTGGCCGAAGGAAGTATCTGGGAAGGGGCGATGGCTGCCGCCCATTATAAGTTGAATAACCTGACCGGCTTTGTTGATCGCAACATGCACTGCATTGACGGATGCACCGAAGATGTGATGTCGCTGGAACCGATCGGGGAAAAGTGGACCGCATTCGGTTGGAATGTACTTGAATGTGACGGTCACGATTTCAAAGCACTTGGTGAAAAGATAGAAAAGGCACAACAGCTTGATGATAAGCCAACTGTAATAATTTGTCACACTGTTAAGGGTAAAGGTGTAGATTACATGGAAGATAAACCGGAATGGCATTACGGTGGACTTGATACCAGTATGGCCGAAGATGCCCTGAAATCGATTGACCGCATGTATAACAAAATTTAAGGAATAAAGAAAGGAGGATTATGATGAGTGAAGAATCAGGCCTCACATATAGCGTGTATGATACAGACCATATGACTCCGGCGGAAATTTATGGGCATGTACTGGCCCAGCTGGGTGAAGAAAGAAAAGATCTAGTCGCATTAACGGCCGACCTGGCTAAATCGACTAAGATTGGCAAGTTTGGAGAAAAGCATCCCGAAAGGTTTTTTAATGTGGGCATTGCCGAACAAAACCTCTTTGGTATCGCAGCCGGGTTAGCCCTGGCCGGGTACGTACCCTTTGTTTCTACCTTCGCTGTCTTTGCTTCACTGCGGGCTGGTGAACAAGTTCGTACGGACATCTGTTACCAGAACCTTGATTGCAAAATCATTGCCACACACTCGGGACTATCTTTCGGAACTGCCGGATCTACTCATCACTGCACCGAAGATCTGGCAGTGATGCGTTCATTTGCCAATATGACAGTTGTGGTGCCGGCCGATGGTATAGAAACGGCCAATGCTGTACGTGCTTCGCTGGACCGCCCCGGCCCCCTCTACATGCGTATTGGCCGTGGTTTTGAGCAAACTGTTTATGAAAAAGAAAATTATGATTTTGAAATAGGCAAAGCTGTAACCATGCACGAGGGCAGTGATATAACTGTTATAGCCTGCGGCCCCTGCGTGCTGCAAGCTTTGGAAGCGGCTAAAGAACTGAAAGAAAGCCAGGGCATTGAGGTGCGGGTGCTCAACATGCATACCATCAAACCAATTGACCGTGAAGCGATTATTGAAGCGGTTAACGACACGCGAAAAATTATTACTGTAGAAAACCATAGCGTTATAGGAGGCCTTGGCAGTGCTGTGGCCGAGGTAATTACCGAGGAGGGTAAATCGTGTCGGTTAAAAAGGTTGGGTATTCCTGATGTTTTTGCCATTGTAGGCCAAACGGATGACCTCTATAATCTTTACAAGATTGATGCAGAAGGGATTACCGAAGCGGTGGCGGAGATGCTGGGTAAAGAAGTTGAAGAAGATGATGACTGGGAAGATGAACTATAAAAAAGAGGAGGTTAGCTGTTTATGGCTGATAAAGAAAAGCTTGTAGCCAGGTTACTGATGAATGCAGCTCTCCCCCTGACCAGGGTCCTGGTGGAAGAAAATCCGAAATTAGCTGAGAAATATAAGGGCTGGAAGAGAATTGTCCAGTTCCAGGTGGAAAATGATCCGGATCTGGCCTGCCATATATTCATTAATGATGGGAAGGTTGAATATATCAGCGGCAGGCACGATAATCCCGATATAGACTTCTGCTTCAAAAATGCCGCCTCATTTAATGCCCTGATGACCGGGAAAATTGCCCTGCCAAAAATCAGGGGGGCGCTGAAAAATTTCACCACCCTGGCGGGATTCCTGCCCCTGATGCTCGGGCTGACCCTTTTACTGCCTTCAAAAAAACCAAAAGATCCGCAAAAGAGAGCATTGAAAGTAAAAATGCTGCTCTACTTTATCTCGGTAGCCCTATCTCAGCTAAATAAAGCCGGAGACGAAGAGATGAAAATATTTACCGGTCCCATGCCTGATCGTATTTTCCAGTGGTCGGTAGCGCCTGATGGTCCTGCAGCTTACTTGCGTATAAAAAAAGGTCGCACCAAGGCGGGCAAAGGTTTATACACTAGGCGTAAACCATTTGTGCACATGCTTTTTTCCGGTACTGAAGGGGCTTTCCAGGTTCTAACCGGGCAAATCGATAATGTTGAAGCAATGAAACTGGGTTACCTGACCGTGGACGGTTCTCCTGAATACGGTAAAGATATTGCTTCCTTTATGAAAAAAATTGAGGCTATGGTTTCTTAAGCAGCCTCTAATTTTAAAGGAGAAATAAGTGAGGAGTGACAGCGATGAGTACTGACAAAAACCCTGCCGGGGGCAATCTACAAGGTGCTGTCTTTAAAAGTGAAAGCGGCATTACCCGCCGATCTTTTCTCATTGGTTGCGGCGGG
>SL_3KL_010_SEDDRAFT_10001886_pt1 | contig 19179 bp, 13 predicted proteins | sample SodLakKL_010_SED_2_FD_10381 | JGI IMG/M metagenome (IMG submission 10381) | reverse complement strand
CCGCTGCATTCAGGGCAGGTTACATAGATGTCTGATAAAAATTGCATCTCAATTTTTTCAAAGCCATCTCCTTTGCAGGTTTCACAACGCCCCTTGGCCACATTAAACGAAAAAAAACCGGCGTCAAATTTCTGTTTTTTTGCTGCACGGGTTTTAGCCAAAAGTTTTCTGATGGGATCAAGTGCTTTGGTATAGGTTAGCAAGTTTGCCCGGGGAGTTCTTCCGATGGGTCGCTGGTCAACCAGAATGGCATCAGAAATTTTGTTTAAGCCATGAACTGATCGATGGTTTCCCGGTTTTCCTTGCGGGTTTCCTTTGGCCCGCTTAATGGCTTTGTAAAGAATTTCTTCGGCCAGTGTCGATTTTCCCGAACCGGAAACACCTGTCAGGCATACGAAACTGTTCAAAGGAATTTGGATATCGATATTTTTTAAGTTGTTTTCAGTGGCTCCTTTGATTAAAAGCAGGCGATCCTTTGCCGGGATACGTCTGTAAGTGGGAAGAGGTAAAACTTTTTCACCTTTCAGATAATCAGCTGTGAGAGATCCCCCGGCTTCAGCAGTGGGACCAAAATACATGATCTCTCCGCCGTTTTCACCGGCTCCCGGTCCCAGATCCAGAAGGTAATCACTTTGCCTGATAATATCGGGATCATGCTCCACCACCACCAGAGTGTTGGGCAGATCCCTCAGATTTTTGAGTATACGGATCAGTCTGCGGGTATCATCGGGATGAAGACCGATACTGGGTTCATCCAGAATATAGAGAGTGTTGACCAGTGAAGACCCAAGGGCCGCCGCCAACGACACCCGTTGAACTTCACCGCCTGAAAGGGTCCTGGACTGCCGGTCCAGTGTCAGGTAACCCAGTCCCACATCCTTCAGGTATTTTAAACGACTTTTGGTTGCATCCAGCACCATCAGGCCCGGTTTGTCGTCCGGGGAAATGATCATTTTTTCAAAGAAATCTGAAGCCCAATTGACATTTTCTTTATAGATCTCGGCAATGGTTTTTCCCTGCAAACGGTAGAGGAGTGTCTCGGATTTAAAACGTGTACCATGGCAATCCGAACAGATTTCATAGCTGCGGTATCTTGACAAATAGACACGTACCGGCATTTTGTAGGTTTTGGTTTCCAACCATCGGAAAAAACCCCGCACGCCTGAAAAATCAGAGGTTCCATCAATTATCAGGCGTTGCTGATCTTTAGTAAGTTGGTCGAAGGTCACATCTGTGGAAATTGCGTTTTTCTGACAAAAACTGATCAGGTCTTCATACTCGGCCTTTTTCTCGTTCCAGCCGCCCCAGGGTTTGATAGCCCCGTTTTCTATCGACAGGCTTCGATCCGGAATAATCAGATCCAAATCAATATCGATGGTTCTTCCAAATCCTCTGCAGGTCTCGCAAGCACCCGCAGGGCTATTGAACGAAAACAGACTCGATACCGGTGAGGTGTAGGAAATGTGGCATGCAGAACATTCAAGGGTTTCACTGAATGCCATTTGAATGTCGCCGTCCATGCTCCAGATATTTAGCCGGCCGCCTCCGAATCTAAAAGCCAGTTCGAGAGAATCGATAATTCTTTTTCGGTCCGTTTTCCTGAAAATGACACGATCCACAAGGACATGGATAGTTTCACCGGAATTTTTAAATACGGAGGGCGATAATTCCCGGATTGTTTTATTCAGAAAGACACGGTCAAATCCTGACTTCAAAAGCTCCTTGATGTTATCAGAAGGTGGGACATCTTTTGTATCAAAGGGAAAGGTGATGATGAGCTTTGTTTTTTCCGGAAAAGTTTGAATTTTTTCCCAGACCACATCCGGGGTTGCAGGAATCACGGGTTTACCGCACTTCCGACAATGCAACCGGCTCAAACGCGCAAAAAGAAGTTTTATATAGTCGGTAAGTTCCGTCATGGTACCTACCGTGGAACGGGAAGTGCGCACCGGGTCTTTGCGGTCAATGGCTATGGCCGGAGGTATCCCTTCGATAGACTCTACCCGGGGACGATCCATACGGTCCATGAACTGCCGGGCATACGGTGAAAATGTCTCCACATAACGCCGCTGACCTTCCGCATACAATGTGTCAAAAGCCAGCGAGGATTTTCCTGAACCACTCACACCGCAAATTACTGTAATACGATTCAGAGGAATATCGATGTTCAGATTTTTCAGGTTGTTTTGTTTGGCACCAAGGATTCGAATGTAGCCGTTTTTCATCTTAACTTTCGTTTGATTATTGTATCTTCTATAATTCCGGTGTTAACAAAAAGCATGCAGCTTTTCAAAAAGACGAATATAAGGCTTCAATAATAGCAGAGTTTTCAATCTGTGGGAAAAATTATTTTGAGTGTGAAATCCGGTATTTATCTGGCAGGTATCCTTCTTCGGAGCCTGAGGGGCGGGTATGAAACCCGCCCCTGTGCTGTAAATGTTCTCTCCTTTAGATTATCGGATATTTAAAACAGGTATCCGGTTTTAATTGGTTTATATGTCAAAGTAGAGGAAAAACTCATGGGGATGAGGCCGCAGGTTGACGGCATTGACCTCTTTTTCGGTTTTAAACTCAATCCACATGTCGATAACATCCTGAGTAAAAACATCGCCTTTGAGCAAAAAGTCGCTGTCGTCTTTCAGGGAGGCCAGAGCTTCTTCCAAAGATCCCGGAGCCGACTCGATTTCAGCCAGTTCCTCGGGAGGAAGATCATAAATGTTTTTATCCAGAGGATCTCCAGGTTCAATCTTGTTTTGAATTCCGTCAAGGACAGCCATTAGCATGGCCGAGAAAGCCATATAGCCGTTACAGCTTGGATCGGGAGTCCGGAATTCGATTCGTTTGGCTTTGGGCGATGTGCTGTACATGGGGATACGAACCGCAGCGCTTCGGTTTCTGCTTGAGTAAGCCAGGTTCACGGGAGCTTCAAAGCCCGGTACCAGCCGTTTATAGGAATTGGTGGTTGGATTGGTGAATGCGCACAAAGCCTTACAGTGTTTTAAAATACCGCCGATGGCATAAAGCGCCTCCTGAGAAAGCCCGGCATATTTATCCCCGGCAAAAAGGGGCTGATCTCCTTTCCAGAGACTGATGTGGGTGTGCATACCGGTGCCATTATCAGAAAACAGGGGTTTCGGCATGAACGTTACCGTATGACCAGCGCGATAAGCCGCATTTTTCAGAACGTATTTAAACCATACCAATTGATCGCCCATTTGAAGAAGCGGCTTGAACCTCATGTCGATTTCACCCTGTCCTGCAGTGGCCACCTCATGATGCTGACACTCAACATCAATGCCAATGGATTGAAGAATCAAAAGCATCTCACTTCTGAGGTCCTGAAATTTGTCCATGGGCGGCACCGGGAAATAACCTTCCTTGTGACGGGGTTTATAGGCCAGGTTTGGAAATTCCTCACGCCCTGTATTCCAGGTGCCTTCTTTGGAATCTAGAAAATAAAAAGCACTGTTGTTGCTGGATTCAAAACGAACATCATCGAAAATGAAGAATTCAGCCTCAGGCCCGATATAAGCAATATCAGCAATACCGGTGCTTTTGAGGTACGATTCGGCTTTTTTTGCGATGTATCGTGGGTCACGGGAATAGGGTTCCAGGGTAACCGGATCCACAATATTTCCAATAAGAACTAATGTGGGTTCTGCATAAAAAGGATCGATTTTAACCGTACTCGCATCAGGGACAACCAGCATGTCACTTGCATTGATAGGTTGCCAGCCCCTGATACTGGAACCATCGAAACCAAAACCCTCCTCGAAACTGTCTACAGTCAATTCACCGATCGGAACACTAAAGTGCTGCCATATACCGGGAAAATCCATAAAGCGTATATCGGCTATTTTTATGCCATTCTCTTTTGCCATTTCCAATACTTTTTCAGGTGTCATACTAAAATACCTCCTTGAGTTATTATGGTTTATTAAAATTTATATCATGAATTGAAATCTTTATATGGCATCCTTTCCTTTTTCACCAGTTCTTACACGGACCGCTCCTTCAATATTGATCACAAAAATCTTGCCATCACCGAGTTTGCCTGTTTTTGCAGCTTCACAGATCGTATCGATTACTTTGTCCAACCAGTCATCTTCGATTATAACTTCAATCTTGATTTTAGGTATAAAATCAACAACATATTCAGCTCCGCGATAGATTTCCTTGTGTCCTTTCTGCCGCCCATAGCCTTTGACTTCTGTGATGGTCATCCCCTGGATGCCGATTTCATTTAAAGCTTCTTTAACGTCGTCAAGCTTAAAAGGTTTAATTATGGCCTCAACTTTTTTCATATGAATATCTCCTTTTTTCTATTAGCTTATTAATCCAGCTCAAAAGCTCTCTCACCGTGAATTGAACTGTCCAGACCCTGGATTTCATCTTCCTCGTCAACTCGAATTCCCCCTGTGATCGCTTTGGTGATATAGATGACAATCAAAGTTCCCACAGCAGTAAATGCAGCTGTTGCAATGATGGATACGAACTGGATCCAAACTTGTCCTGGATTACCGTAAAACAGTCCGGCAGCCCCTTCGGTAATTGCCGGGTTTGCAAAAAGGCCGGTTGCCATGGCACCCCAGATACCGCAGATGCCATGTAAACCGAAGGCATCCAGTGAGTCATCATAGCCCAGTTTATGTTTAAGAACCGCCACACTGTAGTAGCCGAAAAGACCTGCTACAGCACCGATGATTAACGCTGCCTGCATGTTGACAAAACCCGCGGCCGGTGTAATAGCCACCAGGCCTGCTACAATACCGGATGCAAGACCCAGCAAAGTGGGTTTTTTGGTTACAATCCATTCCGTAAACATCCATGAGAGTCCGCCTATGGCTGCAGAGGTGTTGGTTACCAAAAAAGCCGAGCCGGCAACACCGTCGGCAGCAAGCTGGCTTCCCGCATTAAACCCGAACCAGCCGAACCATAGCAAGGCTGCTCCCAGGGCCGTGAGTGTAATACTGGAAGGAAACATGGCTTCCTTACCATAACCCAGCCGTTTTCCCAAAACAAGACACAAAACCAGGCCGGCTACGCCAGCATTAATGTGTACAACGTTTCCTCCGGCAAAATCCAAAGCTCCCATTTCTTCAATCCACCCACCACCCCATACCCAATGGGCTATAGGCGCATAAATAAATGTCAGCCACAGAACACTGAACACAATCCAGGAAGAAAATTTCATGCGGTCGATCACCGATCCCAGAACCAGTGCTACTGTGATACAGGCAAAGGTCATCTGGAACATGGCGAACACAAAAGTAGGAATGGTGTCTGAAACACTGTCGATTCCGATTCCAATCATGAAAATATGGTCCAGACCGCCTACAAGCCCTCCTTTATCGGGACCAAATGCGATGGTATATCCCCAAAGGACCCATACCACGGATGCTATGCAATAGGCGCTAATGGTCATGGTCAGAGTATTTAAAAGATTTTTCGAACGGGACATTCCCCCATAAAAAAGGGCCAGTCCTGCGGGTGTCATTACCATAACCAGTGCGGTGGCGACAATAATCCATGCAGTATCTCCTGAGTCAATGACGTCTTGCGCAAAGGCGTTGGAAAAAGGTATTAATAGAAGCCATAAGGCTATGAATAAGCTTTTTGTTTTCATCGTTTTGTTTTCTCCTTTTTTTTCCTTATATTGGATTTTGTCTTTCAGTACAATTCATTCAAGCGCTCATTATTCTCAGGGTTTGGAAGAGCCGAAAGGATCGTGCTTTTGATCATGGCTTCCTGTTCAGGCGTATCCACCTTTTGGCCATCAAAATCTCTTACATAGAAAACATCCACAACCTGGTCGACTTTAGTGGCGATTTTGGCCACCCAAATATCGAGTTTGCAAGAAAACAATGCATCCGTAATGCAGTGCAACAGTCCTGGAAAGTCATCGGTAAAGACTTCGATGATGGTAAAAAAACTGGAACTTTCATTGTCCACTTTCACCCGCGATTTTCTTCCGGATTTAGACAGCCCTGAAGCACGATAAGAAGACAACTTCTCTTTTAATGCTTCTTTCAAGTCTAATTTTCCATCGATAGCATCGTTCAGATGTTCGGCTGCCCGGGCCCATCTTTCATTTTCGAACAACTGATCGGGTGGTGGTTGAACTTTGAAAATGTCCAAAGCCACATTGTTCCGCCAGGTGAAAACCTGTACGTCGAGAATATTGATCCCATTAAGGGTAAAAACCCCGGCGATTTTGGAAATGAGCCCCGGGGCATCTTGAGCGCAAATAGTTACAGTGCGGGTGTCCGTGTCGCGAGCCTGAACAATATCCCAGACAAACGATTTGTTCCCGCGTTTGTTAAACAGCTTTATATGGTTATACATTTCTTCCGAAGGCGCCCACAAAAGGTATCTGGGGGACATGAACCCAAAGAGCTTTTCCAGTTCGGCAAGCTCCTGGGACGATTTGGCAAATTCCTTCACCATGGTGCGTTTCTTTTTAACAATTTCCAGTGCTTCTGAAGATGCCAGCTCGCCGCGTTCCAAAATGCCCAGCACCTTTAAAAACAGGCTCCGAAGAAGTGCAGCGGTCCAGTCATTCCAGGCTTTCGGCCCGGTTGAAATAGAATCGGCAACACAGAGCAGATAAAGCATTTTAAGTCGTTCAGGATCACGGACTTTACGCGCACAATTAATCGAGGTTTCTTCATCATTTATGTCCCTGCGCATGGCAGTCTTGGATATAAGAAGATGTTCTTTGACAAGATAGCCTACCGTATCAACAATTTCCGAAGCATATCCTTTCGCTTCCATGATTTTACGGGCTATAATTTCTCCACGTTCCGAATGCCCATGCTCAGGACTGCCTTTGCCGATATCATGCAACAGCGCTGCCCAAAGAAGAATTTTCGGGTCTTTCAGGTTATGGTAAACTTCGCCGCAGAGGGGATGCTTGGTCGGGTCCTCGGGGGTGCCAAACTTTTTAATGGTTTCCACTGTCCGCAGCATGTGCTTGTCAACCGGGTAAAGATGGTATTCATCATATTGGATACGATGCAAAATATTTTTAAACTCAGGAATAAAGCGTATTAAAAATCCGGTATGAAGCATTTCATCCAATGCTTTAAACCTTGGGGTCGGCTCCATTAATATTTTCTCAAAAATTCGGACTGCTGATTGAGAGGTGATAAATTTTTCATCAACAAGATGGCCAAAATCCCTTATCAAACGCCTGCTTTCGGTACCGATGGGAACTTTAAGCCGGGCACTTTCCTCGAAAATTCTTATTATAAGCTCAGGGTTACCAAGAATATCCTCGGGTGCATTAAAAAAAAGCATCCCTTTCTCAATCCTGAGTCCGTCAATTTTTGTAAGACTTATGGCTCTTTTTTTACCGGTTTTCCGGGTTTCTAACTCCATTTCATAGATAAACGTCAAATGCAGTTGTTTCAAAAATTCCATCTGCTCATGAAGATGCCCTAAAAAGCGGTTAACCGGTAAGAGCCCGTTTTTTACTTCATAACTCATGACCTCAGCCATACGAATCTGATATTCAAAGTGTAAACGGTCACATTTTCTGCCGGTTATTTGATGAAGACGGTTTCTTATGGTCCAAATAAAAGATAATGCCTGCTCCAGCGACTCGAATTCATCGTGTGAAAGAATACCCGAAAATTCAAGATCTCTTAGCTGTTTAATGTGCTTGTTAATTTTTGCAATCCATAACAAGGTATGGTAATCTCTCAAACCTCCCCGCCCTTCTTTGAGATTGGGCTCCAGCAAAAAGGAAGAATCTCCGAAGCGCTCATGGCGCTTTCTGTTCTTTTCTATAAGCCACGAAATAATCTTTTCGGTGTTTTTTTTCAGAATTTTTTCCCGAACCTGATTCATAAGATCCATATACAATGGTGAAATACCGCATATGAACCTGGCATCCAGCAGGGGCGTCAAAATATCATAGTCTTTTCGGGCCATTCGTATGCACTCGCGCAAAGATCTTGTGGCATGTCCGATTTCAAACCCCTGATCCCAAAGCGGATATACAACCTCACGAACCAGATCTTCTGCTTCAGCAGGAACATGATTTTTAAACAACAACAAAAGATCAATGTCAGAATGGATACATTGCTCTTCCCTTCCATATCCTCCAAGAGCGATAATGGCGTAAGGATTTTTACTTATACCTATTCTGGGTCCTACAATACTGTGCTCAAATGCCTGACAGAAATAATCATCCATAATGCGAGTATGCAGAAGCAAAAAATTATCTTCCTTCCCGGAAAGAAAATCCTCCACCAGATGCCGGCGTCTTTTACTCAGCATCTGAACGGCATTTGCAAGTTGTTTTTCTCTGGCCCATTTCACGGCGTTGTTAACCTCTTTCGAATCTTTATCAATCATTAGGTTCAAGATTTTCCTTTTGTTTGAGCAATAGTTGTGCCATATATTTTAAAAAAATTGAAATATATAAAAAATACAGTATGTTAAGCAGTTTTTTGTTAAAAGATGCTCTCTAAATAATGATTAAAAAACCAACAAAATTGTAAACAAAAAAACTTTAATGTTACAATTTTGTTGTGTCACAAAAATGTCATTTTTGTAAGTTTTTTCTAAATAACAAGGATAACGGAGTGCAAAAGCTGTGCTTTTGCACTTTTTTTGCCGCAAAATTGCCCCGGCTTTCCTTTTGTTCCTGAAAGTCATGCTATACAATTTTGTAACGTTACTTTTTTGTATTATTAGGGGTGTATCATAAAGAATTGAATGAGCTTTGAGAGAAATTAGAGCCTATGGGAAGGGAAGGGGAGGGGAAGAACCCATAATGATTTTGCTATATGGATTCTTCCCTAAAGTATAATAAATCAGGATTTGGAAACGTTAACGGCACAAACTTTGAACGCCGGTATTTTGGAAAGCGGATCAAGAGCTCCAATAGTCAAACGATTTGCGGCGGCTTCCGCAAAATGGAAGGGTAGGAATACGGTACCATCGCTTGCCTTGTCCGATATTTTAACATCGGCTTTAATTTCTCCTCTTCTGGAGGCCACTTTAACTTTTTCGCCATCTATAAGATTCAGTTTGGCAGCATCCTGTGGAGAAATTTCAACATATGTTCCAGGGGCGCGGTCATTTAAGCCTTCGGTTTTCATGGTCATGGTGCCGCTGTGATATTGATACAGAAGCCGACCGGTGGTCAGATAGAAGGGATATTCATCGTCGGTTTGTTCTGCAGGCGGAGTATATTCAATGGGATGTAATACCCCTTTTCCGCGGGTGAATTTTCCGATGTGAAGAATCGGGGTCCCCGGATGCTCAATGTTTGGACACGGCCAGTGAATGCCTTCCTTTTCGATACGGTCATAAGTGATACCGGCATAGGATGGTGTCACTTTCCGGATTTCTTCGAAAATTTCTTCGCTGTTTTGGTACTTCATTTCATAGCCCATTCGAGTGCCGATTTCACAAGTGATCCACCAGTCATCTTTTGCCTGCCCCGGTGGATTGACTGCTTTTCGAACCCGTTGAACACGGCGCTCGGTGTTTGAAAAAGTGCCTTCTTTCTCGGCAAAGCATGCTGATGGCAACACTACATCTGCCGCTTGGGCTGTTTCATTCAGAAAAATATCCTGCACCACCAAGAAATCAAGATGTTTCAAGCTCTCTTCCACATGCCCCAAATCAGCGTCCGACACCAAAGGATTTTCTCCGATAATATACATTGCCTTGACTTCGCCGGAGTGAGCTTTGGGAATCATCTCCGTAACAACCAGGCCCGGGTTCGGAGAAAGGTTTTCAACACCCCATGCCTCTTCCAGCTTTTTGCGGGCAGCTTCATCGATTACCGGCTGATATGCCATGAAAACGTTGGGAAGACCTCCCATATCACAGGCGCCCTGCACATTGTTTTGCCCTCTCAGTGGATTGACGCCACCGCCCTCCTTGCCCAGGTGACCACAAATCATGGACAGATTGGCAAGAGATTTGACATTGTCGGTACCGGTGGTATGCTGAGTGATTCCCATGCAGTAGACAATACTACCGTTTTTGGAATTTGCGAACATTCTCGCGGACTCTGTAAGATCCCGCGAGGGAATACCGGTAATTTGTTCCACATAGTCCGGTTTATATTTTTCAACCGCTTTTTTGAGTTCTTCGAAGTTTTCGGTACGTTCCTCCACGAACTTTTTATCGTAGAGACCTTCATTGATAATGACGTAAATCATACCATTGATCCACGCGACATCCGTGCCCAGATTTTGTCTTAAATACTTGTGAGCATGTTCGGCAAGCTTGACACGTCTCGGATCTACCAGAATCACTTTGGCATCCTTGAATTTAACAGCCCGTTTCATAAAGCTTGATATAACCGGATGATTTTCCGTGGTATTGGATCCGGTAACAAGAATCACATCAGATTTTTCAATACACGCGATAGTGTTTGTCATTGCCCCACTTCCAAATGCAGCGGCCAGACCGACCACAGTGGAGCTATGTCAGAGACGGGCACAATGATCAATGTTGTTGGTTTTTAAAACAGCCCGTGTAAATTTGCTGGCAATATAATTGTCTTCATTGCTGATACGGGCGGATGTGAGAACGCCGATACTGTCTGCGCCATGATTTTTCTTAATCTCGGAAAATTTTTTGGCCACAAGATCCAGGGCTTCATCCCAGGTGGCTTCCCTGAATTCTCCATTTTCTTTAATGAGGGGTTTGGTCAGCCGGTCAGGAGAGTTTATGAAATGATACCCGAAACGCCCTTTGACACAAAGACTGGCATAATTGGGAGCAGCATCCACGCCGTCGACTTTAACCACCTGGTCGTTTTTCACGTGAAGTTCCAATTGACATCCTACACCACAGTAACTGCAGGTAGTTCGGGTTTTTATGGTCTCCCATGGGCGTACCTGGTACCGCACATCTTTTTCGACCAGAGCATTCACAGGGCAAACCTGAACACATTCTCCGCAAAATACACAATCGGAATCTTTCAGGGGACGATCTCCGGATGCGATAATTTTGGTATCGGCACCGCGATAGCCAAAATTGATGGCATTGTTTACCTGAATGTCATTGCAGGCCTGTACACAACGCCCGCACAAAATGCAGCGTGAAAAATCCCTGACGACAAACGGATTGACATCTTCCAGTGGGTACTTGGTTCCGGTGGAGGGAAAAATATCACCTGATACCTGATATTGATAGGCCAGGTCCTGAAGGCGGCAGTCGCCCCAGACCGGGCAGAGTTCATCACTGTGGTCATCTTTTTGTACATTGAGCTGAAATCTTGTCCAATCACTGTCATCGGAACCCCGTACTGCACAATTGTGATTTCCGGAGGACAAAAGCAGCTGGATGATCAACCGACGGGCATCGACTACAAGTTTGCTCTCGGTTCTGACCACCATTTTGTCGGTAGCAGGTGTCGCGCACGAAGCCAGAAGACTTCGGGCATCTTCCACCTCGACAACACAAACACGGCAGGCACCTGTGGGGATGGCACCTTTCAAATGGCAAAGGGTGGGTATGTCTACAAAATTTCTCCGGGCCACTTCCAGGATGGTTTCACCGGGCTCGAAGGCAAAGTCATTTCCATTGATGGTGATGATGTTTTTTTCCGCCATGATTAATTATACACTCCTTGGATGGGTTAAAAAACATAAGGTAACATTTGTCAAAACCCCGTGGTTGGGCGACGACTTCCGAATATGGCCTCACAGGGAGAGTTTTTGGTCACATGTTTTTCCAGTTTACTGCACCACAGAGACTGAAATGTCCGACAGCTTCCATCTAGTGCATCAACTTTTGCAAACTCAGCATGCTCGCAACGAAGATCACACCAGTTGATTTTGTGGGTGATAACCCCGGCGGTTTTTTCCTTATGCTCAGTCATTGGTTATTGGCTTGTGGCAAAATTCGGGGTAATTATTTTTTGTCCTAAATCTTCTAAAAAAATATTAGAATGCACTTTTCTTATGCGAATATGTTCATGCACCCGGCTTAAAAACTCCTCATGTGAAATGCCGTATTTGACGGTACCATCAAGGGCCCTGATGGCCAGTGTTGCATTTTCTTTCTCTTTTTCGCCAATGGTCAGCATCAGAGGAATCTGATTGATTTGTGCATCACGTATTTTTTTCTTCAGGCTTTCACTTCGATCATCGATTTCAGTGCGCAGGCCCTCTTTGATCATGAGGTCTTTAAGTTTGCGTGCATAACTTGTCAGATCATCGTTGATAGGAAGCAAAACGATCTGCACCGGCGACAGCCATAGAGGAAACTTGCCGGCAAAGTGCTCTATGAGAATTCCCAGGAATCGTTCGATGGATCCAAATATGACCCGGTGAATCATGATGGGTCTGTGTTTTTCATTGTCCTTGCCGATATAGTGCAAATTAAAACGTTCCGGAAGTGACATGTCCAACTGGATAGTTCCGCACTGCCATGTCCTGCCAAGGGCATCCCTGATATGCACATCGATTTTAGGACCGTAGAAAGCTCCGTCTCCTTCATTGATTTTGTAATCTTTACCGTATTTATCCAGCGCCGACTGAAGGCCTTTTGTGGCCATCTCCCACTGCTCATCGGAACCGATAAATTTGTCCGGCCGGGTGGAAAGTTCCAGATGAAAAGAAAGACCGAAGGTGCTGTATATCCGCTCCACCAATTGAAGAATACCCAGAATTTCCTGCTGAATCTGTTCAGGGGTCATAAAAATATGGGCATCATCCTGATGAAAAACCCTTACACGGAAAAGGCCGGAGAGAACGCCACTGAGTTCATGACGGTGAACCATTCCGATTTCTGCGACTCGATAGGGGAGTTCTTTGTAAGAATGGGGTCTCATGCCGTATAAAAGCATACCCCCGGGGCAATTCATCGGTTTTATGGCATATTCAGTGTCATCCACAACAGTGGTATACATGTTTTCCCGGTAGTTTTCCCAATGCCCGCTTCTCTCCCAAAGGCTTCTGTGAAGCATGATCGGCGTTTTTGTTTCAACATACCCTGCATTACGGTGTTCCTGACGCCAATATGTCAGAAGTTCTTTCCACAACTCCATTCCTTTGGGATGAAAAAAAGGCATGCCGGGAGCTTCATCATGAAAACTGAACAGATCCAGGGCCGTACCCAGTTTTCTGTGATCCCGCTTCCTGGCTTCTTCCAGAAAGTTCAGGTATTCATCCAGTTCCTTTTTTGAAAAAAAAGCTGTCCCGTAAATACGCTGAAGTTGCTGTCGATTTTGATCTGCCCTCCAGTAAGCTCCTGAGACTTTGGTCAACTTGAAGGCTTTTACGAAACCGGTGTCGGGAAGATGCGGGCCTCGGCAAAGATCTGCAAATTCGTTCTGCTGATAAAAGGAAACAGTTTCTTCTTTCAGCTCGGATATCATTTCCTGTTTGTAAGGTTCATCCTTGTAAAGTTGCAAAGCTTCGGATTTTGAAACCTCTTTTCGTTCGATAGGATATCCGGCCTTGACAATTTTTTTCATCTCGGCTTCGATCTTTGGAAAATCGCTATCAGATAGGCTTTCCATGTCGATATCGTAATAAAAACCATCTTCAATGGACGGTCCTATGGTCAATTTGGCATCTTTGTAAAGGCGGCAAATTGCCTGAGCCATGACATGAGCAGCAGTATGGCGCAAAATATCGAGGGCTTCCGGATCTTTGGTTGTGATAAAGCGGATATGGGTATCGTGGTCGATTGTTCGGCTGAGATCCCCTCGCTGCCCATCGATTTCCATGGCTACACAGGTGCGGGCAAATCCCTGGGATATGCTCCTGGCGACATCAAATCCGGTGGAATGATTTTCAAATGTTTTTGTGGTTTTATCAGGAAATGTTATAGTTATCATCGATTAAGCTTTGTATGAAAAAATCCGCTTTTTTTAAATAAGGGCCTCAAACCAAATGGGAAAGATATAGTAACTCGACCAAGATGTAAAGAAAAAACTGCAAAAAGGCTTATAAACGCTCAGGGAATTTGGCATTGTTACCATTCAATATTTTTGCTATTATTTGATTTTAGTTTTAATTATTATAACCAAAGGTACCTTGGGGTGGGGATTTTGGGGAGAAAATGCGAGCACTGAATTATCAATTGATTGAAACATTAGATGACCTTGCCGGGGCAATAGGTGTGCTTGAAAAACAGAATGCTGTTGCCGTGGATCTGGAGGCCGATTCCATGTTTCATTTCAGGGAAAAGGTTTGCCTGATTCAAATAGCCACTGATCATCATAGTTTTGTGATCGACCCGTTGAAAATTTCTGAACTTTCTCTTCTGGAGCCCTTGTTCCGAAATGTGGACATCCAAAAAATTTTTCACGGTGCCGATTATGATGTGCGTTCGCTTTACAGGGACTTTAGAATCAATATCCGGAACATGTTTGACACGCAGTTGGCCAGCCGTTTTCTTGGCGATAAGTCTACGGGACTCGATGCAGTGGTAAATAAACGTTTCAATGTAAGTTTAAATAAAAAATATCAGAAAAAGGACTGGTCCGAAAGGCCTCTGCCCGAAAAAATGATCGAGTATGCTGCAAGAGATACTTTTTATCTGCTTCCTTTGGCGGAAATTTTGCAAAAAGAGCTTTGCGATAAAGGTCGTCTTCAGTGGGTTATGGAGGAGTGTGATGTTTTGAGCCGGGTGAGAGCGATGCCAAACAATGGCGAACCTTTATTTTTGAGGTTTAAAGGGGCCGGACAACTCAGTCACAGAAGACTTGCAGTACTGGAGGCCATTTTACAGTTTCGCGTAAAAGTCGCCGAGGAAAAGGACAACCCTCTTTTTAAGGTTTTTTCCAATGCTTCGGCAATGAAAATGACTTTTTCGGCACCCAGAACGCTACAGGAACTAAAAAGATCGAAAGCATTAAGCGCAAGACAAATCAAGATGTACGGTTCCGATCTGGTGGCATCTATTCTCGAAGCTTTATCTATGCCGCCTGAAAGACTACCTTCATATCCCCATAAAAAAGCGCCTGTACTCGATGCGAATGTTCCAAAGAGGGTTAAGGCCCTGAAAAACTGGAGGGATAGATACGCAAAAAAACTCAATATCGACTCGTCAATTATAAGCCCGAAAAGCATTATGACAGCGCTCGCCATCAAAAAGCCTCAAAAACTCGATGATCTTGATTTGATCCATGAAATGAAAAACTGGCAGAAAAAAGAATTCGGAAAACATATTGTTTCTATCTTGAACCAATGCAGCTGATTGCTTAAATAGGAAAGAAAAAAATGGAGGAAAGGGTCGTATTTTATTCAGGTGATCTTCAATTGGAAGGTTATGCCGATTTTCAGTCTTCCCAAAAAGGTGTGGTGGTCACTCATCCTCACCCCCTTTACGGGGGCGATATGTATAATACAGTGGTTGATTTGATCACCCAGATTTTCAGGAGCAAAGGATTTTCAACCCTGAGATTTAATTTTCGGGGAGTGGGGGGCAGCCAGGGGCATTATGATCATGGTGCCGGCGAGGCTGAAGATGTTTGTGCTGCGGGGCAATATTTAAAAAGCAAAAAAATCGGGAAATTGAGCCTTGCAGGATACTCTTTCGGTGCCTGGGTGAACGCATCGGTCAAATGCGAAAATGCCGTATTTGAAACAATGGTGATGGTATCTCCACCGGTGGCTTTCATGGATTTCAACCATGTTCAATCCATTGACAACCTGCGGCTGGTAATTACCGGAAGTCATGATGAAATCGCACCGCCTGAGCAAATCAAAAAGTTTCTTTCCAGGTGGAACCCTTCGGTGGAGCTTGAAATCATCGACGGTGCAGATCATTTTTATTGGGATCACTTCAAAGCCTTGGACCAGGTGCTTGCTTCATATATTTGAGAAATTACAGCTGCAATAAATATTTTTTTTCGGTTTCATCCAGATACCGCCATTTTCCCTCGGGAAGTTTTCCCAGGCGGATATTGGCCATGCGTGTCCGTTTCAGATCTGTGACCCGGTTTCCCACTTTTTGAACCATTCGTCGAATTTGGCGTTTTCTGCCTTCTTTTAGTACGATTTTAAATTTTGTGGATGAAATTCGGTTGATATGGGCGGGGCGTGTTTTGGAACCCATGATTCTAACCCCTTTTTCAAGGGTGTTCAGGGATGCCTGAGATATCGGATTGGATACGGTCACAAGGTATTCTTTTTCATGATCAAATGACGGATGTGTAAGTTGCAAATGAAGCTTTCCATCATTTGTCAACAGCAAAAGCCCCCTGGAATCCTTGTCGAGTCGCCCAACCGGATAAACCCGCTGATCAATACTTATCAGTTCCAGCACTGTTTTTTTCCCGGGATGACTGCAGCTGGTAACGTAACCCCGGGGCTTATTTAATAGAATGTAGACATGGTTTTTTTCTATGGAGAGGAGGTTGTTTTCGACCTCGATTCTATCTTTTTCCGGATCTACTTTGGTGCCGGGTTGTGTGATAATTTGTCCGTTGACGCTGACTTTCCCATCTGAAATGAGCTTTTCAGCCTGGCGCCGGGAGCAATAACCTGCATTTGAAATAAACTTTTGGAGTCGCATTGTTTAAGAGCGATAATCTGCGTTTATTTTTACATAATCGCATGAAAAATCGCAAGTGTAAACGGAAGCATGACCCGCACCGGTTTGCAGGTCCACAACAATAGTGTACTCCGGTTTTTGCATAACCAGGGTGGCTTTTTTTTCTGCTTCCGGCCCGCAACCCACACTGTTTTGACACATCATGACATCATCGAAAAAAATATTGACCCGACCAGGCTCCATATAAACCCCCGCACGTCCTGCTGCTGCAATGATACGCCCCCAATTGGCATCTTCCCCGAAAAACGCCGTTTTCACAAGGGGTGAATTGGCGATGGTTTCGGCAACAGCACGGGCATCCTCATGGCATAGGGCTCCGGTGACATGAATTTCCACCAGTTTTGTGGCTCCTTCTCCGTCTTTGACCATCAGTTTTGCCAGATATAACAACACATCATCAAGCACCCTCTGAAAGGAAGCCTTTTGAACGGAATTTTCGACTGAAACCCCTGAAACACCATTTGCCAGAATCAATGCCGTATCATTTGTGCTGGTATCCCCGTCCACCGTAATTCGATTGAAAGACCGCTCGCAAGCCGTATAAAGGGCATAGGAAAGATAATGGGGGTGGGCGTCGATATCTGTGCATACAAAGCAAAGCATGGTGGCCATATCTGGTCGGATCATGCCCGCTCCTTTTGCAACGGCAGTAATGGTATATGTTTTGCTGTTGATCTTTCCTTTTTTGCATACCAGTTTGGGTACTGTATCAGTGGTCATCATTGCCAGGGCAAGATCTGAAAAGCCTCCTGTTTCCAGACTGCCTACAAGCTCCGGAATCGCAGCAGTTATTCTGTCCATGGGCATGGGGACACCGATGACTCCGGTTGAGGCCACAAGGACCTCATTGCTTGAAACACCAAGTCTGGATGCACTTGTCCGCCCCATGCTTATTGCATCCTCCATACTTTGTGGCCCTGAACAGCAGTTAGCGTTACCGCTGTTAATAACAATGGCGCGGGCCTGCCCCGACTGAATCAATTCCCGATCCAAAATTACCGGGGCTGCCTGAACCCGGTTTTGGGTGAAAACCCCCCCAACTTTGGCGGGTGTTTCAGAAAAAATCAGCCCGAGATCCAGAACCCCTTGCTTTTTTATGTTTGCCGCTACACCGGCTGCTTTAAACCCCGGGCAATAGATCTTCTCCATAGAGTTGAACCTTTAATAATGAAATTACGGTATCATGATATTTAATGTTAAAAAATTTCATTTGACAGATAATGGCAGTCTTGTCAATCAGGTAAATTCTTGAAAAACAAAAAAATACAGGGTATGAAAGCCGCTTAAGCAGAATAATACCAAAGTGATAGTGATGAGGTAATTCGTTTATTGTGATTCGCAAAGATGTGTTGGATCGAGTAGGTTCTTGACAATTCATTTGATTTGTCTTACTGTCGAGTAAGGATTTAATAGGAGTAAGGAGATGTGTATGGCTCTGGCAACCATTACAAGTAAGGGGCAGGTAACCATTCCCAAAGAAATAAGGGATTCTCTGGGCTTGAGATTCGGGGACAAGATTGAAATCATTGTCACGGAAGATAACGCCGCTTTGATGAGGCCCATCTCAAAAAAGGTGGATGATATTTTTGGCAAACTGCACAAACCCGGCAGAAAGGCTGCATCTGTCGAGGAGATGAACCAGGCGATCCGGCAGCGAGTGAAAGATAAGTTCAAATGAAGGCTATTGATACCAATGTCATGGTACGGTTTCTGGTCAATGACGATGAAAAACAGGCTCGAAAGGTATACGAGCTGTTTAAACAGGCCGAGGCGGAGAAAAAGCCTCTGTTTATCCCCCTGACTGTGTTGTTGGAACTGCTTTGGGTCTTGGACTCGGTATATACCATATCCAGGGAAGATATCCTGAGCACAGTAGGCGATCTTTTGTCGATCCCGATTCTAAAATTTGAACACCAACCCGCAGTCCAGCAATTTGTCTACGCTTCCCAAGGCAACGCACTGGAACTGTCCGATCTGCTCATCGCTTTTTCAGCACAGGCAAACGGGTGTGACCAGGTATTGACCTTTGATAAAAAAGCATCCGGATTTCATCTGTTCAGTCTGGTTTCCTGATAGGGGGCGCTTTGCCCGATGAAATCCCCAATACAAAAAGATTTCTATGCCAAGATTATCGAGGTACTAATGAATAAAAAGGTAACAAAATGTGAAAATTGCGGGGGACCGCTTTTTCTGAAGAAGACCTGAAGCAGGGTTTTGCTGTGCTGCAGGTTCTGCAAGCATGAATATTCGCTGGGACATTTTAAAGATCTTTTAGACGATGAATTTGAAAGTTTATTGGCCAATGTTCGCTGTGACCGGTTTTAAAAATGATGGTTTTAGGCAGCCTCTTTCCTGTGTTTGTTCTGATTTTGATCGGCAACCTGGTAAAGCGCTACAGGTTAACTAATGAGGATTTTTTAAAAACATCAGACCGGTTGGTATATTTTATTTTTTTCCCCACAATGCTTTTCTGGAAAATCGGCGGTGCTCCCCCGGCATCAGCCCTTGAAGCCAGGCTTTGTTTTGCAGCCATATCCGCCCTTGCTTCCATATATATCTTGAGCTGCCTGGCAATTCGAATTTTTAAAATAACAAATTTTCAGGCAGGATCTTTTTCTCAGAGTTGCTATCGATTCA
>SL_3KL_010_SEDDRAFT_10001885_pt1 | contig 19181 bp, 17 predicted proteins | sample SodLakKL_010_SED_2_FD_10381 | JGI IMG/M metagenome (IMG submission 10381) | reverse complement strand
GGTTTGCTGAGCAAGATTCTAATCATCGGGGTATTTCTGGGAATTCTATACACGCTGGCTTCCAGCTTTTACTTCCTGGTCAGTGACGATCAGGACAGCGAGCGGGCTGTCCGTAGATTGAGCTGGCGCGTAGGTTTGTCGCTGGCCTTGCTCGCGGCGCTGTGGGGCGGATTCCATTTCGGAATCATCGAACCGCAAGGCGTCAATCCGGTTCGTTACCCGGGGCCGCCCCCCGGCTGAGGAAAATCACGGCGCCCTGGTCAGGGCAGGCGTTCCAGCACGTATTCAGCGCTCGACACCCGGTACTCGCCCGGGCCCTCGACCAGTACATCCTTGACCACGCCGTCCTGGATGATCATGGCGTAACGCTGGCTGCGCATGCCCATGCCAAAGGCGCGCCCGTCCAGTTCCAGACCCAGCGCGCGGGCGAAGTCGCCGTTGCCGTCGGCCGCCATGACAATCTGCTTTTCGGCACCGGAAGACTTGGCCCAGGCCCCCAGCACGAAGATGTCGTTGACCGCCGTGCACACGATGCGGTCGACACCGCGGGCCTGCAACGCTTCGAAGTGCTCGAGAAAGCTGGGCAGATGCTGGGCCGAGCAAGTGGGTGTGAAGGCCCCGGGAACGGCGAAAAGGACTACCAGTCCCTGCCCAAGCAGTTCGGTCGAATCGACGGGGTGGGGACCTTGCTCGCCGGCAACGGTGAGCTGCGAGGACGGGATGCGGTCTCCGGGCTGAATGCTCATGCCTGTGTCTCCAGCGCCTTGTTGATGGAGGACAGCAGGGCGCCCTTGTCCACCGGCTTGGTGATGTAGGCGGCGGCGCCCTGGCGCATGCCCCAGATCTTGTCGGTCTCCTGATCCTTGGTGGTCACGAAGATCACCGGTATTCCGGCCGTGGCCGGGTTGCGGGCGATCTTGCGCGTGGCCTGGAAGCCGTTCAGCCCCGGCATGACGACGTCCATGAGAATGAGGTCAGGATGCTCGCTGGCCGCCTTTTCCACGCCTTCACTGCCGTCCTCGGCGGTGATGACATCGAATTTTGCATCTTCCAGGATCTTTCGCAGAGCGTACAGGTGAGCCTGCGAATCGTCGACGACCAGAATCTTTGTCATGCTGGGAAAACCTGCCGAGAGCGCTCGTTGCCGGGACTGCCAATGATACTGCAAAGCGGGTTCAGGCGGCGGCATCGGCGCCGATGCGAACCAGGGTTCTGCCGTGACCGCCGCCGCTCAGCAGGCGTTCGAAGCAGTCCGGCAGACCGTCCAGTTCGCTGACCGCGGTGACGATCTTGTCCAGGTGCCGGGGCTTCCAGTCGCCGGCCAGTCGTTGCCAGACTTCGCTGCGGATGGAATAGCGGCAGCCGGCCGAATTGATGCCGATCAGGCTGATGCCGCGAATGATGAAGGGCATGACCGTGGTGTTGAGGTCGATGCCGCCGGCCATTCCGCACGAGGCGATGCTGCCCCAGGGCTTGATCATGCGGGTCAGGCCGCTCAGCACCTCGCCGCCGACGTTGTCCAGGGCGCCGGCAAAACGGGCCGAGGCCATGGGAGCGCTGGGCCATTCCAGGCCGTGCCGGTCCACGCACTGTTCGGCGCCGAGTTCGTGCAGCCAGCCGAATTCCTCGCTTTTGCCGCTGAGCGCGCAGACCTCGTAGCCGGCCTTGGAGTAGATATCCACGGCCAGCGAGCCGACCCCGCCGCTCGCACCGGTCACGCACAGCGGCCCCATGTCCGGGGTCTGCCCGTTGGCCTCCATGCGATAAAGGCCTAGCGCGGCGGTGAAGCCGGCCGTGCCCAGGGCCATGGCTTCGCGCAGATCCAGACCTTGCGGGAGGGGAATCAGCCACTCCGAAGGCACGCGCAGGTATTCGCTGTAGCCGCCGTCGCGGGTCTCGGACAGGCCGCAGCCGGTCATCAGCACCTCATCGCCCTCGCGAAAATCGGCCGATTCCGATTGCGCCACGACACCGGCGACGTCGATTCCGCCATTGAGGGGGAATTGACGCAGAATCTTGCCCTTGCCGGTGCCAGCCAGGGCGTCCTTGTAGTTGACGCTGGACCAGGCCACCTGGATGACCACGTCGCCGGCCGTCTGCTCGTCGACGCCCTGCTCGACGACTTCCGAGCGGTGGCCTGTCTCGTCGTCGAAGATCCGGAAGGCTTTGAAGCGGGTCGGCACCATGGGTCTAGTTGGCCTTGTGGATGGCGCGCTTGTCCACCGCCAGGGCTGCCTCGTGGATGGCCTCGGACAGGGTGGGGTGGGCGTGGACGATACGGGCCAGGTCCTCGCTGGCGCCTGCGAACTCCATCGCCACCACCAGCTCGGCAATCATTTCCGAGGCGGTGGGACCGATGATCTGGGCGCCCAGGATGCGGTCGGTCTCGGCATCAGCCAGGATCTTGACGTGGCCGGCTGCCTCGCCCATGGCCAGCCCGCGGCCGGTGGCGGCAAACGGGAAGCTGCCGGCCTTGTAGTCGACGCCATCTTCCTTGAGCTGCTTCTCGGTCTTGCCGACCCAGGCGATTTCCGGGTCGGTATAGATGACCCAGGGCACGTGGTCCAGGTTGATGTGGCCGTGCTGGCCGGCGATCGTCTCGACCACGGCCACGCCTTCCTCGGAGGCCTTGTGGGCCAGCATCGGGCCGCGCACCAGGTCGCCAATGGCCCAGACGCCGTCAGCCGTGGTCCGGCAATCCTGGTCCACCTTGACCTGGCCGCGCTCGGTCAGCTCGACGCCGCAATCCTCGGCCAGCAGGCCTTCGCTGGCGGCCTTGCGGCCCACAGCGACCAGCAGCTTGTCGAAAGTCTCGGTCTTTTCCTCGCCTTTTTCGACGAAGCTGACCCTGACCTTGCCGTCGGCCAGTTCGGCGCCCGACACCTTGGTGCCGAGGCGAATGTCGAGGCCCTGCTTCTTGAACTCGCGTGCCGCGGCCCGACTCATGTCGGGATCGACCACCGGCAGCAGCTCTTCCATGGCTTCGAACAGGATGACTTCTGCTCCCAAGCGCTTCCATACGCTGCCCATTTCCAGGCCGATCACGCCGGCGCCGATCACGCCCAGGCGCTCCGGCACCTCGCCGAATTCCAGCGCGCCGACGTTGTCGACGACGTGCTCGCCGTCGATTTCCACGTTGGGGATGGTGAAGGGCACCGAGCCGGCGGCCAGGATGACCTGCTTGCCCTTGGCCGTGTAGCCTTCGCCGTCGTTGGGGCTGACCTCGACTTCGCGCCCGGCCAGCAGCTTGCCGCGGCCATTGGCAAACTCGATCTTGTTGGCCTTGAACAGTTGCATCAGGCCGCCGTTGAGCTGCTTGATGACCTTGCGCTTGCGATCGATCATGGTGCCGACGTCCATCTGCAGGCCGTCGACCGAAATGCCGTGGGCGGCATAGTCATGCTCGATGTGGTGATAGTGCTTGGATGAATCCAGCAGGGCCTTGGACGGCACGCAGCCGACGTTCAGGCAGGTGCCGCCGGGAGCCGGCTTGCCGTCTTCGTCCTGGCGATCGTCGATCAGCAAGACCTTCATTTCCAGCTGCGCGGCGCGGATCGCGGCCACGTAGCCGCCGGGCCCGCCGCCGATCACGATCAGATCGAATTCCTTGTCAGACATCGTCATTCCTTGGATCAGTTGGTTTTTAACCGCAGATGAACGCTGATGAACGCGGATAAAAGAAAGGGCTTTGTCGCGATATCCAAGCTGCCCCGTCTTGTCTTGATCTGCGTTTATCTGCGTTCATCTGCGGTTTCATATTTCAGATCTCAAAGCCCGAGCAGCATCCGCGCCGGGTCCTCCAGCGCCTGCTTGACCGCCACCAGGAACTGGACGGCGTCCTTGCCGTCGATAATGCGGTGGTCGTAGGACAGGGCGATGTACATCATCGGGCGGATCACCACCTGGCCGTTCTCGGCCACCGGCCGCTCCTTGATCGCGTGCATGCCCAGGATGGCGCTTTGCGGCATGTTCAACAGCGGGGTCGACAGCAGTGAGCCGAACACGCCGCCGTTGGTGATGGTGAAGGTGCCGCCCTGCAAATCCTCGAGCTTGATCGTGCCCTTGCGCGCCTGCTCGGCGTAATCGGCGATCGCGCCCTCGATGTCGGCCAGGCTCATGCGGTGGGCGTCGCGCAGGATCGGGACCAGCAGGCCGCGCTCGGTGGACACGGCAATGCCGATGTCCTGGAAGCCGTGGTAGACGATTTCGTCGCCGTCGATGGAAGCGTTGACCACCGGATGCTTGCGCAGGGCTTCCGAGCAGGCCTTGACGAAGAATGACATGAAACCCAGCTTGACGTCGTGGCGCTTGGCGAAATCGTCCTTGTAGCGGTTGCGGATGTCCATTACCGCCTGCAGGTTGACTTCGTTGAACGAGGTCAGGATCGCCGCGGTGTTCTGGGCGTCCTTCATGCGCTCGGCGATGCGTGATCGCAGGCGCGACATCTTGACCCGCTCTTCCGGTCTCGGGCCAGCGCCCTTGAGGTGGGCCAGGACGTCGCCCTTGGTCAGGCGGCCGCCGCGACCGCTGGCCTCGACCCCGGACGGATCGACGCCGTGCTCGCTGACCAGGCGGCGCACCGACGGAGCGAGATCGTCCTGCCCGGTCTTGGCTTCGGATTTCGCCGCCGGCGCCGGCTTCGACTCCGATTCGGCATCTCTGCCGGCCTTGTCGCCATCGCTCTTGTCGGCCTTGGCGTCCTTCTTGTCATCGGCGGCCGCGGGGGCTTCGCCTTCCTCCAGCAGCCCGAGCAGGGCGCCCTCGGTGACCGTCTCTCCCTCGTCGGCCTTGATGTCCTTGAGAACGCCGTCAGCGGGCGCCGGCACTTCCAGCACCACCTTGTCGGTTTCGAGATCGACCAGGTTTTCGTCACGCGCGACCGCGTCGCCCGGCTTCTTGTGCCACTTGGCCACGGTCGCGTCGGAGACCGACTCCGGCAGATTGGGGACCTTGACTTCGATGCTCATTGGTATGTCTGCTCCTTAAACCGTGCCTTCGCCGTGAGTCAGTGCTTGACTCACGAGTCGTTTTTGTTGTTCCTGGTGAATCTGGTAGTAGCCGACCGCCGGCGACGCCGACGCGTCCCGGCCGACGTACTTGAGGGTCTGTGACTTGCCGATGCAGGCCTGGATGTGATGCCGGATCTGGAACCAGGCACCCTGGTTCAGCGGTTCTTCCTGGCACCAGATGACTTCCCTGGCCGATCCGTACTGTTCGAGGATGCCCTGCAGTTCCTCGCGCGGGAAGGGGTAGAGCTGCTCGACTCGCACCAGGGCGATATCGTCGATCTCCTGCTCGTCACGCTGGGCCGCCAGGTCGAAGTACACCTTGCCGGCGCAGAACACCACGCGCTTGACCCGGTCGGCCTTGAGTCTGGCCGGATCGTCGATGAGCAGCTGGAAGGCCCCATCGGTAAGGTCGTCCAGAGAGGAGACCGAGGCCTTGTGGCGCAGCAGAGACTTCGGCGTCATCACGATCAGCGGCTTGCGGAAGGGCCTGAGCATCTGCCGGCGCAGCATGTGGAACATCTGGCTGGGCAGCGAGGGTACGCAGACCTGGATGTTGTTGCCCGAACACAGCTGCATGAAGCGCTCGAGACGCGCCGAAGAGTGCTCCGGTCCCTGGCCTTCGTAGCCGTGCGGCAGGAACATCACCAGGCCGCACAGGCGGCCCCACTTGGTTTCGCCGGAGGTGATGAACTGGTCGATCACGACCTGCGCGCCGTTGACGAAATCGCCGAACTGCGCCTCCCAGATCACCAGCGAGCCCGGATCGGCCGTGGCGTAGCCGTACTCGAAGCCGAGCACGGCCTCCTCCGAGAGCAGGGAGTCGATGATGGTGACCTTGCGCTCGTTCTCCGTCAGTCGGCTCAGCGCCATCAGCGAGCTGCCGTCGTTCTGGTTGTGCAGGACGGCATGGCGGTGGAAAAAGGTGCCGCGTCCGGAATCCTGCCCGACCAGGCGCAGGCCGTAGCCGCCGCGGACCAGCGAGGCGTAGGCCAGGTTTTCGGCGAAGCCCCAGTCCATGGGCAACTCACCAGAGGCCATCTTGCGCCGCGCATCGATGATGCGCTCGACCTGGCGGTGCAGGCCGAAGTCCTCGGGCAGCGTGGTCAGCACGTCGTTGAGTGCCTGGATTTCCTCCCGGTCGAGCCGGGTATCGGCCTGGTCACGCCAGTCGGCGTCCAGGTAGGGCGTCCAGTCCACGGTGACCAGCGCGTCCCCCTCGGGCACCAGTTCGACTACCGGCTCGCCGGCATCGAGTTTGTTGCGATAGGCTTCGGCGGCCGCGCCGATCTGTTCTTCGTCGGTCAGCCCCTCGCTGATCAGGCGGTCGGCGTAGAGCTTGCGGGTGGAATCGAGCTTGCGGATGACTTCGTACATGCGCGGCTGCGTCGCCGCCGGTTCGTCGGCCTCGTTGTGACCGTGGCGGCGGTAGCAGACCAGGTCGATGACCACGTCCTTCTTGAACTCGCGGCGGAAGTCGGCGGCCAGCCGGCTCACGAACAGCACGGCCTCGGGATCATCGGCGTTGACGTGGAAGATCGGCGCCTGGACCATCTTGGCCACTTCGGTGCAGTACAGCGTGGAGCGGGCGTCGATGGGGTTGGAGGTGGTGAAGCCGATCTGGTTGTTGACCACCACGTGGAAGGTGCCGCCGACCGCGAAGCCGCGCGCCTGTGACATGTTCAGCAATTCCATGACCACGCCCTGACCGGCAATGGCGGCATCGCCGTGGACCAGCACCGGCATGACGCGCTCGCGCGTCTCGTCGCCCAGGCGGGTCTGGCGGGCCCGGGCCGAGCCGGCCACCACCGGGTTGACGATCTCCAGGTGCGAGGGGTTGAAGGCCAGGGCCAGGTGCATGACGCCGCCGGCCGTGCGCACATCTGAGCTGAAGCCCATGTGGTACTTGACGTCGCCGGAGCGGTTCGGGTCGTCCTTGGCCAGCGATCCTTCGAACTCGGCGAACAGGTCGCGCGGACTCTTGCCGAGAATGTTGACCAGCACGTTGAGGCGGCCGCGGTGGGCCATGCCGATCACCATCTCCTTGACCCCCTGGCTGCCGCAGTGGCGGATCAGGGTGTCGAACAGCGGGATCAGGCTTTCGGCGCCTTCCAGCGAGAAACGTTTCTGGCCGACGTACTTGGAGTGCAGGTATTTCTCCATGCCTTCGGCGGCCGACAGCTTGTCGAGCAGCCGCAGCCGTTCTTCGCGGCTTGGCACGTAGTCGCCGCGGGCACCCTCCAGGCGCTGCTGCAGCCAGCGGCGCTGGTTGGTATCGGTGATGTGCATGTATTCGCTTCCGATGCTGCCGCAGTAGGTCGAGCGGCAGATGTCGACGATTTCAGCCAGCGTCAGACGGTCGGGGCCGGCCAGGGTCCCGGTATGAAAGCTGGTGCCGAGGTCGTTGTCGTCCAGTCCGTAGAAGCCGATTTCCAGGTCGGACACCTGCGGCCGTTCGCTCAGGCCCAGTGGGTCGAGTTGCGCGCGCTGGTGTCCGCGCACGCGGTACGCGTTGATCATCCGCAGCACGCCGGCCTGCTTGAAGTCCTCGGCGCCGACCACCGGCAGATGATCCAGGGCGCCGTTGGACGACAGCAGGCGGAAGCGTTCGAGGGTGGCCAGGTGGCGCGAATCCTGGCCGGACTCGTTCAGGCCGGAGAACACGCGCTGCCAGTGCGCCGGTATCGATCCGGGACTGTCCAGCCAGGCCTCGTAAAGGGCCTCGACGTAGGCCGCGTTGCCGCCCGACAGATGGGAGGCCAGATAATGGTTTTGCAGGTATTCGCTCATGGCTGGAATCGTTGAAACGCCGTGTTCAGACCTAACTCAGAAGTATAACCGAGCCAGCCCGGGACTGGCCCGGAAAGCGCACGGATCGGGCTTGCTGGCGGCGTGGCGGCGGCGGGGTCAGACGAAGCGGGAAATCTGCTTTGCCATGGATTCGGCGTTGCCGGTGTAAGTGGTCGGTCGCAGGGCCAGCAGACGCCCGCGCGCGTCTTCCGGCAACTCCAGGCCGTTGATGAACTCGCGCAGCGAAGCTTCGTCGATGCCGCGTCCGCGCGTGAGCTTCTTCAGCTGCTCGTATGGCTCGGGCAGCCCGTACAGGCGCATGACCGTCTGCACTGCCTCGGCCAGCACCTCCCAGGACTGCTCGAGGTCTGCGGCCATGCGTTGCGCATCGGGCTCCAGGCGCTTGAGTCCCTTGAGGATGGACTTCCATGCCAGATAGGCATAGCCGAGCGCGCTGCCCAGGCTGCGCTGTACCGTCGAATCGCTGAGATCGCGCTGCCAGCGCGAGACCGGCAGCTTCCCGGCCAGGTGACCAAGCAGGGCGTTGGCCAGGCCGAGATTGCCCTCGGCGTTCTCGAAGTCGATCGGATTGACCTTGTGCGGCATGGTCGACGAGCCGACCTCGCCGTCGACCAGGCGTTGCCGGAAATAGCCCAGAGACACGTAGCCCCAGACGTCGCGCGCGAAATCCAGCAGCACGGTATTGATGCGCATCAGCGCGTGGCAGGTTTCGGCCACCATGTCGTGCGGCTCGATCTGGGTGGTATAGGGGTTCCAGACCAGGCCCAGGTTCTCGACCATGGATTGGGCCAGGCCCGGCCAGTCGACTGCGGGGCAGGCGACTAGGTGGGCGTTGAAGTTTCCGACCGCCCCGTTGATCTTGCCGGTGATCTCGACCCGCGCCAGAAGCCGGCGCTGTCGGCGCAGCCGGAACACGGTGTTGGCCACCTCCTTGCCCAGAGTGGTCGGGGAGGCGGCCTGGCCGTGGGTGCGCGACAGCATGGGCAGTGGCGCGGCATCCAGCGCCAGGCGCTGCAGGGCCTCATCCAGTTCCCGCAAGACAGGATCGAGCTGGGTGCCGATCGCCGTTCGAAGGATCAGGGCCCAGGCCAGGTTGTTGATGTCCTCGGAGGTGCAGGCGAAATGGATGAATTCCCTGCGCTCGGCCAGGGTCGGGTGGGTGGCCAGCTTCTCCTTGATCCAGTACTCGACCGCTTTCACGTCATGGTTGGTCGTGCGCTCGATGGCCTTGACGGCGGCTGCGTCTTCGGTACCGAAGTCATCGGCCAGCTCTTTGAGGAAGCGCTGCTCTTCGGCACTGAGCGCGGGCAGCTGATCGAACTCGGCGCACTGGGACAGGGCGCTGAACCAGTTCAGCTCGACCCGCACGCGCTGGGCGATGAGCCCGGCTTCGGAGCACAGTTCGCGTAGCCCGGCGAGCTGGCCGGCGTAGCGGCCGTCCAGCGGCGACAGGGCGGTCAGGGAGTCAGGATTGATGGTCATGATGAGCCTGGGTTGCCGCGCGGTGCTTGCGCCCTTCGATTATCCACCCGAATGGCGTCGCACCCGGGCTGGATGCTCAGAATCCTGAAAAAACGTAGTCCAGCCAGCGCTCCAGGCCCAGGTACTCGTCCGCGTCGGCGGCGACGAACTCATCGATATCTAGTTCGTGCAGCACACCGAAATGCTCCGGTTGCTCATGCAGTTCCAGCAGTGAGCGCACCACGGCGGCGCGCACGGCGTCCGGCAGATCGGGCGAGGCGGCGATGGTGAGGTGGGGAAACTCGGTCGAGGTCATGACCGAAGCCATGTTGACGTAGCGCCGGACCAGGTTGTGGGGCACGATGGCGGCTTCGGCTTCGGCCGCGAACACGATTTCCACGGCATCCAGCCATGACGCGGCGCTCGACTCCAGGATGGGCTGCTGCATCGGGTTGGTGAACCAGCTGGCCAGGACCAGGTAGCCCAGGCTGGGCGCCGGCATGCTGGAAACCGGCCGGCCGACGAAGTCTTCCGGTTCGGTGGCCGCGAGATCGGTCGTCAGCAGGGAGAATGTCGCCGGCTCGTCGGCCCGGACCAGGGGGACGAAGCCGTGCTGCTGCATTCGCAGAGCGATCAGGTGGGCGTCCTCGAGCACGAGGTCGGGCCGCTGTCCGCGCCGGATATCCAGCCAGTAACGATGGAAATCCCGGGCCGTCTGCAGCTCGAAGCGGTACTCGGTGACCGCATTGAGATAATCGACCAGGGGCTGATATACGAGTTCGGCCTGTGCGGGCGTAAAGATCGGGTGCACCAGCAGGGTGTAGGACTGCTGCGTTTGCGACAGGGCTGCGTGGCTTCCAAGCACCAGCGTGCTCGACAAGACCATGACCAGAAACAGACGTGAACTCTTCATTGAGGTTTGTCCGGTAACACGCTGATTAATCGTTCTCGAATGCTATCACAGTGATTCCGGCGGCAACAATTGGACCCGGTCTCCTCCGCGGTAGACCGTGGCCGTGTCCGGCAGATTCACCGGAACCACCGCCAGGCCCATGGTCTTGTCCCTGTCATCAAGGGTCTCGAGCACGCGGCCGATGGGTTGACCGTCGGAGTCGACGAGACTGTCGTCGGGGGATTGCGTGGCTGCGGGCTGCCGAAACGCCGACAGGCGCTCCTTCGCCTTGCCCAGGTAGTGCACGCGGGCAATGATCTCCTGCCCGGGATAGCAACCCTTGCGGTAGCTCAGACCGCCGCGCTCTTCCAGGCCCAGCGCCTGCGGCAGGAATTGCACGCTGGTGTCCGGCCTGATCCAGGCGATCCCGCTGCGCAGATCGCTCAGTCGCCAGCGGGCGACTTGCTCGCCGTCGTCAATGCTTTCGGCGCGCTCCAGATCGAGAAGGCGCTGCGGGTCCGGGGCCAGCGCGGCGGCCGGCTGCTCCAGGGTGCTGGAGTCGGCGAGGAATGCGCCGGAAACGCTGGCCATCTCCACGAACGAGACCTTGCGCCCGATCGAATACATGCGCAGGCCCTGGGTCACCGTCGCCACCTGAATCGCCGGCATGACCAGGTCGACGTGGTTTTCATCGCAGCGCGCCAGAATGACCGCAATGACTCTCCCTTTCGGATTGCACCAGGACGTCAGTTGCCAGACCTTCGGATTCGGAACGTCAAAGGCGCTGGTGAATTGCGCATGCGCAAACGCCCGGGCATCAGGCCCTTCGATGCGCAAGCCGGCCAGGTGGGGAAGGAGAAACCAATCCGACATTTGCTGACGTTTCGTCCAGTCAAGAAGGTACAATTCTAATATGACCGACACACCCACCACCGAGCAGCGCCCGGACCCGGACGCGAGCAGAGAAGAAGAACAGTCAGGATCGACAGAGAGCCGTCCGAAGGAGATCGGCGGCCGCTCGCGCGGACTGGATCCGACCCGCTACGGTGACTGGGAAAAGAACGGTCGTTGCATCGACTTCTGACTCACCCCGCTGACCAACGGTATCCGAGATGGCGAGTAACAAGAGACCTCTTTCTCCTCATTTGCAGGTCTACCGGCCACAACTGACATCGGTCCTGTCGATCACGCATCGCATGACCGGCATCCTGCTCAGTGCCGGCCTGATCATGATCGTGGCCTGGCTGCTGGCCCTGGCGGCAGGCCCGGAGTCTTATGAGCGCATGAACGCCGTGCTGTTCAGCGTTCCTGGCCTGATCCTGTTGCTGGTCTGGACTCAGGCCATGTTCTACCACCTGCTCAACGGCATCCGTCATCTGCTGTGGGACGCCGGCTGGCTGCTCGATCTCAACAGCGCCTATGCCTCGGGCTGGGCGGTAGTCACGGGATCCCTGGTTCTGACCATCCTGGTGTGGGGGGCGCTGCTATGAATCTTCGCAATCCGCTGGCCAACGCCCACAATCACGGTTCGGCCGGAGACGGCGTCACGCACTGGTGGGCGCAGCGATTCAGCGCCATCCTGATGGTCGGTCTGACCGCCTGGCTGGTCTGGGCCCTGATCGCCCTGGCTGGAGCCAGCCACGCCGAGGCGGTTGCCTGGCTGGGGCGTCCATTCCACGCCTCCATGGCCATCCTGTTCACGCTGGTGGCCATTTACCACTCCAGGCTCGGGCTGCAGGTGATCATCGAGGATTACGTGCACAAGCGCGCGATCGAGGTGAGCCTGCAGATCGTGGTCAAGATTCTTGCCGTGGTCGGCGCAGTGCTGGCCGTGATGGCAATCCTGAAAGTTGCATTTGGAGCTTAAATGGCGAAGTCCTACGACATCACCAAACACGAGTACGACGTCCTGGTCATTGGCGCCGGCGGCGCCGGTCTGCGCGCAACCATGGGGCTGGCGGCGACCGGCCTGACCACCGCCTGCATCACCAAGGTCTTCCCGACCCGATCGCACACCGTGGCGGCGCAGGGTGGGATGAGCGCGGCGCTCGGCAACATGGGTGAGGACGACTGGCGCTGGCACATGTACGACACCATCAAGGGGTCGGACTGGCTGGGCGACCAGGACGCCATCGAGTACATGTGCCGGGAGGCCATTCCCTCGGTGATCGAGCTGGAGCACTTCGGCGTGCCGTTCTCGCGTACCGAAGACGGCAAGATTTACCAGCGCCCGTTCGGCGGCATGACCACTCGTTTTGGCGAGGGCACGGCCCAGCGCACCTGTGCGGCGGCTGACCGGACCGGGCACGCCATCCTGCACACGCTGTACCAGCAGTCGCTGAAGCACGACGCGCAGTTCTTCATCGAGTACTTCGCGCTTGACTTGCTGATGGACGAGGAGGGCGTATGCCGCGGCTGCCTGGCCTGGGATCTGGCCAGCGGCACACTGCACGAGTTCCGCGCCCACGCGGTCATCCTGGCCACCGGCGGCTACGGCCGGGCCTATTTCTCCGCCACCTCGGCGCATACCTGCACCGGCGACGGCAACGGCATGGTGCTGCGAGCCGGCCTGCCGCTGCAGGACATGGAATTCGTGCAGTTCCATCCCACCGGCGTCTACGGCGCCGGCTGCCTGATCACCGAGGGCGTCAGGGGCGAGGGCGGCTACCTGACCAATTCCCAGGGTGAACGCTTCATGGAACGCTACGCACCCAACGCCAAGGACCTGGCCTCGCGCGACGTGGTGTCGCGGTCGATGACGATCGAGATCCGGGAGGGCCGTGGCGTGGGTACGCGCGGTGATCACATCCACCTGAATCTCCAGCACCTCGGCAGCGAGGTCATCAACGAGCGCTTGCCGGGCATTGCCGAAACGGCCAAGATCTTCGCCGGCGTCGACGTGACCAAGGAGCCGATCCCGGTGCTGCCGACCGTGCACTACAACATGGGCGGCATCCCGACCAATTACCACGGCGAAGTGGTGACGCTGAAGGACGGCAATCCCGACGCCGTGGTGCCGGGGCTGTACTCCATCGGCGAGGCGGCCTGCGTTTCGGTTCACGGCGCCAACCGGCTGGGCTCGAATTCCCTGCTCGACCTGATTGTGTTCGGCAGGGCAGTGGCCAAGCGTTGCGGCGAAACGATCAAGCCCGGTCAATCCCACAAGACGCTTGCGCGCGAGCACGTCGACCGCCTTATCGAAGAGTTCGACCGGCTGCGCCACGCCGGGGGCGACAACTCGACCGCCGACATTCGCGACGAGATGCAGCAGGTCATGCAGCAGGACGCCGCGGTGTTCAGGACCGGCGAGACCCTGCAGCAGGGCTGCCAGCGGATCGAGCGGGTGCGTGAGGCCTTCGATCACGTCAAGGTCACCGACCGCTCCATGATCTGGAATTCCGACCTGGTCGAGACCCTGGAGTTGAGAAATCTCATCGGCAACGCGGTCACCACCATGGTTGCCGCGGAAAATCGCAAGGAAAGCCGCGGCGCGCACGCACGCGAGGACTTCCCCGAGCGCGACGACGAAAACTGGATGAAGCACACCCTGACCTGGTTGGACGCCAAGGGCAAGGTTGAAATCGACTATCGACCGGTACACATGTACACACTGACCGACGACGTCGAGGTTTTTCCCGCGAAAGCGCGCACTTACTGATTCCCGGCGCGGACTTCAGACTCGCTCATACGGACTGACAAATGGCTGAATTCAGACTTCCCAAGAACTCTCGAATCCAGAAGGGGCGCCATTTTCCGGCGCCCGAGGGCAGCAAGAAGGTGCGGACCTTCCGCATCTACCGCTGGGACCCGGACAGCGGCGAAAACCCGCGCATCGATACCTACGACCTCGATCTCGAGCAGTGCGGTCCCATGGTTCTCGATGCCGTCATCAAGATCAAGAACGAAATCGATCCGACCCTGACGTTCAGGCGCTCCTGCCGTGAGGGCATCTGCGGATCCTGCGCGTTCAACATCGATGGGACCAACACGCTGGCCTGCACCAAGGCGATCGAGGACGTCAAGGGCGACGTCAAGATCTATCCCCTGCCGCACATGCCGGTGATCAAGGACCTGGTGCCCGACCTGACGCATTTTTACGCCCAGTACGCTTCGATCAAGCCGTGGATTCGCACCCAGAGCCCGGCGCCCCCGGACAAGGAACGTCTGCAGTCGCGTGAAGACCGGGCCCGGGTCGACGGTCTGTACGAGTGCATCCTGTGCGCCTGCTGCTCCACTTCCTGCCCGAGCTACTGGTGGAACGGTGAACGCTATCTCGGTCCTGCCATTCTGCTGCAAGCCTACCGCTGGCTGGTGGACTCGCGCGACGAGGCGACCGGCGAGCGGCTGGACGAACTCGATGACCCGTTCCGGCTGTACCGCTGTCACACCATCATGAACTGCGCGAAGACCTGCCCGAAAGGTTTGAACCCGGCCAAGGCGATCGCCGAAATCAAGAAAATGATGCTGGCCCGCCACAGCCTGTGAGCCCGGGTACGGCCATGCCCGACGCCGGGCCGGTGCCGCGCGATCTGCGCTGGCGCTGTCGCCGGGGCATGCGTGAGCTCGATGTGCTGTTGACGAGGTGGCTGGACGACGGCTGGTCGGCCAGCGGTGAAGACCTGCGCCAGGCGTTCGGCGCGCTGCTGGAATGCGAAGACGATCAACTCTGGGACTGGTTGCTGGGCCGGAGTGAGCCGCAGCGCCCCGACCTGCAGCGCATCGTGCATGCCATCCGCACAGCGCCGTCCGCCAGCGGCTGAACTCCGGGTTCGGCCCGACGCGGTACTCGGCGCCGCGATGGCCGTTCTCACCCTGGGCGCCATCGTGGCCGCGCAAGTGAGCGGCCTGCCGGGTTTTGCCCGTCTGCTCCTGTCCGTGCTGGGCCTGTTGGTCGGTATGGGAGCGGTCCTGCGGTTTGTGCGGCCGGCCTTGAGAATCCGGCTGCTGCAGGATGCCGTGGAGTATCGGGCAGGGCCGCGGGGGCCCTGGCGGCGGATGGAGGCCGGCCGGTCGTGTTTCGTCAGCCCCTGGTTTATCGGTTGGCGGGGCAGGGAGCGGCGCGCCTACGGCGTTTTCCGCGGGCAGCTATCGCCGGACGATTTCCGCCGGCTGTCTGTCCGCCTGCGCCACCCCGCACGCGACTGACTCCGCCGTGAGAGGGCGGTGATAGACTAGGCCCGGCTTGGTTATTGGCCTTTTGCTATTCTGACCCAGCACCAGCTGAGGGGACACTCGTGACGCTAGAAAACTTCCTGCAGGCCATGGTCAAACATGGCGGTTCCGACCTGTTTTTCAGCGCAGGCTCACCGGTCGGCATCAACATCGAAGGCCGGACCCGGTTCCTCGGCGAGCAGCGGCTGTCCGCGGCCGACACCCGCCAGTTGGCCTACTCGGTCATGAGCGACAAGCAAAGCTCGGAATTCGAGCGCGAGATGGAGATGAACCTGGCCCTGGCCCTCGAGGGGATCGGCCGCTTCCGGGTCAACGTGTTCCGCCAGCGCGGATCCGTGGCCATGGTGATCCGGCACATCAAGAATGAAGTGCCGTCGATCGAGGATCTGAATCTCCCGATCAAGCTGCAGGAACTGGTCATGGCGCCCCGCGGCCTGGTCCTGGTGGTCGGCTCTACCGGTTCCGGCAAATCGACCACGCTGGCCTCGATGATCGACTACCGCAACACCCATCGTTCCGGGCATATCCTGACCATCGAGGATCCGATCGAGTTTCTGCATCAGCACAAGCGCTCCATCGTGCAGCAGCGTGAAGTCGGCCTGGACACCAAGAGCTACGAGATCGCGCTCAAGAACGCCATGCGCGAAGCCCCCGACGTGATCCTGATCGGCGAGATCCGTGATCGCGAGACCATGCAGCACGCGCTGGCCTATGCCGAAACCGGCCACCTGTGTCTCTCCACCCTGCACGCCAACAACGCCAACCAGACCCTGGACCGGATCATCAATTTCTTCCCGGAAACGGCCCATCGACAGCTTTTCGTCGACCTGTCCCTGCACCTGCAGGCGATCATCAGCCAGCGCCTGATCCCGACGCGCGAGGGCAAGCGCATGCCGGCCGTCGAGTTGCTGCTGCGCACCCCCTACATCGCCGACCTGATCCAGAAAGGCGAGATTCATGGCATGAAGGACGCCATGAAGGAAGGCGCCCAGCACGGCATGCAGACTTTCGATCAGTCCCTGCTGAAGCTGTTCAAGGACGGCCTGATCACGGAAGAGGAGGCCCTGGACAACGCCGACTCGCGCAACGACCTGGGCCTGAACATCCGCCTGTCGCGCGAACAGACCAGCCACGACACGCCACAGGACTGGGAGATTCGTCCACACGGCTGATCGACCCTTCGGCGCGGCGCCGGCCGGGCCGGCGCGCCGGATAGTCTAGTTCTGGCTGGCCAGTTCCGAATCCAGTTGTCGTCGGGCGCTTTCCGGCGAGGTCGTGCCCCTGGCCAGCAGGTTGTACAGCACCGGGATCACGAAAAGGGTCAGTATCGTCGAGACGCTGACGCCGAAGAAGACCACGATCCCGATGACCTGCCGGGTCTCGGCCCCTGCGCCGCTGGAGAGGATGAGCGGCACGGCGCCGGCCACCGTGGTGATCCCGGTCATGATGATCGGGCGCAGGCGAATGGTTGCACCGTCGATGATGGCCTCTTCGAACGGGTGGCCTTGGTCGCGCAGCTGGTTGATGAACTCCACGATCAGGATGCCGTTCTTGGCCGCCAGGCCGATCAGCATGACCAGGCCGATCTGGCTGTAGATGTTGAGCGTCGAGCCGGTCAGCCACAGGCCCAGCAGTCCGCCGCCAACCGCCAGCGGGACGCCGAACATGATCACCAGTGGATGCACCCAGTTTTCGAACTGCGCGGCCAGGACCAGGAACACCACCACCAGGCCGAGCATGAAGACGAAGACCACCGAGGTGCCGGCGGTCATGAAGTCGCGGCTCTGGCCGCGGTAATCGATGACCACGGTTTCCGGAAGATGCTCACGGGCCGTGGTCTCCAGGAAGCTCAGCGCCTCGCCCAGGGTCAGATCATCGGCCAGCGCCGCCTGGATGGTGATGCTGCGCACGCGGTTGAAGCGGTTGAGACTGGTTGAATCGGCGAAGTCGGTCAGCGTGACCAGGTTCGACAAGGGGATGAGCTGGCCCGAGCGCGCGGAGCGAACGTAGAGATTTTCCAGCGCGGCCGGGCTGCGCTGCTGATCACGTTCGCCCTCGACGATGACGTCGTATTCGCGCCCGTCATCGAGGAACGTCGTGACCCGCCGCGAGCCGAGCATGGTTTCGAGGGTGCGGCCGATGGTGCTGACCGTGACCCCCAGTTCGGCGGCGCGGTCATAGTCGATCTGCACCTCGAGCTGCGGCTGGGTTTCCTTGTAGTCCCAGTCGATGCCGACCAGGCCGGGGTTTTCGCGTTCGATCTGCTCCAGCAGGATGTCTCGCCACTCGGCCAGTTCGACGTAGTCGCCGGCGCCGCCGATCACGAACTGCACCGGGTTGCGGAATCCGCCGCCGAAGCCCTGGCGCATCGCCACGCTGGTGTTGATGCCGGGGAGATCGGCGAGGCGCTGGCGGACCTCGCCCATGATCTCGCGCGCCGGTCGGCGCCGGCTCCAGTCGTCCAGCACCACGATGACGATGCCGGTATTGAACAGTGCCAGGTTACTGAAGTCGCGTGGTGCCCGCACCAGCATGCGGCTGATTTCCCCGGAGTCGACCAGCGGCATCAGGCGCTGCTCGATCTCGGCCATGTATTCCTCCATGAAACTGAACGAAGCTCCCTCCGGCCCGTTGACCAGGACGAAGAAGGCGCCCCGGTCCTCGGTCGGCGCATATTCCTCGGGGATCTGGCTGTAGAGCAGGGCGGCGAGGGCGAACAGCGCCAGGATGCCGGCCAGCGCGAACCAGCGCAGGCGCAGGACCCGCAGCAGCATCCAGCGGTAAATCCGGCGCATCAGGTCGATGCCGCCGTCGATGGCCCCGACCAGGCGATTCTGCTGGTCGCGCGGTGTGAGCACGCGTGAGGCGAGCATGGCCGACACGGTCAGCGCGACGAAACTGGAAAAGGCCACGGCCGCCGCCATGGTCAGGGCGAACTCGGAGAACAGGCGGCCGATATCGCCCTGCAGCAGCGCGATTGGCACGAACACCGAGATCAGGACCAGGGTGGTTGAAATGATGGCGAAGGCCACCTGTCGGGTTCCGCGGTAGGCCGCCACCATGGCGCTTTCGCCGTATTCGTCCATGCGGCGGCGCACGTTTTCCACCACGATGATGCCGTCGTCGACCACCAGCCCGATCGCCAGCACCAGCGCCAGCAGCGTCAGCAGGTTGACCGTGAAGCCGAACAGGGCCAGCGCGATGAAGGTGGAAATCAGCGCCACCGGCACGGCCACTGCGGGAACGATGATGGCCCTGACCGAACCCAGGAACAGGAAGATGGTCAGGATGACCAGCGAGATGGCGATGAACAGCGTGCGGTAGACCTCCCGCACCGCCCCCTCGATGAAGACCGAGGAGTCAAAGCTGGCAATCAGTTCCATGCCCTCGGGCAGCGTGGCGTTGAGCCGCTCGGCCTCGGCCCGGACCGCCCGGGCCACGTCCAGGGTGTTGGCCGTGGACTGGCGCACCACGCCCAGGCCGACCATCGGCTCGCCGTTGCCGCGGAACAGCGTGCGATATTCCACCGTGCCGCGCTCGACGCGGGCCACATCGCCCAGGCGCACCAGGTAGCCGTCGTCGCCGCGCTTCAGGACCAGGCGGGCAAACTCGTCGGCCGCGCTGAACTGCCTGGCCACGCGTACCGTGAACTGCCGCGTGCGCGATTCGATGCTGCCGGCCGGCAGCTCGACGTTCTCCGAGCGCAGGGCGTTTTCCACATCGGCCACGGTCAGGCCGCGGGCGGCCAGGGCCTGCCGGTCGAGCCAGATGCGCATGGCGAAACTCTGGGCGCCGCCGATCCGGATCGTGGCGACGCCGTCGATCGTCGAGAAGCGGTC
>SL_3KL_010_SEDDRAFT_10001884_pt1 | contig 19188 bp, 10 predicted proteins | sample SodLakKL_010_SED_2_FD_10381 | JGI IMG/M metagenome (IMG submission 10381) | reverse complement strand
GATGGCAATGGGCATACCATAAGCGGGCTGACCAGCACCATCGGCGGGTTATTCGCGGTAATCAGCGGCGCCACTGTGAAAAACCTCGGATTGGTTAACGCCGATATTTCAAGTCCCACGAACAACGCCGGGATTCTGGTGGATCTGGCCAATAATGGCGCATTGATTGAGAACTGTTTTTCCACCGGAACGCTGACGGCCAGTGCCCGTTCTTCTCATGGAGGCCTGGTGGGACGCACCGATGAAGTGGAAACGACGATCCGCGGGAGCTGGTCATCGGCCGATGTGATAATGATCTATGAAGGTAATGATGGCCGTTGGACCGGCGGCTTGGCGGGTTACATCCGCGAAGGTCTGATTGAAGACTCCTATGCGACTGGTAACGTGGTGAGCACGGGCGTGAATGTCGGCGGCCTGGCCGGGCGGGTCGGACTGAGCAGTACCCAGGGTATCGTGAAGAACTCCTACAGTACGGGAGAGGTAAGCGGGTCCGACCTTGTAGGCGGCCTTCTCGGGGCCATTGGCGCGCTGGAAGTCGGATCGGAAGTGATTGCCGGCTTCTGGGACACCGAGTCCTCGGGCATGGCTGAAAGCTTCGGAGGCGAAGGCCTGAGCACGGCTGAAATGAAGACCGAATCGACATTTACCGATGCGGGCTGGGATTTCACCGAGGTATGGGCGATGGATTCAGAGATCAACGACGGCTATCCGCACCTGCGCCATGCCGTGCATGTTGATGATCCGGATCCCGACCCGGAACCTCGTGTTGTGGTTGTTGAACCCGATGATTATCCCATGGAGATCGGTAAATTAAATCATGTAATAGCGGAAGAAATCTCATTGCAGCCAAATACGATCTTTGAACTCAAACGCGATGCCGTTTACTGGCTTGACGATATAATCACCAATCCGGACTTTGTCCTGCAAATTAGGGCAGAAGAAGGTGAAGGGCATCTTCCAATAATCCGTCCGGCTCTGGATCTTGAAGGTTCTTCTAATCATCTGTTTTACACTAATAATGACGCCTTTTTTGATGGACTGTTTTTGATGGCCATCGATGAATCCGGAATAGCGCGACGGCCAATTGTTCATCAGACCAGAGGTAATCGGATTAAATTTCATAACGGATATGTAATAGGCACCCACGATTTTATGATATGGTTCAGTAACCAGGACGGTTCGGGACCTGGAAATTCACTGTTCCTTACAAATTCGGTTTTTGCAAATGCCGGTCGAACGGATAATGCCAATCAAGGCAGACTTGTGGATACACGAGGTAATGATCAGGATACGGTCTGGATTGAAAACTCCACGATATATAACTTCAAGCACAGTTTTTTGAGAACAAGTGGCAGTTCAATTGACTATCTGCATCTAAATCACAACACAGCTGTCAATATAGCCTCATATATTCGAACAGGTACTACAGCCAGTGCTACGATAACCAATAATCTTTTCCTGAACTTCTATACCAACGGTATGGCTGAAGGAGGGCTTGATGGTGTGATTGAAGCTTCAAGTGCCGGATTTGATGATGCAAACCGGACCTATGTTATTCGTAATAACAATATTGGTTACCTTGACGAAGTGCATCAACAAGCTTTGGATAGTCTGGGATTGGAACGGGTACCTCCTGTAGACAACATTATCCAGGGCTGGTTACAGCCGAATATTGGCGCAAATGTGGAATATGAAGGCAATTTTGAAGAAGGAGTTGCATTTGCCGATCCACCTGATCCGATTGCAGAATGGTCGACAGCCTGGCACACGACCCGTGATATGCCAATGGTCTATGACCGATGGGATGAAGCCGGATCAACTACCGATCCTGCACCTTATCACTATAACCTGGATCTGATTCGCAATTTCTCCTATTCCGACGAACATCAATCCTATTATGCGGCAGATAACTACTTTCCGGTTGGTGATCTCAACTGGTTCCCCGAGTTAAAGGAACTTTGGGAGCAAGGCGAAAGTGCGACACCACCGACCTACACCGAACATGAGGTCTTGCCGGATAATTTCAGGTTGGTAGGCAATTACCCGAATCCGTTTAACCCGGCAACCAATATCGTCTATGAACTGCCATTGGAGGTAGAGGTATTGGTTGAAGCATATAATTTGCTGGGTCAGCGTGTTTGGATAATGGATTTGGGTATGCAGGCTCCCGGCAGGCATGAAGTAGCATTTGATGCGGGCCATCTTTCCAGCGGCGTGTATATTATCCGCATGCAGATGGGAGAAAATGTTCAGACACATAGAGTAACTCTGATCAAATAGCTTGTAAGTGTGAATCTGCTTACACATGGGGAGAATTCATGCGTTGCGACGCAAGTGTTCTCCCTTTTTTGTAAGTAAAAGGAATACAATCAGTTAAAGCCATAAAAAATTGTTTACTAAACTGTAATAATCAAAAATCGTTCTTGACTAAAAGAAATTTATAATATATACTTTTAGTAAAGAAAAGTTAAGTAAATATTAACTGATTGCTTGCAAAGTGCCGGATGGATATCGGTGCTGTAATAAAAAAAACGTAATCGGCTTATGTACAATCCCGGTGATCAAGCGGTAAGTACCGTGCGCAATATCTGCAGTAATCGAATATTGGCAGGTTTTATTTTAAAAATAAAATTGCTGGTAAAAAGTTATGAAATATATACATGCCGGGGTTATAAGCTTGCACATTTAGTGAGGGCATAACAGGAACTGACTCACAATTATCAAATGCCAAAAATGATACGTTATAATAATTTCAATTCTGTTAAAATTGTAACGGCTGTATTTCTGCTTGCAGGATTATATAGTCAAGTTGTGACTGCCCACGCTCAGCCACAAACCGGTTCTTTGGAAGGGCGAATAGTTGATGCCTCAACTGGCGAGCCGCTTCAAGGAGCTCATATTATTCTCGAAGGCACAGCCATTGGAACATCATCCAACGAGGATGGTGAATTCTTGCTAAGAAATTTGCCGGAAGGTGAACAAATATTTGTGGTTGCCTACCTTGGTTATCATTCGGAAGAAATCGTTGTAACCATTCTTCCAAATGAAACCCTGGAGTATAACATCGCGCTTCAGGAACAAGTAGTGGCCGGTGAAGAACTCGTCATTCATGCCCAGGCGCTTGCTCAGGCTGAGGCCATTCGACGCCAGCTTTCCTCAAACACGATAGTAAATGTGGTCTCGGAAGCGCGTTTAAGGGAACTGGCCGATGCCAATGCAGCCGAAGCAATCGGACGTTTGCCTGGTGTATCAATCATTCGTAATGCCGGGGAGGCTCAAAAGGTTTCAATCCGTGGTCTGGCTCCAAAATATAATGCCGTTACCGTTGATGGAGACCGTGTAACTTCTACTGATCTCAGTGATCGTTCCGTTGATCTGAGTATGATTTCAACAGAAATGCTTTCAGGTGCCGAGGTTTATAAAGTCTTGCGTCCTGATATGGATGCAGATGCAATAGGTGGATCTGTCAATTTCAGCTTTTCAGGTGCACCATCAGAAAGTCAATTCCGGTTAAGTCTGTCAAGTGGGTATCACAACCATATTAATGGGATTGGCTCCTATAAAGGTGCTGCAAGTGCAAGTGGCCGGTTTTTTGATGACAGACTTGGAGTTCTTGCCACTGTAACTTCGGAGCAAACCGACCGAAGTTCCCATGTTTTCAGTGGAAATTACAGTATTCTGGGTGATGCGAGACCAGGAGATCCGCATGCACCTATTGAAACGACAGGTTTTCAATTAATTGATCGTTTTGAAGTACGCAAACGGCATGGGGTCGGACTCAATATGGACTTCGAAATTCCCGGAGGCAGGTTATTCCTGAACAACTTCTATAGCCGTCTGGATCGGGATGAGGTCAGGGCAAGGAAAACGTATAATGTTTCCGCTGGGCGAGTGGATTGGCAATTGCGTGATACGGACTATGAGCTTAATGCCATTACATCCAGCTTGCGGGGACAGCACATGTTTTTCAACGGGCAAATGAATGTAGACTGGAGGGTATCAAGAAACGAATCCCGACAGAACCGGCCATTCGACAACTGGGTCAACTTCAGAGAATCCGGAGCTCTCAACCGGGATTTATATACAACCGGAATGACTCCGAGTGAGATTCCGCCGGCATTCAGGAACAATCTTGACCGAACATCACTGGAGAGTTTACGCCATCAAACCTTTGACGCAAATGAGCGTGATTATACAGCCTCCATGGATATTGAGGTACCATACCGGCTGGGTAACCAGATTTCCGGACAATTAAAATTTGGGGGGAAGCACACGGATAAAGATCGATACAGGGTGAACAGAGGATACTGGATTCGAAATTTCATGTTTGTTCCCAGATATCGTACATATGCCATCCTTTCAAGGGACTACTTTCCTCAGGAGAGAGCGGAAGATGGAAGACCTGCCATTGCTCCCTATGTGGAAGATGATCCCTACTCCATTTTGGATGGTCAATATGAAATGAGGCTGCATTTCGATCGCGATAAGATAAATGATGTTTGGAATCATGATTCCGATCTGTATTTGCGTCTGTTTTCCGACCGCGTGAATGACTATGATATTGTGGAAAGGGTTAGTGCGGCATATGTGATGACGGAGCTTAATGTTGGAAACCGTCTTATGATTTTACCTGGTGTCAGATATGAGTACGAAAACTCGGATTATCAGGCAATCATAAGTGATTTTGCAACTCCATATGCAGACGACGATGAAGGATGGGAGCAGCATGAAGAATTGCTGGATGAAGTTACAGCCAACAGGCAAGTGGGAATGTGGTTCCCGATGGTGCAAATGAGATACAGGATGTTGGATTGGATGGATGTGCGTGCTGCCCGAACCCAATCCACCTCCCGTCCCAATTTTAACCAGCTTACACCCAGAAGAGTGATAAATGATGATGCAAGAACGGTTAACAGGGGACTCCCGGGTCTGAAATTACCTAAAGCAACAAACTATGATTTGATTCTTACACTGCATAGTAATCGAATCGGGCTTTTTGCTGTCGGTGGATTTTATAAAGAAATTGAGGATTTAGTTTTCAACAGGCAAACAGTTGCTCTTTTTCCGGAAGAGATGGGGCTTCCATCCGGTGCTGCTGGATTTACCGTCAATGAGCCAATGAACAATCCCAACCTGACAACCGTAAAAGGAGTTGAGATTGAGTGGCAAAGCAATTTTCGATGGCTTCCGAGTCCTTTTAACGGGGTTGTAATTAATGCCAATTTCACCCGTGTTTTTTCAGAAACCGACTATCCTGGATTTGAAGTACAACGAACTCCTGAGGGATTCGTTGTCGTCGATACCTTCCGTACCGCACCCATGGTACATCAACCTGATCACATTGCCAATTTTTCATTGGGTTATGATATCAGGGGGTTTTCAGTAAGAACTTCCATGATTTATCAGGGGTCAACGCTCACAAGTATCGGCTCTCGTCCTGAAACAGATCGATTTACAGATGACTATATACGCTTTGACCTGAACTTGAAACAAGATTTTTACGATGGGCTGTTCAGTGTGTTTATGAATGTTCATAATCTGAATAGTCGAAGGGATTTCTCCATGCAGTTTACAGAACAATTCCCACGTGCAATGGAATACTATGATATGACAATGGACCTGGGGATCAGATTTCAGTTTTGAATTATCCAGTGAATCATAAACAAATAAATATCAGTCACAAAGAAGTATGCATCACGAACCAGTTACTTGATCAGCAATGATTTACACTAATAACCATGCATTTGCCGGTTGGGTAGCAAAATCAAAAAAACAGAGGAATCAGCATGAAGTTACAAACTACAAATAATACAAACAGGTATAGATGGTTATTTTCCATCGCAATGATTGTTGTGATATTCTTAAGTACTGAAGCCTTGGCACAAAATCCGGCAAATGGAATTGAAGCATCCGGATTGGAGGTATCGGAAGATGCACGAATCGTAGTTGTGGAACCGGATAATTTTCCGGTGGAAATAGGCAACCTGAATGAGACAATCGAGCAGGAGATCGACGAAAACACCATCTTTGTTCTGCAGCGTGATGCTGTATACTGGACCGATCGATTCATTGAGAACGAAAACCATCGTTTACACATCCGGGCGGAAGAAGGTGACGGTCACCCACCGATAATCAGGTCAACCATCGATATAACCGGTGAATCGACATATAATATCCGCGGAGTCCAGGATGTCATTATTGAGGGTGTTTACTTTATCGGTATCAATGAAAATGGCGTATTGGAACGAATTATCCGGTTTGCAGGTCAAAATTCAACGTTTGTTTTCGACAATGGGTATATGACAGGAAATCATGATATCCACATCTGGGTTGATAATACCGATAATAGATTCTACATCACAAATTCGGTTATTACGAATGTCGGAAGAAATGAAAATGATCAACAGGGCAGACTGCTGGATACTCGTGGAAATGACCAGGAAGTGATCTACATCGAAAACAATACGCTGTATAATCTCGGTCACGCATTTTTCCGAAACTCGGGTGGTGTAACCCAGCATATGCATATCAATCACAATACGTTGATGAACCTGACGCAATATGCACGGGTCGGCGAAGTACAGGAGATGTATTTCACCAACAACCTGTTTACCAATGTTTATACCATTGGAGAAGCGGAAGATGAAATGATACGTGCTTTTATCGAGATCCGTGAACAGCCTGCAGGAATGGATGAGAGTGAAAGGGTACTTGTATTTCGAAATAATAATGTCAGTCCTTTGGATCAACCGTTTGTGGATCTGATCGAAGAGAGGAATACGTATGATGAAGAAAATGTCATTTTACCGCCACCCGTTTTGAGCCGGCAATACATGGATCCCGAAAACGAATATCCGCTGGTAGACTACGAGAATAATATTTATGAAAGGGTTCAATTTGCGGATGAGCCGCCTATAGATGGCTACGTTGACTGGACGCTGCGATGGATGCAAAACCGTGTTCCCGGTTTTCCCGGCGATATTATGGAAGAATATGATCATCCAATGTTCTACGACCGCTGGGAAGATGCCTCCGATGATCCTGCCCCGGGACACTTTACGGTCGATCTGCTTCGTGACTTTACATATACTGATGATTATGAGTCATATACTGCTGCCGAAAATGGATTCCCGCTGGGTGACTTGAACTGGTTCCCGGAACTCAAAGAAGCCTGGATTGAAACAGGAGAAATCCCGACCAGCGTCGAAGAGCCCGGCGAACTGGCTACGGAATTCCGGATCGTCGGCAACTACCCCAACCCGTTCAACCCGACTACGAACATTATCTATGACCTCGCCTCACAGGCAGATGTAAAAGTTGAAGTTTTCAATGTTATAGGACAAAGAGTGGATGTCATGGATATTGGAACGCAATCCCCTGGCAGACATGAAGTAACATTTGATGCGCAAAATCTTTCAAGTGGTGTTTATATGGTACGCATGCAGATGGGGAGCGAAGTTCAAACCATCAATATATCACTCATCAAATAAACCTCGCTGCTCGTCTTGTTTCATTTGACATGACGATGAATGTAAAGTGGGTGGATGCTTATCATATCAATTTATGGGCATTCACCCGCTCAAATTTCCCTGCATGAACTATGTCCGGGTTTTGCAAGCTACCCGGCAACAGAAAAAAATACGATGAGACCGGCGTGAGTGAACACCGTCTGCAAGCTGATATCGCTTTTATGACTTTATATAATTATAACGGGTAATTATGTATGAATAGAAATGTAAAACCTCTGTTTTCCATGATGATTTTGCTTTTGTTGATGTCGGCTTTAACGACAACAGCTTTTTCCGTGTCTGAAGCAGATCGGCATGTCATTCTCATTTCGGTAGATGGACTTGCTGCCTATCACCTTGAAAACGAGGATCTGGAACTGCCCAATTTCAGGGAACTGATACGGGATGGTGCATGGCCCGTCGCATCGCAATCCATTTTTCCCAGTGTAACTCATCCTTCTCATGCCAGCCTGATTACCGGGGTGACTCCCCGCAAACACGGTGTTATCGGAAACCGAATGACCAACCGGGAAACCGGTGAAACATTTCATCCGACCACAAAATCCCGGTCCGATGTTGTTCATGTCAAAACACTGTTTGATGCGGCGCGAGAAGCCGGCCTGACGACCGCCGCCATCTGCTGGCCGGAAACCCGGGGCGACGCCGCTATTGATTTTAATATTTTGCATGGTCACAGCGAACTGGATCCGGATGAAGTCGACCCGGAACTGCTTGAATTTCTGCGGTCATCCGGTATTCCGATTGATACCTGGTATACATGGGCAAAATACGGACGGATCATGCAGGGTTACCGTGATGTCATCCTTGCCGAATCAGCCGCTGAAATTTTCAAGGTCCATAAGCCGGACCTCATGGCCGTACATTTTCTCGTAACAGATTCAAAACAGCATGGATGGGGACCGAAACATTACATGGCACAGGCTGCATTGACGCGTGCTGATCATAATGTCGGCATCCTCCGCCAGGCAGTGCGGGATGCCGGACTTGAAGACCGGACGACGTTCGTCATAGTGACGGATCACGGCTTCAGCAGTGTTTATCATGAGGTCAATATCTATCCGGAATGGAAGGCAGCTGGTCTTGATGGCATTGCCCAATTACATGGCGACAGATGGAACGTTTTTGTGGAAACCACCGATGCTTTTGACCGGGAGCGGGATGAAAAAAAACTCCAGACTTTTTTCGATAATGTACTGCGACTGGAGGGCGTGCGCCGCATCATAAAAAATGAAGCGTTCCATGATATTGGATATCCCCGTTATGAAGAAAACCCTCATGTGCCCGGACAGTATATAATCATCCCGTATATCGACACTTACCTGACTGTGGATACCGAAACGGTCTCAACCCGTCGCCGGGAACGTTCAGCGCCCTCACACGGTCACGGATATCTCCCGGATCACCCCCAAATGTATGCCGGCATGATCTGGTCGGGCCGTGAAATTACCAGGGGTATCCGAACCGGAATGGTATACAACATCGACGTTGCTCCCACCATTGCCAAACTTCTCGGGCTGGAGTTGCCGGATGCCGAAGGACGTGTTTTGTTAGAAATACTTGACAAATAATAGATTTTCCAAATGGATGTATTACAGTATTTGCAAAGTTATAAACAGAGACTTTTGATGAAGACTGTCGAGGTTTTTTACACAGAAAAAATGAATCATTAATACGAAATAAACGGATATGGATAAAATTAAATGGTTAGCTTCGACATTATTGATTGCTTCGGTGTTGTGGGTAACGGCATGTGACGAAAAAACCGAAACCGGTAATGGGAAGTATTTACTACCCGATCCCGGCATCGTTTCATACACCTTCCGGCATCAGTTTGAAGAAGATGTCCCGGGAACACTGGATCTGATCCGGGAGATTGGAATTACCAATATTGAAATTTCCAATCTGTTTGGTAAGACAGCCGAGGAAATGAGAGCTCTGCTGGACGAAAGAGGGATGATTTGCACTTCTTTTGGTGCCGGCTACGATGACCTTATGAACAATCAGGACGAAGTTGCTGAAATCGCACATACACTGGGTGCCCGCCATGTACGGCTGGGATGGTATCCTCATGAAGCGCCCTTTGACCTGGGAGATGCGCAACGCGCTGTCTCGGACTTCAACAAGATAGGTCAGGCTATGCATGAGCATGGACTTATGTTCTCATACCATAATCACGGATATGAATTCAGGGAACATGAGGATGGCACACTCTTTGACTACATTGTTCAAAATACAGATCCCGAATACGTTCATTTTGAAATGGATGTTTTCTGGGTTGTGTGGCCCGGATACGATCCGGTTGAACTGTTGAAGCAATATCCGGATCGTTTCAGATTGGTACATCTGAAAGATATGCGAAAAGGGATAGAAGGAGACCTCACCGGGCGTGCCCCAAGAGAAGAAACCATGGTACCGATGGGAGAAGGACAGATTGATTTTCAGGCATTCCTGGAAGCAGCCATAGAAAGCAATATAGAATATTTCTATATTGAGGAAGAGGTGGAAGATGTTATTCGTACTGTTCCAATAAGTTATGAATACATAACCAGTTTAACGCGATCGGATTGAAAGAAGCGCGTTTTCACAGAAAAAGCACCAATATTTTGGATCCCGAACATGACAAATACGTTATAATAAATGGAGACACTAATGTTCAGCAAAAGCATAACCCGATTAATTCCGATTTTGGGAATATCCATCTTTGTATTGACAACCGGATTTGACAAGGCAGTTGGACAAGTCGTCACACCACCAGATAATCAGGATCGTCCATCTTTTACCCAACAACCTGTTTTTTTTCAGGCCCAACTGAAGGATAATGAAACGGAACAGATTCAAGTGAAATTTGCACAGGAGCTCTCCTATTCGATAATAGCGACCATGTTATCCATGCATGCTTCAAGTGATGACGGAAAATGCAATGTTTTTTTACTGAATGTCAAAAATCAGCTGGAAACGGGTAAATATTTCACGGATGATGAAGAAGGTAAAGCAGCTGTGGTCTGTTTTCTCGAAAACACCGACATCAGGGAACGCATCGTATCTGAATCAGGCCATTTGCTTATAGAGGAAATCACCCGACAGGGCACGATGACGGGAGCTATCGATATGCAATTATTCGGGGTGCAAACGGGTAAGAAATATACCTTTACAGCAAAGTTTGTTGCACCATTTGAAAAAATGTAGATATAAATTGATTGTCTCAGAAATAAGATATTCCTCCGGTCACGTAAAAACGTGGATCAGGCAAATCTTCTCATGCAGAACAGGCATTTTAGCGGGGATATCAGCCTGGTTGTTTCTTCTGATTGTTTCAACCGGTTGTGAACGGCACCCTGAAATAGACATTAGTGTTGGCGATGGTCGTCCATGGGATGATTTGGCACCATATGACGAGGTGATCCAAAGCAAGATAAATCGAAATGAAATTCGATTCAGGCATATTACCGCTGAAAGCAATATATATCGGAACTACGATAAAGAGGTTGAAGAGGCGGTTCGACGGGCTTTGCCGGAAAGACCACGGGTGCTGATCGATGAAGCGGGGTGGGAGCGGCTTCGAAATCGTGTGAAAACCGAACCGTCTACGGCAAGAATATACGAGCATTTTCGATCGGTGGCCGACGATCTTCTGGAACGTGAACGGTTGGAGCGAGGAGAAGTGGTCAAAAGAATGCGTGATGGTTCGGAAGCGTTGCATCGGATACTCACCAGCGGCATCGCATGGATGATTGGTGGCGATCAGCGTTATCTTGAACATATACGCATCACTTTGCTGGATGTTACCGACGACCGGCGTTATCCCGATTGGAACCCTCCGCACTTTCTGGATGTAGCACAAATGAGTTTGGCCGTATCCATTGGTTACGACTGGATTTATAACGAATTGACCGGGGAGGAACGTGATCAGATTCGCACCGCACTTGTTGAAAAAGCGATTCAACCGGGTTTGAAAACGCGTTTTACTTATAAAGCCAATAATTGGGGTCAGGTGGTATGTGGAGGACTGACCGCCGCTGCTGTATCGGTACTTGATGAAGAACCGGAACTGGCAACCCGACTGCTGAAAAAGACGGTGCGTGATGTAAGGGTTGCCGCAGGTACGTTGATAGCACCAGACGGGAACTATCCGGAAGGGGCAGGATATTGGAATTTTGGCATGACGTATCAGATTATTATGACAGATGTACTCAGGACTGCTTTTGGTGAAGATTTTGGCCTGAGTAAAGAACCTGGTTTTGAATCCTCAGGTGAGTATATGCTGCATGTAACCGGTCCAAATCTATTGACCTTCAGCCACGAATTTGAAAGAAGATTACAGGGCTTGATTTGGTATGCCAAAAACAAGGGTACACCGATGCTGCCCGAATGGAGCCATGAGGCACGGTTCATTCGCGGCGAAGGACTGGATGCGTGGAACCAGGTCTATCATGGATTTGCTTTTCTGTGGCTGCCTGATGAAGAGCTACACTGGCAGAACACGGGAGAAAACGGCCGGCGAAAGGAATCTTCAGAACATCGAAATAATGCGGCTGATAAGAAGGTTGAGGATATGCTTCCTCTCGACTGGTTTGGTCGCGGCCCGTATCAAGTTGCCATGCATCGATCTTCGTGGTCCGATCCGGAGGCTCTTTACGTCGGTATTAAAGCCCGGAATACGGATTACAACAAAGCCAATATGGATGCCGGTGATTTTGTGGTGGATGCGGGCGGGGTGCGATGGGCGATCGACAGGGTTCCACGCTATAATTACTCCATTCACGAAGAGCTCGGCATGTCGCTGTGGTCGTTTGAACCGAACTCTGATCGTTGGAAGATTTTCAAACATAATAATTTCAGTCATAATACTCTCGTTATTGACGGACAGTATCAGACTGCACTTGTGGGCAACGACGGGGCTCGAATCGTCGAACAGTCTGTGAACGGTGAGTTTCCTCTTACGATTGTGGATTTAACAGGAGCGTATCGGGGCCAGGCCGGACAGATTCATCGTATGATCGGAATACCCGAACGCCAGGCGGTATTGGTCATGGATGAGATTGATGGCCTGGAACCGGGAACCGAAGTGAGATGGGCCATGGGCACGCAGGCAGAAGTCAGTGAAGACGGTCATATCGTGACACTGAAAAAAGACGATCGCACCATGAAACTGGAAATATCCGGTGATACAAGTGCTGATCGATGGGATATAATTGATCTGGCAGAACCCCCGGCTGAATGGGACAAGCCCCTGCCCGGGGGCAGTTTGCTGACATTTTACGCCATCGCTCCGGATGATGGCAATCTCAATCTTCGGGTGAGGATGACACCGGACACTGCCGATCCTTCGCCGAACACCGAGTGGTGGGAAAATGCCGAAGCCCGAATGCTTGAAACTTTTCAGTCGATAGTTACTGCATCCGACCGGTGAATCAATAAATCACTGTGAAGAGTAAAATATGGGAATCGGGATTCCCTGGCCGAGTCTCAACTAGAATACTTCAACAGGATCTATATGGAAATCAATAAGTTACAAAGCACAAGTGCGATATCTGCGACAGGTCGAATTGTCGGTATTTGTATCAGTATATTCGTGGTTTTGGCCGGATTTCAGGATTCCGATGCACAAAAACAAAACCGGGGCGGGGTGGAGGTCAATGACGCCCCCCGTACCGTTATTGTGGAACCGGATAATTACCCCGAAGAGACAGGCAAGCTGAACAGGGTGATAGCAGATGAAATTGCCGTCGATTCCAATTCGGTTTTTATATTAAAGCGTGATGCGGTGTACTGGCTTGACAACACCATCATAAATGAAGGGTTTACATTGCATATTGAAGCAGAAGAAGGTGACGGTCATCCGCCAATCGTACGACCTTCCAACCTGAGCGGGTCTTCCAGCCATCTGTTTTATACCCGGGATAATGCCATCTTTGATGGATTGTTTCTGGTCGCAATCGATGAAGATGGAGTGGCTGTCAGACCTTTGGCTCTTCAGAACAGCAATAAGACCTTGATTTTTAACAATGGGTGGGTTGTGGGTACACATGACTGGAGCGTTTCCTTTTTTGAAAGAGGCAACTCACTGTTTATTACCAATTCGGTCTTCGCCAATGCCGGTCGTGTAGACCATCCGGATCAGGGTCGTTTTCTGGAAACCAGGGGTTATGATCAGGATACCATTTGGGTAGAGAATACCTCCATGTACAATTTCAAACACGCTTTTTTGCGTAACAACGGTATGATCACCTATCTGCATCTTAATCATATAACCGGACTCAACGTATCCAATAACATCCGCCCGCAGCGCACAATTGACGCCACGATCACCAATAATCTATTTTTGAACCTCTATGCAAGTGGTATTCCCGAAGATTCCGAAGCAGGGATTATCCGCGGTGAGTGGATAGGTCTGGCACCTGTTACTGATGATGAACGAACATTCAATATCAGTAACAATAATATCGGATATATGGATGAGGAGCATCTGGATGCCCTCACCTATGTACGCTGGCAATATCACCAGGCTCCGGTTCTGGATGGCATGATATCAGGCTGGATGGAGATGAGCAGCGGCGCTCCGAAAGTGATTTTTGAGAATAACATCGAGGAAGGAGTTGAATTTACAGATCCCCCCGACCCCATTACTCCCTGGACCAGAGGAGTATGGCCTGACATAGAAAGGGAAATGGCATACGATCATTGGAATGCGGCGTCGGCTGCATCGGATCCTGCCCCTTATCATTATACATTGGATCTGATCCGAGACCTGTCATATTCATCCGGACATGCATCTTTCAGAGCTGCTGAAAACGGTTTTCCAGTAGGAGATCTTAACTGGTTTCCGGAATTGAAAGAACTTTGGGAGATGGGAGAGTCCGCCCCGACCGACGCCGTGAATTGGGAAACACCGGTGACCGGATTCAGGCTTGTCGGCAATTATCCGAATCCATTTAATCCGTCGACAACCATCGTTTTTGAAATGGCAAACAAGGCGGAAGTGGTGCTGGATCTGTATGATATGCTCGGACAGCAAGTGATGTCGATGGACCTGGGGGTGCAGACTTCCGGACGACACGAAATCGCACTGGATGCCGGTCATTTGTCCAGCGGCATGTATATGGTTCGTATGCAAGCTGGGAGCCAGGTCCAAACCCGTCAAATATCATTAATTAAATAAATATACCTGTAAAAATGCCTGTTTACCTCCCACCAATCAATCGTCGCAAGTTCATTAAGTCAACATCCATCGCCACCGCCGGTGTTCTTTTGGGATTTAAAGGAGATCTGTTTGGCAATGTTTCAAATGTGGATCCCGACTATTTTGTTTTGGTCGCGGACACACATATTGATGAAGATCGCAGTACCGAAGTCGGGGCCGGACTTGCCGAGCGTTTCGAAATCGTAGTCAACCGTGTACTTGATAATACTGCCAGTAGACCTGCCGGGGTTATTGTTAATGGCGATGTTGCGCGGACGAGAGGTCTGCCGGGTGATTATCTGGAATTTTTCAATATCGTCAAACCGCTCAGAGAGGCCGGAATTCCCATCTATGTCACAATGGGAAACCATGATGACCGTGACAGTTTGTGGGAAACGCTGCCGGATGAGAAACCCGATGAGGATTACGTCAGTGACAAACATGTATTGATTGTTGAAAGTCCCAATGCCTACCATTTTCTGCTGGATACTTTGTACATCGTCAACGGTAGACCGGGACTTTTAGAAGAGGAACAGTTAGACTGGCTGGCCAGGACACTTCCTGATTATGATGACAAACCGGTTATTCTGTACGGACACCATCATCCTGTATCCAGAGGAACCCTTAGCACGTTGGAAGATTACGACAAACTTTGGGAAATCATTCGTCCCATGCGGCACGTCAAGGCGTATATCTATGGTCATACTCATGCCTGGAGAATAGAAAACCTAGCAGGGCTGCACGGAATAAACCTGCCGGCAACTGCCGGTGGTGCGGGAACCAGTCCGGTCGGATTTGTTCATTCCGAATTCAAATCCGATCGGGTGAATTTACGTCTTGAAGCTCTGGATACTGGACACCCATGGCATGACCAGCAAGGTTCCCTGGTATATCGGTCCGATGAACCGACATCTGCAGATGGACAGGAGGAAATTCCCGGGGCTATGCAGCTGCATCAAAATTATCCCAACCCGTTCAATCCGAAGACCACCATTCGATATGAAATATCGTCCGGCGGACACGTTAATCTTACGGTTTTCGATACACAGGGCAGACGTATAGCCAGTCTGGTGAACGAAAATCAGTCAGCCGGGCAGCATGAGGTCGTATTTGATGCGGGCAGTCTGGCCAGCGGAATATATGTATACAAACTGGAAAAGGGATCTTCAACGATAGTTAAATCCATGACTTTGGTGAAATAGATACCCATATGCGATGTCATATGGGAGCGCATTTGGCTGAGTAATCGAGTGAGACTATGAAGCTTGTTTAATTTCTACTTCCACTTTTTCATTGTGATTGACGTCGACCTTTACATCTATTACAGAATAATCATCAGTTTCAATAATTTGTAAAATGTTGCCAATATTGATTTTATATTTCCCTTTTTCCATTACAAATCTGATTATACAGTCATATAAGTTATAGTTTAAATTATTGTGTATAACTCCCCTGTTACTATTAGCTGTTCCATCATTGGGTTCATCAAAATTGAGTGTCAGATTAACCGACATGGTTTCAACCGGAACTGTTGGTTCATCTGTAAATCGTAGTGGAGGAGAGTATTCATATGAATCCCCCTCGATTCTGAATATTCGAAAATACCCCAATTGAGTGTCTGTATTTCCGGTTCCGATATTGGATACCGTACCAGGTCTAATGTTACTTGTTGGAGTGGATCCGAAGTAGCGGTCATCGGGTGTGTGACTGTGGCCAGTCGCCATGATTTGAATTTTGTGTTTATCGATAAAGCACGTGTCGATGATATTATGTGCATGTTGCGCAAGAATCCGCAATTTTCCGGGGCCATTTTCTTCCAAATAAGACTCTAAAACTTCACCTTGTAATCCGGATAGGGGAGACCGGGAAGGTCTGTCGCTTTCGGGATCACCAAGATAGTTATCGGCAATCAGAACGCGAGTATCACCATATGAAAAGCCAAATACTCTTTTTCCGTTCATGGCATTCCATTGCAATGACTTCGCATAATAATCATCGAGGTATACACCATAGAAGTCATGGTTGCCGGTGGTAGTGAAAGTAGGTGCGTTAAAACCATGAATGCCTGAAAAACCTTTGGCACCTTCGTAATAATTCCTCCATTTTTCTTCAACTAAAGGTCTTTCCTGTGCTTCTATTGATCTGGGCACATCAGGATCTTCGAATGTGCGCGTACTTTCATGAATATTGTCACCAGTGACCAGAATAAAATCGGGCGCAATAATGTTGGCAACCTCAACAAATCTGTCGAGCAGTTCAAGTTCTTTGGCATATCCGTTATGATAATCGCCTACCCATTGCCTTGAAATATGCAAATCCGATATATGTAAAATGGTATGATTCTTTTTGAACTCTTGAATTACCTGCACCGATTTATTTGAACGAAATGTTTCTCCCTCCGTCTTGATGATTAGGTCATATAACTCTTCCGGGGTGTCGGGTGCCACTTTTACCAGTATTTTTGTATTGACTGATGCACGAGTGTAAGGATCATACTCAAAATGTCCGATTTTAATAGTATCAATTTTGAGTCCATTTTTATTAAAAGGGCCTTCTACAATAACAGAATCAATCGGGTCGGCTTTCAGGTTGTTAAATAATATTTCAAAGCCCGTACCGCTCTCAACAATTGTTTTGGCTGCTCGCCATGGGTAAACGATGTTGTTTGCAGCAAAGGGCTGATTTGCAAGCAGAACGATAAGTGTAACTACAGAGATAAACATGATTATGGTTTTTTTAACGGGTTACCGGTATTTATTGTATATTTATTATAAATTAATATACTTATGATATATGAAATATTCTTGTAAAAATACAACTTTCAAAACATGCTGATAATTAGAATGGTGATAAATTTATTCTCACACCAAGTGGTAATAAGTAACACTTTGATATCTATTAATAAAATATGATCAAAAAAATAAGATAATAATGAATAGAATAAATGTATGTATAGCAATAATAATAGTAATTAATACAGTAATTGCGTTAAAAATACATGGGACAAATAAAGTAGATGAAAATATTAAGGATATTGACAGTAATGAATACAGGATAGTTGCTATAGGTAATCAGATCTGGATGGGCGAGAACCTTAATGTAAGTAGATTTAATAATGGAGATTCAATTACAAATGCAAAAGCAGACGGTGAATGGGATGAATTATCACGACAAGGTAAACCAGCCTGGTCATATTATAACAATAATTCAGAATATGCAAAGAAGTATGGCAAACTGTATAACTGGCATGCCGTAGCTGACAGCCGGGGTTTATGCCCTGATGGCTGGCAAGTTCCCTCTGATGAGGATTGGACTGAGCTGACCGGGTACCTTGGCAGAAACGCCGGTGGCAAAATGAAAGCAAGTGATACACTATACTGGAAGACACCAAACGTACATGCTACCAATGAAAGCAGATTCGACGGTCTTCCAGGTGGCATGCGCAGATTCGGTGCTTCATTTCATCATATGGGACTATTAGGTTTTTGGTGGAGCTCCACAGAGATCAGTTCGGGCTTTGCCTGGAGACAAAGACTGAACTATAAAAGCGGTAATGCAAACAGATTTAACGGTTACAAACACAATGGATTTTCCGTACGCTGCATCAAAGAATCAACAGAATCAACAGAATCAAACTGAAAATGTTATAAAAAATGAACTATCAAACTTTTAACCTAATGATCAATATTTTATGCAATTTCCATTTTTCTACAAACTCCTTGTTGGTTTTACGGTAATAATCGGTTGTCACGGTTGCCTGAATTCTGTGATTGCTGCGGACATAAGACCGGAAGTAGAGGACAGTGTCGTTTACTACACTGAACGAATGGAGCATCCCGAGAATCCACAGGATTTCGAAAAGGCCAGAAGCCGGCTGAACAGCTATTATCGCAGCCTGGTCAATTATGATGAATCACTTGTCCCCGATTATGACCTGCCGGATCCTTTGTTGACCGATGACAATCAGCCGGTCAGAAATCAAAACCAATGGACACAAGTTCGCAGGACGGAAATAAAGCGTTTGTTTGAGCAACACGTGTATGGCAGGGTTCCGGATTTTAAATATGAAGCCGGGTACATCATCCGCTCTGTTGAGCCCGATGCATTGCAGGGAAGAGCGACACGCAAACAGGTTGCGGTCGTGCTGGATAAAGACAGGCCGGAGCTGCACATTGACATGCTGCTATACATTCCAAATCATGTTGCACGGCCCGTTCCTGCCTTCATGGGGTTGAATTTCTATGGAAATCAGGCGGTCCATGAGGACGATGGTATCCGAATGTCGAAAAGATGGATGCGTCCGAATGAAAACATAGGCATAAAAAACAACAGAGCGACGGAACAAACGCGGGGCGTCTATGCAGAGCGGTGGCAAGTTGAAAAGGTGATCGAGAGCGGATATGCCGTGGTCACGGCCTATTGCGGCGATATTGATCCGGACAACTACCGAATGGCAGACGAGGGGGTCCGTTCGCTGGC
>SL_3KL_010_SEDDRAFT_10001883_pt1 | contig 19189 bp, 17 predicted proteins | sample SodLakKL_010_SED_2_FD_10381 | JGI IMG/M metagenome (IMG submission 10381) | reverse complement strand
GGAAGACGGCGAAGGCGTAGCTGACACTACGTCGAGCCGGCTGCAGGGAGTACGCCCCGACACAGCGAGCAGATCGGCGTGCGTAGTAGTAGAAGGGCGGTGAGATATGCGGACTAATTCCCCCGGGCGGCAATCCAGGACGCATGACAGCGCAATTTGTCCGCCGCCCGGTCAAAGGCTTACAATGCGCCGCTCATCCATAGCCGGGGGCTTATCACCCATGCAGATTGCGAAAGACACTGTCGTCTCTATCGACTACACCCTGAAGGACGACGACGGTTCCGTTCTGGACTCGTCCGAGGGCAAGCAGCCGCTCTCCTACCTCCACGGATCAGGCAATATCATCCCGGGACTGGAGCAGGCGCTCGAGGGCAAAGCCCCGGGTGATGAACTGAACGTCCGGGTCGAACCGGCGGATGCCTATGGCGAGCGCCGGGAAGAGCTGCAGCAGGCCGTCCCAAAGAACCTGTTCGAAGGCGTCGACGAGCTACAGCCAGGCATGCAGTTTCAGGCCCAGGGCGACGGCGGCACCCAGATCGTCACTGTGGTGGACGTGGAAGACGATCAGGTTACGGTGGATGCCAATCATCCGATGGCGGGCGTGGCGCTCAACTTCGACGTCAAGGTGGTGGACGTCCGGGATGCCACCGATGAGGAACGCGAGCACGGCCACGCTCACTGAGCAGCCGGGCGGCTTCCCCGAAAAGGAAAAAGCCGACCCCAATTGCCCGGGGGTCGGCTTGATCGGCGATGCCGTGTCAGCGTATGTACTTTTTCGAGATACGGCGAAAGGTGTCGGTACCCGCCCTGTTCATCCATTCGAATGCCACCATCTCCCTGGTAACAACGCGCACGCCCTCGTCGCGCAGCCGCTGTAGCGCCACCTCGGCATCCGCCGGCCGGCGACTGGACACGGCATCGGCGACCACGAAGACCTCATAGCCCTCCGAAAGCAGACCAAGGGCGCTTTGCAACACGCAGACATGGGCCTCGGTGCCGACCACGACGATCTGCCTTCGTCCGAGAGACGCAAGCTGACGACGGATCGGGTCCGAATCCATGAAGGAAAAGTGCACCTTTTCCATCACCTCATCGTCCACGAGCAGTGAGCGCAACGCCTGCACCGTATGACCGAGCCCCTTCGGGTACTGCTCCGTAACCAACAGCGGAACAGCCACCTCGCGGGCGATCTTGATCAACCAGCCGGCATTCTCGATTACCCGCTCACCGCCATCGACCGCGGGCGCCAGGCGCTCCTGGACGTCCACCACCACCAGACAGGATGTCTCGACACTGATGCGCAAGGGTCAACCTCCATCGTTCGAACCGGCGTCGTTACCCGCGAACCCGTCGGCCTGAGCCGATCCGACTCCCGCGGACACCGGATTATTCAATCAAGCCGGTCCGGGTTCCGTGATCCACTGGACAGACTCAACGTTTCAGTCCACGACCATCATCCCAGTGCACCTGATACAGGTCCAGACGCCGATCCTGGTAATTGCGAACCGACCCCTGGTAACGCAGTTCCCGCAGCTTCTCCAGATCCAGATCCACGATCAGCGTCATCTCCGTGTTCGGAGTGGCCTCCGAAACGACCGCATCGTGAGGGAAGGCGAAATCCGAAGGTGAGAACACGGCCGACTGCGAATACTGGATATCGACGTTCTCGATCTTGGGCAAGTTGCCCACGCTTCCGGTGATTGCTACGAAACACTCGTTCTCGATCGCGCGCGCCTGTGCGCATCGCCGCACGCGCTGATACCCGTTCTTGGTATCGGTCCAGTACGGCACGAACAGGATATTCATTCCCTGCTCCATCAATACCCTGCAGACTTCCGGGAATTGCACATCGTAGCAGATCAGGATACCGATCTTGCCCACGTCGGTATCGAACGCCTGTAGCGCATCGCCGCCGCGCAGCCCCCAATAGCTGCGCTCGTCGGGGGTAATGTGCAGCTTGGTCTGGGAGTCGGTGGTGCCGTCGCGCCGGCACAGAAAAGAGACGTTGTAGAGTTCCTTCTCCTTGTAGACCGGCATACTGCCGGCAATGATGTTGATGTTGTAGCTGACGGCCAGCCCTTGGATGGCCTCTCGGATTTCGTCGGTATACTGCGCCAGTCCCCGGATCGCCTCGGCGGGATTTTCCTGGTTGAAATTGCCCATCAGCGGCGCGTTGAAGAATTCCGGGAACACGGCGAAATCGGCGTTGTAGCCCGCCAGCGCGTCTACAAAAAACTCCACCTGCTGCATGAGCTCCTCAACCGTGTTCGTCTTGCGCATCTGCCACTGTACGGTGCCAACCCGAACCGTCTGTTTGGCGCCCCCGATCAACGGTTCGCCTTTCTCCTCGTAAAAGATATTGTTCCACTGCACCAGGGTGGCGTACGCCCTGGACTGCCTGTCCTCCGGCAGATAATCGGTAATGACCCGACGCACATGAAAATCGTTGGCGAGCTGGAAACTGAGTATCGGGTCATGGATCTCCTGGCGCTTGACCAGTTCGATGTACTCCTCCGGAGTCATCTCCGAGGCATATTTCCGATAACCGGGTATTCGGCCTCCGGCCACGATGGAGCGGCAGTTCAGCTTGCGGCAGAGTTCCTTGCGCGCGTCATAGAGGCGCCTGCCGAGGCGCATGCCCGAGTAGTCGGGATGCACGAACACGTCGACCCCGTAGAGCACGTCGCCCTTGGGATCATGGGTGGTGAAGTAGCCGTCACCCGTTATCTGGTCGTACGTATGCTTGTCACCGAAGCGGCGGTAATCGACGATGATGGTCAGCGCGGCGGCGACCACCTTGCCATTGTCCTCGATGCAGATCTGCCCGTCGGGAAATCGATTGAGCTGGGCGGCAAACTGTTTCCGGCTCCAGGGACCCATGCCCGGATAGACCGCGGTCATGATCTCCTCGATATCGGGATAATCGGCATAGACGAGCGTGCGCAGCTTCAGATGATGCTCGTCGCCGTCGTCGTGTTGCTCCCGTTGGTCCTGCTTTTCTGCCATGGCACCGCACGTTCCGAATGAAGTGACTGTCCGCGGCCGAAGATCGGGCCGCTTTCGAGGGCATGATACGCGATCAGGCGACTTCGGCGTGAGGGAGGCGGTGATGCCGGATTGTCGGGGGGGAGGTACGCGCTGATCGCGCGCATGCGACTTTCAAGGATAACGCCCGTGGGACGGGCGTCGGGACTATCGGAAACACCTCCGGCTCAACCGCACACCACGCGGCCAGCGCCCGCGAAGTGGGCCGCCGCGCGGTGGAACGGGTCCCGTGCACATGATGGTTCCCTGAACAGTCGAACCGGGCGGGATCCACGCAAGGCGGGAAATCAGCGGAATGCCGACCAGGCCTTGCGGAAGCCTTCCTCGAGATCCTTCCACGCCTTTTCGGACCGTTGCCGGAAGTCTTCCCAGGCGTCCTCCCCCGCCTGTTCCAGCTCACGGTAGTTCTTTTTCAGCTGCTCGCGCTGGCGGCGCAGATCCTCGATCTGCTGTTGATACTGCTTCTGCATGTCGCCTCGTGCCTGCCGGGATTTTTCTTCCAGGCGGTCAAGGTCCTGATTCCACTCGTCAAGCTTGGTCTTGAGTTTGTCGATATATTCGCTGCGCTTGCTCATCATGCCTCCAGGCATCAGGTTCCGGTTGCGGGGACGGCGCCGGCGGAACGCAGAAAGAAGAGGTCCAACCCGCCAGACACCGTTGAAAAGACTAGTCCGTCCAACCATGCATGCAAGTCAGCAGCCGACTATCGGGACCGATCGAGCTTCCGCAGTTCAGATTCGTGGGGTATTACCTTCAGTTTTCAGTTTTCAGTTTTCAGTTTTCAGTTTTCAGTTTTCAGTGAGAGAGTCCGTGGATACCGGTTGATGATCAAATTCGACGGCGTCTCGTGGCATTCTCCTTCCCGAACACGGAAAACGGAAAACGGAAAACGTAACACCGCGCCCGCAAAGCGGGCGCAACCACATAATCACTCTTTCAATCCGATCACGATATCCATCACATTCGTGCCCGTGGGACCGGTGCGGAGGAGGTCCCCGGAGGCGTCCAGAAACGTGCCGCTGTCAGCCGCTTCCAGGCAGTCATCCGGCGCCAGCCCGGCCTGGCGGCCGCGAAACACCGTCTGTGTATCCACCACGGCTCCGGCATCCTCGCCGGGCCCATCCAGGCCATCGGTTCCCGCCGCCAGCAGCCATACGCGCTCCTGCCCCTCCAACACCATGGCCGCAGCCAGCGCCAGGGCCTGAGCCCGGCCGCCCCGTCCCGGTTCCGGCGGCAGGCTGACGGTAGTCTCGCCTCCCCATACATGCAACGATGGCGGTCCGTCAATGAGCGTCCGGGCCACCATTTCCCCGGCAGCCAGCGCGTCCCCGCGCAACAGCTCGCGGTGATTCAACACCCGCAGATCGCGCCGGCTTGCGGCGTCGACCACGGCCTCACGGGCCCGCGCGTTACTGGCGACGATTTCTCCGCTGATCGATGCAAACACCGGGTCCCCGGGTCCCGGCGCGTCCGGAATACTCGCAGCAGCCAGTCGCACCCAGTCCGGAACTCCATCAGGCAGCGGCCGCGGAGCCGGCGCTGCCGTCAGCATTCCGGAACCGATCACGCCTGGATCGTCACCGGGCACATCCGAGATGAGCAGCAGGCGCACAGGTCGCCCGCGCAGCCGCAGGGCCAGCCTGCCGCCCTTGACCAGGGATACCGAACGGCGCACCGCGTTGACCGCGGCGATATCCATATGCCGCGACAGCAACCATTCGTTCAATTCACGCAGATGGGATTCGCCAAACCCGTCGGGGAGCCATTCCACCAGGCTGGACGCACCACCCGAGACAAGAGCCAGCAGTGGGCGACCGGTGGGCAGTTCATCGAGAAAATCCAGCAGTGCCTTGCCGGCCTCCAGGCTGGCGGCATCCGGTATGGGATGGGACGACTGCAGGCAACGAAGGCGCTCGTCCTGTGCCAGGATGGCAGACAGGCTGCCGCGCCTGGTAATGACAAGACCATCCTTTATCTGCGGCCCGAGCAAGTCCATGGCTCCGCGCACCATGCCGTCCGCCGCCTTGCCCATCGCCAACAGCGAGAGATCACCGGACAGCGGGGCGAATTCCAACGCGCGCCGCACGCACGGTCGGCCGTCAACGGCGTTCACCGCTTCACGAAAAAGGGACTCCAGCAATCCACGGTGGCTCACGAGGAATCTCCCGGCCATGGCTGCAACCGACGGCGGGCCCGCATCGGATTCCTTAAGGCTTAACCCTACACTGCGTCCAGCGCCCGCTCCAGATCCGACTGGACATCCACGGTGTCCTCCAGGCCCACCGATATCCGTATCAGGCCTTCGGTGATGCCCGACAGCGCCCGCTGCTCTTCCGTGATGCGGCCATGAGTAGTGGTGGCCGGGTGGGTGATGGTTGACTTGAGATCCCCCAGGTTGGCCGTTATGGACAGCAGCCGGGTGCTGTCGATCAGGCGCCAGGCAGCGGCACGACCGCCGTCGACCTCAAGTGACACGATGCCACCGAAGCCCCGCTGCTGCCTCGACGCCAGCGTATGCTGCGGATGATCGGGAAGTCCCGGATAATTGACCTTCAGCACCTTGGGATGCGTCTGCAACCAGTCGGCCAGCGCCATGGCATTGTCACAATGGGCGCGCATGCGCAGACTCAGGGTTTCCAGGCCCTTGATGAACACCCAGGCATTGAACGCGCTCATGGTGGGTCCCGCGGTACGCAGGAAACCGTACACCTCCTCACCGACGAGCCGCCTGTCGCCGATCACCGCACCGCCCACGCAGCGCCCCTGCCCGTCCAGGTACTTGGTGGCCGAGTGGATGATCACATCCGCCCCCAGTTCCAGCGGTAGCTGCAACGCCGGTGTACAGAAGCAGTTGTCCACCACCAGCAGGCAGTCATGGGCATGTGCCAGATCGGCCAGCCGGACGATATCCGCCACTTCGGTAAGCGGGTTGGACGGCGTCTCCACGAACAGCATGCGCGTCGCCGGCGTGATTGCCTGCTCCCAGGCCTGGTAGTCCGTCAGCGGGACGAAGCTGGTTTCGACGCCGAAGCGCGGCAGGATATTGCAGAAAAGCGACGTGGTGGTGCCGAATATGCCGCGCGAGCTGACAATGTGATCACCGGCCGATAGCACGGTCATGCAGGTGGCGAGTATGGCCGACATGCCGGATGCGGTGGCGACGCAGGAATCTCCGCCCTCCAGAGAAGCCAGGCGTTGTTCGAAGGTTCGCACGGTGGGGTTGCTGAAACGCGAGTAGATGTTGCCCGTTTCATCGCCGCAGAAGCGCGCAGCCGCCTGCGCCGCGTTCTCGAATGTGAAGCTGGACGTCAGAAAAAGCGGTTCCGACTGCTCCTGCTCGTTGGTGCGCACCTGTCCCGCCCGCACCGCCCGGGTGTTGAATCCGTACTCTTCATCGTCGAACTGGGACATCTGCAACCTCTCTGGCCCCACGGACCGCAGCGATGCCGATGGACGCGATGGCGGGCTTGACGGGAGCAACGATCATGACGCATGAAAAAACCCGCTTCCGGCCATTGCAGGAAAGCGGGTTTATCCGTCTCCGCTTTAGCTGTGTTTTGCGAGACCGCCGCTCCTCAACCGGGAGGGCAGGCCTCACAGCGCCCGCAAGCTGAAATCAAATCAGCGCCTTGACAAACCTTAAGAAACGCCCGACAGCTTGTCAATCATGGCCGCGAGTCCGCGCCCGGGGGCTTCGTCAGGCATCGTCCAGCTGTTGCGCGAGATCGGTCATCGTATGCCGGCTGTTGTTGCCTTGCTCCCTGGCGGTATCACAACGATGGCGCTCGAGGTTTTCCAGGTAGGCGTCGGTAACGTCGCCCGTGATGTACTCACCGTTGAAACAGGACGCGTCGAACCGCTTGATGGAGGGATTGCCGTGACGCACGGCTTCCACCAGGTCTTCCAGATCCTGGTATATCAGGCGGTCGGCGCCGATAATCCGTCCCACTTCGTCGTCCGTGCGGCCATGGGCGATCAGCTCATGGGCGCTGGGCATATCGATACCATAAACGTTGGGATAACGAACCGCCGGCGCCGCCGAGGCGAAGTAGACTTTCTTGGCGCCTTCGTCACGGGCCATCTGAATGATCTGCTGACAGGTGGTGCCACGGACGATGGAGTCATCCACCAGGATCACGTTCTTGCCCTTGAATTCCAGACCGATGGGATTGAGCTTGTGGCGAACGGACTTCCGGCGCTGGGTTTGACCGGGCATGATGAATGTGCGGCCGATATAACGGTTCTTGATGAACCCTTCACGGTATTTCACGCCCAGCGCGTGGGCCATCTCGAGGGCGGCGGTACGACTGGTGTCCGGCACCGGTATGACCACGTCGATGTCATGGTCCGGCCATACCCTGAGGAGCTTGGCGGCAAGCCGCTCGCCCATGCGCAGTCGCGCCTTGTACACCGCCACGTCGTCGATGATCGAGTCCGGGCGCGCCAGATAGACATGTTCGAACAGGCACGGCGCAAGAATGGGGTTGTCCGCGCACCCGCGAGCATGGAATTCGCCGTCCTCGGTGATGAACACCGCTTCCCCCGCCCCCAGTTCACGAATCAGGCGGAATCCGAGCGTATCCAGCGCCACGCTCTCGGAAGCGACCGCATACTCGGGACCGGCCTCCGTCCGGCGCTCGCCGACACAAACCGGACGAATTCCGTATGGATCACGAAATGCGAGCACACCGTGACAATTGATCATGGCGACTGCGGCATAGCCCCCACGGCAACGGCGGTGCACGGCGGCAACCGCGTCGAAAACGTCGTCCGCCGTCACGTTCAGCTTGCCGCTTTGTGCCAGTTCATGGGCAAGGATGTTGAGCAGGATCTCGGAATCGGATTCGGTGTTGATGTGTCGCAGATCCTCAAGGAACAGCTCTTTCTTCAGAGCTTCGGCGTTGGTCAGATTACCGTTATGCGCCAGGCTGATGCCGTAGGGGGAATTCACATACAGGGGCTGGGCTTCCGCGGAACTCGAACAGCCGGCCGTGGGGTAGCGCACATGACCAATGCCCATGTGGCCGCGTAACTGCAGCATGTGCTCCTGGCGAAACACATCACGCACCAGGCCGTTGTTCTTGCGCAGGTACAGGCGGCCCTTTTCGTAGGTCATGATACCGGCTGCATCCTGTCCGCGATGCTGAAGTACCGTCAGGCCGTCATACAATGCCTGATTGACCGGACCACGGGCCACAACACCGATTATGCCGCACATAGCGTCTATCCACCTCGATCCGTCCCGGCGCGCTCAGGCGCCGTCCTCATCTTCCGCGACCTGATCCTCGCAGAAATCCTGCCAGTATTCCGGGGCCGGCGTCCCCTCGAGTCCTTCCGCATCACTGTTCAGTGGTGAATAGACCATTCTCCCCTCCATCCATTCCTGTACGCCAATACGGCACACCCAGGGCTGGATCTGCTTTACCATCAGCGACTCCTGCCACCAGCTTTCGCGAGGCAGCGCGGTCAAGCCGGCGGCGAGCACCAGAATGGCCACCACGAGCAGGCCTCGCGCGATACCGAAGAAGATGCCGAGAAAACGATCGGTACCGGAGAGCCCGGTTTTTCCAACCAGTTGGCCGACGAGAAAATTGAGCAGGGCCCCCACCAGCAGCGTGGTCACGAATAGAGCGGCAAACGCCGCTACCAACCGTATGCTTGGCGATGCAATGTAGTCGTCCAGATGCAGAGACAGGGGCTCAGCGAAGCGCAAAGCTATCCAGAACGCGGCAATCCAGACCACGAGCGAGAGGAATTCACGCACGAAGCCTCGAATCACGCTGATCAGAGCGGACAGGGCGATAACCGCGAGTATGGCGTAATCAAGCCAGTTCATGCATTTCCGGGGTAGCGTCTGCCGAACCCGAGCCGAAAAACTCGCGCGGCCCGCGGGAAGATGCCGCGGGCACGGCGGGATCAAGGGCGCAGATAGTAGCAGAGCCCCCCGGGCCGGGAAAGTCGACCGGTTCACTCTTCATGGATGAGAAACCACAATGCCGTCCAGCTCCGCGCGCTCACGCAGGTGCTCGAGCAACTCCGTGGCCTCGGACCGCTCAACCACGGGCCCCACCCGCAGCCTGTAGATGGCGCCGTCACCCACCTGCGACTCTTCAACGAACGCTGCGAATTCCTTTTCCCGAAGCTCGTCGCGCAGTTTGACGGCGTTGTCACGACTGCGAAAACTGCCCACCTGCACCGCCCAGGAGGCGAGTTCCGGAGTCGCGGGCGCGCCAGCTTCCCGCTCATCCTCGGCCGCGAGTTCCGGCGGTGGTTCGGGCTCCGGCTCGGGTTCAGGTTCGGGTTCTGCAACGACCTCATCGTCCGCCTCCGTTTCCATGCGAGGCAATTCCGCGGGTGGCTCCGACGGCGGTTCCGGCTCCGGTGCGCGCACTTCAGCTTCCGGCTCATGTACCGGAATCCGCTCCAGTGCTGGCGAGGCTTCCTCTTCCGGTGGCTGTGCAGGCTGCCCGGAAACGGGAGAATCCGGGCGAGGCGGAATTTCCATGGGCACGTCCAGGTTCCGGTGCTCCACGGGACCACGCAGAAGCATTGGGAGGAAAATCACTGCCAGGGCAACGATCACCACGGCACCGATCACCCGCTGCTTGTGCCGTTGTTCCACGTCCTGCTTCCTCCGTCGTTATGAATGATCAGGCTGCTGTACTGGCAATGCGGTACCGCAACACCTCTTCAACAGTCCGGAACGAACCGAAAACCACCACCTGATCGCCGTCACGAAGGCTGGCGTTCAGAACCGGCAGCAAGCTGGCTGCCTCCCCGGCCCCCAGCACCCTGCCCGCAGGCAGACAGCTTTGTAACTCCTCCGGCGACCAGGTATCGGCCTCCGGCAACACCAGAAGATACCACCCGTCCATCAGATCCCGTAACGGCGCGAGAACGGCCTCCCGATCCTTCCGTCGCATCAAGGCCACTACCGCCAACCGGCGGCCCAGCGGGCGATCCCGATTCAGGGTATCCGCCAGCACGCGGGCACTGTCGGCATTGTGAGCCACATCCAGCAGCCATTCCACCGCTCCCGGCAGACGCTGAAGTCGGCCATCCAGCCTTCCCGCCAGTAGACCCCGTCGAATAGCCGTTGCGGAGACCGGCAGCCTGCATGCGATCTCTCTCAGGGCAGCAACGACTCCCGCCGCATTGGCGTACTGGACGCGGCCCGGTATCCCCGGCTCTGGCAGGGTCGAATAGCTGCCCGCAACCCCCTGCCAGTCCCAACTGCCGTCTTCGTTGACCGTCCAGGTATAGTCGCGTCCGGCCTGCAATAGTGGTGTGTGAAACCGATGCGCCACCTCGGAAATACTGGAGGGCATCAAGGCACCGGCGAAGACGGCCGGCCGATTCGGACGGAGGATGCCCGCCTTTTCACGACCAATGGTCTCGGCATCGTGACCCAGCCAGTCGGAATGATCCAGCCCTACGGAAACGATGAGGGCGACGTCGGCATCAAGCAGATTGACCGCATCCAGCCGACCACCCAGCCCCACCTCCAGGATATAGACGTCCACGCCGGCCCTTCGAAACAGCCGGAAGGCGGCCAGGGTACCAAACTCGAAATAGCTCAGTGAGGTCTCGCCACGAGCCCGATCGATGGCCTCGAAGGCGTCCATCAACGACGCATCATCAACCTCGCGGCCGTTGATCCGGATACGTTCGTTATAGCGCAACAGATGCGGGGACGTGTATGTGCCGGTACGGTATCCGGCTGCCTGGAGTATGGCCTCCATGTAGGCGGCACATGAACCCTTGCCGTTGGTGCCGGCAATGGTGATGACAGGAACACCGGGTTCAAGCAGCCCCAGGCTGTCGGCAACCTCGCGGATGCGCTCCAGGCCCAGGTCAATGGTTCGGGAGTGCAGCGTAGCCTGCCAGATCAGCCATTCGTCGAGGGTCCGGAAACGCATGGGGACGTAGCCCGCCTCCCAGGCTCAGCCTGTCGCTTCCAGGCGCTTGACGTCCGGGGAAGGCTGGGCCGTAAGCATAGCCAATACGCGGACAAGTGTCTCGGTCATGCTGCGGCGATCCACAATCATGTCGATGGCACCATGCTCGAGCAGGAACTCGGCACGCTGGAAACCGGCCGGCAACGTCTCGCGAACGGTCTGCTCGATCACGCGCGGCCCGGCAAAGCCGATCAGGGCGCCCGGCTCGGCAATGTTGATATCGCCCAGCATGGCAAGACTTGCGGACACGCCACCCATGGTGGGGTCCGTCATCACGGATACGTAGGGAATCCCGGACTCCCGCAACTTGCCAAGGGCAGCACTGGTTTTCGCCATCTGCATCAGCGAGAACAGTGCTTCCTGCATGCGTGCGCCACCGCTGGCGGAAAAACAGATCAGGGGAACTCCCTGCTGAAGCGACGTATTGACGGCACACACGAAACGTTCGCCCACGACGCTGCCCATGGATCCGCCCATGAAATCGAAATCGAAGGCGCAGGCGACCACGGCGAGACCGTTGATATGCCCTTGCATGACCACCAGGGCATCATCCTCCGCGGTCGCCTTCTGCGCCTGCGCCAGACGGTCACGGTATTTCTTGCTGTCGCGGAACTTCAGTACGTCCACGGGTTTTACGTCGTGGCCAACCTCCACCATGGAATTATCGTCCAGCAGGGCCTCAAGCCGCGCCCGGGCGGATATGCGCATGTGGTGTGCGCACTTCGGGCAGACTTCCAGATTGCGCTCGACTTCCGGACGATAGAGGACGGCGCTGCACCCTGGACATTTCGTCCACAGCCCCTCCGGGACGCTGCGGTTGCGCGCCTTCTCCGAGGCATCCGTCCGTATCCGCGACGGCATCAGCTTCTGGAACCAACTCATGATCCGGCCTTCTCCTGAGGCATGGTCGCCAGTGGGCTCATGCCGGCACCTCCGCCTCGGTATCCATCGCCTCGCGCATCGCGCGCAACAGCCCCGTCACATCCCGCAGCGTGGATTCGTCATCACCACCATGCTCCGCGATACGGCGGACCAGAACGCTGCCCACGATCACGGCGTCCGATGCGCGGCTCATCTTCGCCGCCATTTCCGGGGAACTGATGCCGAAGCCCACGCCCACGGGCAGCCCGGTAACGGCGTGAATCGAATCCACGCGCCCGGCGACGGTGTCCACATCCATTGTATCGGCACCGGTCACTCCCTTCAGCGACACGTAATAGACAAAACCGCGGGCGTTGTCACAAATCAGGCGAATGCGCTCCTCGGTGGTGGTCGGGGCGATCAGAAAAATGGGATCGAGTCCGGCCGCGGCGAGACAGTCGCTGAAATCGCCCATTTCTTCCGGTGGCATGTCAACGGTAAGCACACCGTCGACGCCCGCCGCCGCCGCCTCATCCGCGAATCGGCGGTGGCCCATGACCTCGATGGGATTCATGTACCCCATCAGCACCACGGGCGTGTCCGCATCGCGACTGCGAAAATCACGCACCATGGCCAGCACGTCATCAAGTCCGATGTGATGGGCCAGCGCCCGCTCGCAGGCCATCTGGATGACCGGACCGTCGCCGATCGGATCGGAGAACGGCACACCGATCTCCACGATATCGGCGCCGGCGTCCACAAGCCCGTGCAGCAGCGGAACAGTGAACCCGGGGTGCGGATCGCCGGCCGTCACGTACGGAATCAACGCTTTCCGGCGTGACGCCCGAAGCGCCTTGAAACGTGCCTCGATGCGGCTCATAGGGTAATGCCCTCGCGATTCGCCACTGTCTGCAGGTCCTTGTCGCCGCGCCCGGAGAGATTGACCACGATACTGCGACCGGGGCCCATTTCCCTTGCAAGTTGCCCGGCATAAAACAGCGCATGCGCGGTCTCCAGCGCCGGAATAATCCCTTCGGTACGGGTCAGTTCGTGAAAACCGGCCATGGCCTCGTCGTCGGTCACGGACGTGTAGACGGCGCGCTTGATATCCTTGAGCCAGGCATGTTCAGGTCCAACGCCCGGATAATCGAGGCCGGCGGAGATGGAATGGGTGCCCATGATCTGGCCCCACTCATCCTCCATGAGATAGGTGCGGTTTCCGTGCAGCACACCGGGCTTGCCGGCACACAACGGTGCGGCATGCTGTCCGGTGTCGATGCCGTAGCCGCCTGCCTCGACCCCGTGCAACTGCACCTCGGAGTCGAAAAGGAAGGGATGAAACAGGCCAATGGCATTGGACCCACCGCCCACGCAAGCAACCAGCGCGTCCGGCAACCGCCCTTCTTGCTCCAGGATCTGGTGCCGCGTCTCGCGCCCGATGATCGACTGGAAATCCCGCACCATCATCGGATAGGGATGTGGTCCGGCCACCGTGCCGATGATATAGAAGGTCTCGTCGACATTGGTGACCCAGTCCCGCATGGCTTCATTGAGGGCGTCCTTGAGCGTGCGTGTACCGGAAGTCACCGGCACCACCTCGGCACCGAGCAGTCGCATTCGAAAGACGTTGGGCGACTGCCGCTGGATATCCTCCGCCCCCATGTAGACCACGCACTCCATGCCGAGCCTGGCGGCCACCGTCGCCGTGGCGACACCGTGCTGACCGGCGCCGGTTTCGGCGATCACGCGACGCTTGCCCATACGCTTGGCAAGCAATGCCTGTCCCAGCGCATTGTTGATCTTGTGGGCACCGGTATGATTGAGATCCTCCCGCTTCAGGTAAATGCGGGCACCGCCGACCTTCTCCGTCCATCGCCGGGCCAGGTAGAGCGGCGATGGACGTCCCACGAACTGCGTGCAGTCGTTGTCGAACTCGGCGAGAAATTCGGCGTCGAGCCGGTAGCGCGCATAGGCCTCGGTCAGTTCCCGGATGGCAGTCATCAGCGTTTCCGGCACGAAACAGCCACCGTAAGGCCCGAAATGGCCGCTGGCATCCGGATAGCTGCTGAAGTCAATGGGTTCCCTTGCTGGCTCAGACATCGTCGACACGTTGAACCTCTCTGATGAATGCGGTCATGCGCTGGGCGTCCTTGATCCCGGGCGCACGCTCGACGCCGCTGCTGACATCGACCCCGTAAGGCCGGAACCTGGACACCGCTTCCCCGACATTCCCCGGCCCCAGACCTCCCGCGAGGATAATCGGGCCTCCCAGTCTGACCGGGATCGTATTCCAGTCAAATGTCGCACCGGTCCCACCCTGCTCGCCGGGGGCATGGCTGTCGAGCACGATACCGGCGGCATCGGGGAACTCACCGGCGTAGATCAGTGGATCCACGCTGCCGGCCATGGGCACCGCCTTGATGTAGCGCTTTCCGAAAGCCCGACAGAGTCCGGGCGGCTCCCGCCCATGAAACTGCAACAGGTCCAGGGGCACGCGGTCCAGAACCCGGTTCACCGCATAGCCGTCCGGGTCCAGGAACAGACCCACCGCGGTGACAAATGCGGGCAGGCGGGACACTATGTCGGCGGCAGCCTCCGGGTCGATGTATCGCGGGCTTTGCGGATGGAAAACGAGCCCCACCGCATCTGCCCCGGCCGCAACGGCCGCCGCGGCATCTTCATGCCGGGTAATGCCACAAATCTTGACCCGTGTCCGCAACGCTTTTCCTTTCAGTCAGACCGCGCGCACCCTGTGCCCGGCGAATGCCGGGAAGCGCCGCGCAGGGTCGGAGATGGTAACCCGCACCCCGGTATCACGCAAAGACGGGCGGAGCCGGCGGTGAAGGCAAACCGAACTCCCCGGGGTAGTCCACCGCAACCAGGTACAGTCCCGCCGCGGGCGCGGTCACCCCGCCACGGGCACGGTCACGCGCCCTGAGCACCTGCTCAGCCCAGGAGGGTGGATGGTCTCCGCTACCGATGGCCATGAGCACACCAGCGATGTTGCGCACCATGTGATGCAGGAATGCGTTGGCAGTGACGTCCAGGTAAATGAACGGCGCCTCCTGCCGAATCGCGATCAACGTCACCTCCCTGACAGCGTGTCGCGCCTGACAGCCGATGGCGCGGAACGAGCTGAAATCATGCTCGCCCACCAGGGTCTGTGCCGCCTCCTGCATGGGTTCCGCGTCGAGCTTCTTCCAGGTCCAGGCCACACGTCCCTGCAGAAGGCCCGGTCGGGTGGGCCTGGAGAGGATGACATACCGGTAGCTGCGGGCCACGGCGCTGTAGCGGGCACTGAACGAATCCGGCACCTTCCGCACCCAGGTCACCGCGATATCGTCCGGAAGTGCGGAGGTGGTACCGAGCAGCCAGCCATGCAGGGGACGCAGCGCAGGAGTATCGAAATGTACCACCTGTCCCAGGGCATGCACGCCGGCATCCGTGCGGCCCGCACAAGTAACGTTCACGGGCTGATCTGCGACCCCTGAAAGGGCGCGTTCAAGCGCAGCCTGCACGGAAGGCGCATGCCGCTGGGTTTGCCAGCCGGCATAACGCCGTCCGTCGTATTCGATACCCATGGCCAGGCGCATGGCAACCATCCCGTCACGTGGTCATTCCCGGCCGCGACCGGCGAGAAGCACCTGTTTCGCGGGAATCGCCGGCACAGCCTCCCCGGGCAGTCGGCAACCCCCGCAAACAACAGAAACGCGCCTGGCCGGGCACGGGCCCGGCCAGACGGAATAAGGTACAACTCACTGGAATCCCAGGGGAGTGGTCAGAATGGCCACGTCACCAAACCACTTGCCTGGCCCGCATATCTCACCGCCCTTCTACTACGCGCGCCGATCTGCTCGCTGTGCCGGGGCGTACTCCCTGCAGCCGGCTCGACGTAGTGTCAGCTACGCCTTCACCGTCTTCCGGTCCGTGCCCCCCGTCACAGCGGCATCCCGACGCTCTCGCGACGAACGGCGGTAGCACATGCGGGCTAGCCGGCCTTTTCCACCAGCGTCCTGGCCTGCTGTTTCTGGTCGTCATTTCCTTCATCGATTACTTCCTCAAGCAGGCCTCGGGCACCCTCCGCATCCCCCATATCCAGATAGGCGCGGGCCAGATCGAGCTTGGTGCTGTTCTCATCCGTCAGGTCGAAAAGGCCGTCGTCTTCGGAATCGCCGGTCGCGCCATCGTCGTCACCCCGCATCGAAGCGACGGCGGTGCCGGACGACTCGGACCCGGGCGCGCGAACGGCCTCTGTTTCACCGGCAGGATCAGGCTCGCCCGACTCCTGACCGGCTTCTCCATCCGCGTCACGCAACGGCACCAGCAACCCTTTGTCTGCGGGCTGCCCATCGGCCGTCTCCGTCTGCGATCCGGCGCCTACTTCAGGTGTTGCCTTTTCGCCGGTGTCTTCGAAGTCATCGGACTGGTCGGAGAGGTCGAAATCGAGTTCGAAGCCCTCATCGTTCTGCCACGACTGCCCGGTATCGGCGTCCGGATCATCTTGTCCGGCAGCCGGCTCATCGAACCCGGCGGAACGATCATCAAGCTCGAAGTCCAGGGTCAGATCATCGTCTTCGCCAGCATCCGCAGTCTCATCGACAGCCAGTTCATTTATCTCGCCAGGCTCCCCGGTTTGTCCGGTGGCATCAGGTCCTTCATCCGGTTCGCCGGCGTAGAGCGCGCGGCCGGCCCCCAATTCCCGTATGTAGGACCGTTCCGCCGAAACCGGCTGCGCCCGCTGGCTGTCCGCCGTCGTCCGATCCGGGTCGTCGGCATCGAGTCCGAAATCCAGATCGGAGAACTCCTCGTCGAAATCCGCCGTACTGGCATCGCCACCGGCCATCATCGACTGGAGATCCCGGGGCTGCGCAGCGTCCTCATCCGTTTCCAGGGCTTCCCCGGTATTGAGATCAAGATCGAGTTCCTGATCCGCCACCGGCTCGGCGGCTTCGGTATCCAACGGCGCGAACAGCGGATTCTCGGGCGCGATATCCCGACCAAGCTCCGAGGCCCGTTCCCAGACAGGGTCCGAGGTGCCATTGAGCATGGCATAGAGTTCCTGGGCCTCGGATTCGAACGCGCCCCGATCTCCGTTCATGGTGTGGATTTCGAGCAGCTTGAGCCGCAGTTCCTTGTTCTCGGGATCGTTCCGGACACCATCCTCGAGAACGGCAAGCGCCTGCTCGAACTGTCCTCCGGTCATCAGCGCTTCGGCGCGCTCCAGCGGATGTCCATGCTCCTGTTCCGCTGACACGCCCGCCTGCGCCTTGGCCGCCGCCACGCTGGCGGCGACGGAGCCGGTCGCGTCATCGCCGGACTCGACGGATGTCTCGCCAACCGATTCCGCGGCAAGCAGAGCTTCGTCATCCTCCTGCGCCTGGCGGCGTCGGCGGATCATGAGCAGCAGGAGCAGAATCAGGACGAGGGCGCCGGCACCGAGTCCCAACAGGCGCGGGTCTTCCCAGGGCGCCGCGGCGTGGGGTTGGAACGTCTCCGGCTCGGACGCCGTCTGCAGCGGAGCCGGCTCTTCGGCATCCGCGACGATGGGTTCGTCGGTGCCTCCTTCACCCGCGCTGATCGGGCGGAAATCATCGACTATGGCTGCGGCTTCCTCATCGCTTGCCTCGGCGGGCTCCTCGGGCGCTTCCGGCACCTCGGGCTCGGCAAGCAGGTCCTCCTCCTCGGCCAGGGGCGGCATCCCTTCCTCGGCGGGGACGGCGACCGGGGGCGGGGCAGGCAGATCAATGGTGCGTTCCAGCGCATCCACGCGCTGACGGAGTTCATCCGCCATCCGCCGCAGTTCCTCGTTCTCGGAACGCAGTTCCGCTTCGGTCTCGCGCATGGCGGTCAGTTCCTGCTGCAGCCGCCGCACGTTCTCGCTATTGGCCTCGAGCTCCTCGTCGGTCAGCGAAGCCGTGGCATCGTCACCGAGGTCGTCCGCAGCACCGACCACCTGCAGTCGGGCTTCGGGATCCTCCTCCGGCTCAGCCGCGATACGGATCTCTTCCTCCACGGGTTCCGCGGCCGGTCGTGCCCGACGCGCTTCCCAATCGCGCACCTGACGGGAAAACTCGCGTCTGGCCTCCGCAACGGGCAGCGATTCAATATCGGCTCGCGACGGCACTCGCAGGACCGCGCCTTCAAGAAGCTCGTTGACGTTGCCTTCGTGGAACGCATCCGGGTTGGCGCGCACGAGGGCTACCATCGTCTGGTAAACGCTCACGCTGGCGTCCGGACGCACCGCCATGGCGATGTCCCACCCCGTTTCGCTGCGCTGAACCGGGCCGTATTCACCCGCCTCACGGTCCAGACGTTCGTCGGCGGCGGTCACCCGGCCGGGCTGCCGGGTCGGCTCTCCGGCCGGCGCCCGTGTTTCGCGCGGCGCTTCGGCCACCAGGGGATCACGCGGCCGCTCCCGGGGCGTATGCACGGGCGGGTCCAGGAGCAGAGTATATTCCCGCAAGAGGCGTCCGCCGTCCCAGCGGACCTCGACCAGGAACGCGAGAAACGGTTCCCTGATCGGGTTGTCGGTGGTAACCCTGATGTATGGTTGCGGGCCATCATCCCTGACCAGGTCGAACGTCAGGCGGGAGAGCAGGAACGGGCGATCGAGACCAACACGCTGGAACGCGTCCGACGACGCGAGACTGACACGGAGACTCTCCAGTTCCGCGGTACTCCCGCTGACCGGGATGCGTGCCTCCAGCGGTTCGTTGAGGGCGGATCGCGTATCCACACTACCCAGGCCAAGGGCCCATGCGGCAGCGGGCGTGAGCAGAAGCAGAACGATGAAGCCGTGAGCCAGTCTGCGAACCATGGATTTCCCTTGCTAAACGGTCGACGCGTCATCCCTTCCCGCGGAATAAGCGTCTAGTGCCGCATCTCTGCACGCTGAACAGGTGCCCGCAATCTTTCTGAGGCACATTATCCGCGACATGGCAGAAATTCAAACCGAAATGACCGCTATCCGGTTCCTTCGGAAACAGTGCATTCCGCCGCTTTTGTGACCCCTTATATCAATTTTCAACCGGGGAAAACGTGAAACGCCGCACTTGAGCGAACAAAATCGACGCTTTTCGTCGCCTCTATCGTTTTTTTTGAGGAAGCCCGACGTAATTCCCGCGGGCCCGGCACGGCATTATTCCGGGACCTGGCGCGCAGGGGCGGCCCAAGCGGCCGGAAACGGACGCGAGCGCGTGAATACTTCGGCGTCTCCCTGGCCCGCATATCTCACCGCCCTTCTGCTACGCACGCCGATCTGCTCGCCGTGACGGGGCGTACTCCCTGCAGCCGGCTCGACGTAGTGTCAGCTACGCCTTCGCCGT
>SL_3KL_010_SEDDRAFT_10001882_pt1 | contig 19192 bp, 13 predicted proteins | sample SodLakKL_010_SED_2_FD_10381 | JGI IMG/M metagenome (IMG submission 10381) | reverse complement strand
CGGATTTAAATAAAAATCCCGCCAAGCCGGCATCCAGGTTATTTTTACTCAAATACAACTGAATAAAGACAGCGGTAATTACCAGCACCATCAAATACAAATAAATATTTCTAAAACCGCGGATGGTAAGGACATTCCATTTTAAAGGTTTCTCGGCAAAATACAACCCCAATCCAACACCTCCCACCAGAATTAAAAAAAGGAAATCTCCGTACTGGAAAAACTGCAGAGGATAAAGGTAATTCCCGACATTTCCCAAAAGGTCAAGAAAAACTAAAAGAAGCCAGTAAACACCGATGAACCCTAAAGCCCACTTCATTGACTTAGACAAACCAACCAAACCCTTTGTCACCATATTGTGTGGAGTTACCTGATCACACGATCAGCAGTTTTATTAGAATATCTCAAAGATACAGGTTAAAATATAATTTGTAAATAAAACCAGACAGTCATCTTGAAATCCAGGGGAGTGGAATGGTTATTCTGACATTCCCGTGAACATTCATAACCCTTATTTGCTAATTAATTGTTATTTTTGTATCCATTAAGTATTCACATCGACATGAAAAGAAAAAATATTATCATTATAGGTGGAGGCCCATCCGGATCGACAGCCGCGTCCTTTCTAACTATGGCGGGTCACCAGGTCACCCTTTTCGAAAGGGAAAAGTTTCCCAGACCCCACGTGGGCGAATCTCTGATTCCATTTACCTATGGAATATTTGATGAGTTGGGGGTGCTCGACAAAATGAAAAAACGGTACAACCGTAAACCCGGGGTTAAATTCAGCAATTCTGATGGATCGGCCAGTACTGTATGGTACTTCGATCACGTCATTAAAGACCCCAGTTCGCTGTCCTTTCACGTGGAGCGCGCGGGTTTTGACAAAATGTTGCTCGATCGATCCGGGGAATTGGGTGCTGTGGTCGTGGAGGAAACTGCTGTAAAAAGTGTAGATCTCGACTCGGCGGATGGGAAAGTAAAGGTTACTACACTGAACCGCTCCGGTAAAAAAGCAGAACACGAGGCCGATTTCATTATTGATGCCAGTGGACAGTCCACTTTTTTGGCCAATAAATTTAAAGACAAAGACAATTACGATGGATTGGATCGCGTGGCCTTAAACGGACATTGGGGCAACCCCACTTACGACAAAGAACTCGCAGAGGGGTGTATAGATATCTTTCATCTCGGAGGTGAAAAAATGGGTTGGATTTGGGCCATTCCACTGAGTGATGTCAGGTTGAGTGTCGGAGTCGTTATGTCTTCGGGTTATTTTAAATCTCAGCGTAAGAAATTCCGTGGAGAACCCAATATGTTAGATAAAATTTACCTGAATGAACTCAGCGAATCCGCTGCCATCAGTTCCATTTTAAAAAATGCTGAGAAGGAGGCGCCCGCAATGGCTCATGGAGATTACTCCTATTACACAAATACCAAATTCGGAAATAATTTTGCAATCATTGGCGACGCGGGTGCTTTTCTCGATCCCATTTTTTCCAGTGGAATTTATGTGGGAATGGTCAGTGCCAAAATGGTGGCTGAAGACCTCCACCAGTCCATTCAAAACAACGGGAATCACGCAGAATCTCTTGAAAAAGTATATCGCGACATTCAAGGGGGCTACGATTTGGTGGAAAAACTCATTCGCACATTCTATGACCCCGATGCGATTTCTCTACCCAATCTGGAAAACGTAAAAAATGAAGAATACGAAAAATTCCACACCGCTTATACCATTTATCACTATCTTTTGGCGGGAGACTTTTTCAGAAATCATAAAAAGTACGCCAAGACCGTTGATATATTGAGAAATGCCAAGCAATTGGAAAAGTATAAGAATCTGGTCAAAAACAAGACTGCCGAAGTTATTTAATCACTCATAAATCTTTTACAATGAATAAGCTATCCCTTTTTATTTTTATTTTTTCCATCGGCCTTTTCGCCTGCGGTGAAGCGACTACTGATCAGGAAGAAGTCACCACTGCCAATGAAGAACAGGAAGTGCAAATTGCTGATGAAAAAGCCGATCGATCAGTCGAAGAAGTCTTTAGTCATCAAGTTGAAAAACTGGATGAGAGGTTGAATCTTTCACCGGAAACCCTGGATCAAATAAAAGGGATTTACACCGATGCTTATCTGGCGCAAGGAGGCAACCTGGACGATAGAGTTCAACAAGACGAAATCCGAGACCTCCGAATGAATATCACTACCGAAACCAAAGAAGCGGTATTGCAAATCCTGGATGAAAATCAGAGGGAAGAATACAATAAGTTTTTCGAGGAAAGGTAAGATAAGTACACCTCAATTACCAGTCTGTCACCCAATGAGATCTATAAACGGTTTCATTGGAGCTTACTTGTTTGAATGCGCGTGAAAATAGGCAGGGTTGCACTGTGTCCCCTTATTCTGTTTGCCTTTAAGAAAGCACCCGTCCGCTATTCCCGAATCACAAACGACCCTGTCAAAACTCTTATGGCCTCAATCCCCACTAGTAACCTGAGTTCGATTATTCTAACTCGAATTAATGATTGTAAATCAACAATAAAAAGAGAAGCGAAAACTCGAATAATGGTAAACTGCCCCGATGTTTTCATAAAAATCCCTTAAAAATAAAATGTTCCTGGAATTCCTCCCTATACGTCGTTCCTTTTTCTTGATGTAGACCCGCAACATCTTCAAAAAAGCGCCTTGTCCAGGTAGTTTTCAAACTTTTTCCCCCGCCAACCAGTTGCCGTGCCCCCAATTCATTGGCGGGGGGGCGCGGCAATTAATTGGGAAGGAATTATGCTTCGCAATAATAATCGAACTCAGGTTAGTAGATCCACGGAATTAATCTACTCGTCTTTTTTTTGTATTCCCGATACTTTGCCCCAAATTCATCTGTTAATTTTTTTTCCTCGAAAAAGATGCCGATCGGCAAATAAATCCCCATGCTAATCAAAAACACCGCGAAAGACTCCGTTGGAAAAAGCAGAAAAAACCCGATGGCAAATAAGAGCGTTCCCGAGTATAGCGGATGTCGCACATGTCTGTAGATCCCATTCACCACTAAATCCGACGCTATACCACTGTCGCGCGCCACTTTCCGAATTTTTGAAAATCCGAGAAATTCCCGCAATTCGAATTTTTTCAAGGCGCAAAACCCCACATACGCCCCTGAAATGATCAAGGGTACAGCCGGTATCCATTCCCACCCCGCATAAGTCCATATGCGATGGGGCTCTAAGAGTGAAAAATAAACGAGAATAACTAAGCCCACCACAGCAATTAAATTGTACATTCGCCTGTACCCCGTAATGGAGGCATTCAAACGACGGTAAAAACAGGCCTTAATTCTGGAGTCGGCCAGAAAACTGTGTGTAAAAAAATAAAGGCACCAGCCAAAGAAAAGGTATAACATCATCATGCAGAGTTATTTGTAAACAAACAAGTTGGGGCAATCATTGTTAAAAGTACGGGAATTTATAAACATGAATCCTCATCTTATACACAAACAGCCCCGCTGAGAGTTATACTGTTCTGATGAACTTTTTCGAAAAAATGGAACTCATTGAACCCAAAGGAAAATAATAAACTACCGCGAAGGAAGAGCAAACATTGGTTTAAAAAACTGTTGCGGATTCTGATTTACACTGTCTTTGGGCTGATTCTCCTCCTGGCTCTTCTCATCCTGCTCATTAGAACACCCTCAGTCCAGCAATGGATAACCGATAAAGCCACGGCTTACGTCACCGAAAAAACCGGTGCCCACGCTTCAATCGACAAGCTTTACATTACTTTTTCCGGCAACCTATGGTTGGAGGGCCTTTACCTGGAAGACCTCGACAGGGATACCCTTTTATTCTCCAATTCTTTGGAGGCCGGAGTAGCCATTCGCCCCCTTTTTAACAATCACTTAAAACTGACCAAACTGGATTGGAGTGGAGTGAATTCAAATGTGAAAAGAGACTCAGCGGGAGGGTACAACTTCAATTTTCTCTTTGATGCTTTGGTTGGTGAGCCGGATGAACAAAAAGAGCTCGAAGAAGGCGTGATTTGGAAAATTTCTCCGGCTCCCGTCAACCTGAATAATATCAGGTTTTCACTTGTCGACAACTACGAGGGGATGGATATGTACCTGGATCTCCATCAACTGAACCTGGGATTGCGACCGTTAACCACAGCCATGACAGGAATGGATTTCTCAATTGTGTCAGCCGAAGGCATTAACTATAAAATGGTTCAACGAGCCCCCTCTTTATACAGAAAAGTGGAAGAGGACAATAAACCAACCGCTGAAGAGGGAAAAATGTTTCCCCTCAGTATAGAGTCATTGACCCTCAGGGAAATAGGGGTGCAAATAATCGACTCGGTCAATGAGAGCGAAATGACTCTCAGGCTGGAAGACCACCACAGTCAAAAATTAGCCCTGTATTCTGTGGACAGCCTTCACCTCATGCACCATTTGGAAATCGGGAGTGCGCATACGCGCGGCCTGACTTTTTTTAGTGAAAGTCAGGGAGAAAAAGAAGAGGAAGTTGATCCCATGGTGGTGGTCGACAAAGAAAAGGCTCCCGCCGTGTTTGATTGGCCCAATTGGGTCGTACAAACCGGTGAATTGTCTTTTACCGCTCACCGCATAAAGGTAAGAGAGCGAATCATTCCTCCCAGTCCCGGTCAATTCAATGCCTCGGATATCGACCTTCATTTGGACAGTTTGATTATACCTGAATTCAGGCTGAAAGAGGAACGCCTGTCCACGCGATTACAAAAGCTGGTGGTCAGGGATCATTCCGGTCTGGACATTCGGGAGTTTGGGTTTGATTTGGTATTGGACGAGAGCGGCAGTTCGATCACCCAACTGAAGGCCAAAACGGCTTATTCTGAAATAAGCGGTCAGATTGATGTTGTGTATCCAGGGATTGCTGCGATGCTCAATAAGCCTGAAAAGGCAAATTTCACCATTGATTTACCGGCTTTGACCATTTCTCCCAAAGACATTGCCATAGTGAATCCCTCATGGTTGGAGGGCTTTGCCGGAAGCGAAATAGTCGCCCACCCCATTCACCTCAACACACTGATTGAGGGCAATGCCGAACTTTTGACCATTAAAAATTTTTCAGGTCGCGTGGCCAGACATACGCGCCTTAGGTTGAATGGTTCTCTGAGCAATGTCCTCGATGCAGAAAAAATTTCTTTTGATGCACCCTATTTGTATTTATACACTACGGATGGCGACCTCCAACTCCTGATTCCACCGGACACCAGCTACACAATGCCCTCTACACTCTTTATTGTGGGACATGCAAAGGGTACCACCAAACAAATTGAGGCGGGTTTTGATGTGAAAATCCCCCATGGAGACATGCATCTTCACGGCAATATCACTCACCTGGATGAAACTCCGGTATACCATCTCATTGCGGATATTAAGACCCTTGATGCCGCATTTTATACCGATAGCCTGGGTCCGGAAAAAATAGCGGGTCAAATAGAGTTGAACGGTCGGGGATTTGCCCCGAATCACCTGTCCGCACAGCTTCAGTTATCTCTTGAAGAGCTCCAATATCAGGGCCATCTGTTAAGTCCGCTGGAACTGTACGCCAATTACGAAAACAAAAAACTTGAATTTCAATTCGACCTGGACAGTGAACTTACAAAAGTGGCCATGGAAGGCTGGGGGAGCATGGATTCAACAGCCTATGCTTTTGACCTGCACAGCGACATTCGGCAATTGGACTTAAACGCACTGGGAGTTGAGGAAGAGCAATTTTTAGCAGCAGCCGATATTACCGCTTCCGGTCATGGAAACACAGGAATATTTGACGGTCACTTTCTGCTTAAGGGAATAGAGGTAAAAAAGGCTGAAACCACTTACAGAGTTGATTCTTTAATAGCTTCTGTTTCTTATGATCCCGAATCGAGCCTGGTAGCCGTTAACTCTCCCTTGCTAAGCGCCAGTCTTACTGCCAATCACCCACCCGATAAGGTCATCAGCGGGTTGTGGGCTCACGTAAACAGTTATTGGGAAACCGGATCCATCGACACCGCTCTGGTGAAAGGGCTTGAGACCGATTTGAACATATTGATTCCTCAAACTGAATTTCTCACTGAAGTGATATTCCCCGATTTGGAAGAAATGGAAGATATAGAATTGCGAATCAACTACAGAGAAATCAATAAGTCAATCCGTGGAGAACTCAGTGCACCCTATATAAATTACGCCGGAACGGAGGTAATGGGAATGTATGGCTTAGTGAATTCCAACCGGGACAGTTTGGATTTTAGTACAGGATTTGAGCGGGTTGTATCGGGTCCCGCCGACATACAAACCACCAACATTTCGGGTTCATTTTTAAATTCCATTCTAAATACCCGCATAGATGTTCTGGACCTGGATTCCAGCCAAATGGTACTGATGGGGCTGGAGTGGCAATATACAGATGATACCCTGGAACTCCACATTCAAACCGAGGATCTGGTTTTCAACGAATTCCCATGGGATGTCCACCCCGATAACCGACTTTTCCTGGCGGAAGATTACCTGAATATTGAGGAATTTATATTTAGCAGAAACCACCATAGTCTGCAGTTTCAATCACACGAGGGAAGGAGAAACGACTATCTGAAAATCCTTTTCAACGACATATCTCTGGAGGGACTTCTCGGATTTCTCAATCCGGAGGATCCCATGGCAAAGGGAACCATCAACGGATTCATAGAAGCGGATCACATCTTCGGTACACCCATTCTCTTGGCAGATCTGGAAGTGATTGATATGGAGGCGCTGGATATTGCACTGGGGCATCTGAAGGCGAAAATTGAAAATCCATCGGACAGACAGTACACACTCCAGTCGAGCTTATCGGGAGGAGATGTAAATTTAACCGCTGACGGAACCTTTAATCTCGATCCGGAAAGGGGAATGCTGTACGACGCTACCTTGGATCTCAGTCATTTGAACTTTAAAATAATTGAAAAATTTACCGAAGGCGCCATTAGAAACAGCAGTGGGAGTCTGTCCGGTGAGGTGAAAACCACGGGCAGTGCAGATCAAATCAATTACAGAGGCTTTATTGGATTCAATGACGTAGAGTTTGAAATGACGGAAACCGGATCCGTATTCTCCATTCCGGAGGAGCGAATTGATTTCAGTCAGTCAGACATCGTTTTTAGTTCTTTCTCCATCGAGGATAACGACGGAAATCCCACTGAAATAAACGGAAGTGTCGGAATTGAGAATCCCATCAACCCCAATTTTGATCTGACCATCGTCAGTCGCAACTTTAAGTTTTTAGAGTCGACCAGACAGGACAACGATTTCATTTACGGAAAAGCCATTGCCGATTTGAATATTGATTTGACAGGCAATCTCAATCGGCCAAATGTCAATGCCCGGGTATCGCTGAAACGGGGTACGGAAATTACGACCATTATACCTGAAAGTCAGGTAGATATTGAAGAACGTGAGGGAGTGGTTCGAATTGAGAGAAGGGTGGACGGCCAGGTAGTGCGCGAAGAAGAACCCGAAGTGGAACAGGTTCCACTTTTTACCGGGGTGGATCTGGAGGCCATTATAAACATTGATCCCGCTGTTATTTTCCGAATAGTCATAGATGAAAGGGCCGGTGATATGCTGGAAGTAGCCGGAGAGGCCAATTTGAGTTTTGATATGGACACCCGCGGAAATATGTCTCTGGCCGGCATTTACGAACTCAACCGCGGGTTTTACGAAATGCGGATGTACGAAATTGTTCGCAGGCGATTTGAACTTCAGGCGGGAAGCAGACTAATCTGGACAGGGGACCCCATGGCGGCAGAAATGCAAATAACAGCTATTCACCGGGTTCGCACCTCCGCCCTGGATCTGATGGCTGATCAGCTGGGGGGAGCAGATGAAATGACGCGTACCCAATACAGGCAGGAGTTACCTTTCGATGTTTACCTCGAATTGAGAGGAGAGTTGATGCGGCCCGACCTGACCTTCAGCCTGGACATGCCCGAAAGTGCACAGGGAGCATTGGGGGGGAACGTATACAACCGTATCCGGCAACTCAACACCATGGAGTCGGAATTAAATACTCAGGTCTTTTCACTATTGGTGTTGGGTAGGTTTTTGCCACCCGGAATTGCCAGCGAAGAATCCAGGGTATTTGATGCTGGAGCCATGGCCCGATCGAGTGCGAGTAGCTTGTTGTCCGGGCAACTCAATGCCCTTTCTGAGCGATACGTCAGGGGAGTGGATCTCGACTTTGATCTGGAGAGTTTTACAGACTACCAGACCGGAAGGCCCGAGGATAGGACACAACTCAATGTCAGGATGAGAAGATCACTGCTGGACGAGAGGCTCACCATTCAGGTGGGTGGCCAAATAGACCTGGAGGGAAGCGAATCTGAAGAACGCCAACGAGCCGCTGATATTTTGGGGGATGTAAGTGTAGAGTACCGGCTGACCGAAGACGGGCGCTGGGGTTTGAGGGGATTTCGTCAAAACAAATACGAGGGAGTACTGGAAGGTCAGGTCATTATTACAGGAGTTTCCCTTTTGTTTAATAGGGATTTCAACAGTTTTGCGGAAATATTTTCAGGCAAAAAAAAGGACGATGAAAAAGATTAATCTACTTGCCGTTATAGCCATGCTTTTTTTATTTTCCGCATGTGGGGTAAAAAAGTACGTTCCTGAAGATGAGCGCCTTTTCTCCTATGCTGAGGTTGAAGTAGAGTACGAGAGCAGAGAGCGAGATAAAAAAAGTATTGGATCAGAGCTTCAGGGTCTGGTCAGACCCCAACCAAACACCACTCTGTTGGGAGGCCGCCCTTACCTCCGTTGGCACTACAGGGCTACAGGGGAAAAGAGCAACTTTATCAACCGCTGGTTGAATAAGCGATTTGGGGAAGAACCGGTTTACCTGAGTGAAGTGAATATTGAGAGAAACGAACAAATCATTCAAAACCGACTGGAGAACAAAGGCTTTTTCAATACCCATGTGACCCATCGCAAGGACACCACTAAAAAACACCGCACAGGAATCATTTTTGAAGCGGTGACCGAAGCCCCGTACCACCTTCGAAATTACACTACCGAGGGCATACCCGATCGACTCGACCAACTCATCAAAGAGTCCATGGATGAAAGCCTGCTGGAAAGAGGAATGAGATATGATTTGACTTCAATGCGTGCCGAGCGCAACCGGATCAGGGATCACCTTTTGGAAAACGGTTACTTTTATTTTTCGGCTGATTATTTACTTTTTAGCATGGACACCGCAATCGGCGAACGACAATTTGACCTATTTCTTCAACTAAAGCCCGACATCCCTCAGGAATCGATCTTCCCCTACAAAATAAAGGAAATTTTCCTCTATCCTGACCAGGGTCTACCAACTGCTACTGCGGGGTCTCCCGATACCGTGGAAATGGAGAACTACACTGTAATCAGCACCACGGATCAATTCAAGCCCCGAAGATTTGGGGATTATATTCTTTTTGAAAAAGGGGGATTATACAAAAAGACTCAAAGTGACCGGACCCGGCAGAGACTTTTTTCCATCGGTGCCTTTGGTTTTGTAAACATCCGCCACCGGGAGGTGGAGAGTTCCGTTGAAGAAGGCGACGATCACAGGATGCTGGAATCCCGCATATACCTCAGCCCACTGAGTAAAATTGGGTTGCGGGCGGAGCTTCAGGCCGTCACAAAGTCCAACAATTTTATGGGGCCGGTAATGACGGGGGAGTACCGCGATCGAAATGCTTTTGGCGGAGGGGAGAAATTCAACCTGGGTATCAAATTGGGGTATGAAACACAGATTACCGGTGGTCGACAAACAGGATTGAGTGCACTGGAAGCAGGGGTTTACGGAGAACTTATCATACCCAGGATTGTAGCTCCCATAAAATGGAGGGACAACATTGCCTACGGTGTTCCCCGTACCAGAGTGAATTTGTCCTATTCTTTTCTCAGCAGGGTCAAAAATTACCAGTTGCAATCGGCCAATTTTGGTTTTGCATACCAATGGAACGGAAGTAGGTACGTCTACCACGAGATAAAACCCATAGCCCTCACTTATACCCGGTTGGCGAAAACTTCAGATGAGTTTGAGGAAATCCTCAAGGGCAACCCCTTTTTGCAAAGGAGTTTTGAGCAGCAATTTATTCCGGGAATGGAGTACTCTTTTACCTTTAACAACAAATCCCTAAGAGACCGAAGCCAAAATTACTTCATCCAGATCAGAGCTGATATTTCGGGAAACCTGTTTAACCTGGCGGAAGAAGTGCTGAAGGAAGAACCCGAACAAATTGTATTTGGGCGGGAATACGCCCGCTATCTGAGGCTGGATATGGACTTCAGGTATTATCTTTCGCTGGGGGAAGAATCCCAGTTGGTAGCGAGAATCTTTGGAGGAATGGGCAAGCCGCTTGGAAATTCACTATCTCTGCCCTATATCAAACAATATTTTTCCGGAGGCCCCAACAGTGTCCGCGCCTTCAGAATCAGATCTCTGGGGCCGGGAAGTTACCAACCCGAAGAAACGGGAACCAGATCATTTTTTGACCAGGCAGGAGACATACGAATTGAAGCCAATTTGGAGTACCGATTTCCAATGTTCCCATACTTCAATGGTGCATTTTTTATAGATGCGGGAAACATTTGGCTTTTCAACGAAAACGAAGTTCTGCCGGGCGGTAAGTTTAGCGACCAATGGGTGAATGAACTGGGAGTTGGAGCGGGGTTTGGCATTCGGCTCGACATCGATCTTTTTGTGATTCGACTGGACCTGGCGACTCCTTTGAGAAAGCCCTGGCTGGAAGAGGGGGAAAGGTGGATCAGCAGCTTTCGCTTTGGTAAAAAAGAATGGAGGAGAGAAAATCTGAGCTGGAATATCGCCATCGGTTATCCCTTTTAATTCAAAGTATACATAACATATTCCGGAAAAAACGTGGGGATAATAAACCAACCTGAGTCAATCGTTCAGTTCCCATCTGATAATAAACTTTCCCTGCGTGTCCGGTAGGGGATAGCCATCGAAGTGATAGTCGATGCGATCGGTAAATAAAAACCCAATGTTTTCAATTCTGAATATGGCTTGAAAGGACTGAATCCGGATGGCTGCAAATGGATCGGCCCGAAAAGTACTGCTCAAATTCCGGTCGGTCAGTATAAAATTACCCAGCATAGGGAAGTAAGTTTTGGCCCGATAATCACTGAAGAACACGGCATCTACTCCCATCTGAAAGTCCAGAGCCCGGTCGAATAACCTTCCGGCAGCAGCCAATCTTTGTTTGATGTAATAGGAGGGTATGGCCAGTTCATCCCGGTCTTGCGGTTGCCATGCAAAATGGGTGTGAAAAACCAGCGAACCCCAGTCGGGTCGAAAATCAACTTTCAATTGTGGAACGGCAATTGTTTCATCCACATAAAGACTCACTCCCTCCTCGTCGAAAAAGGGTAGATTGAAGAGCAGGTGTTGCTGAAAAACGGCCCTGAGATTTAAGGCTTCCCATTCCACACCTCCGCCGATCACTGAATGGGTAAACCTGGGTAAATCGGCCTCGTAGACAAAGCCCTCCAGACCCGGAAATCGGTTCTCAATCAAAGAGGGGGCTCTTCTCAACAAGTGAGTGATGCCAATGAGGCTCAATCCCTCTGTCAGTTGCAATCTGGCGTTAGCATCCAGATGGGTATCCCCGCCATCGTCGCCCAGGCCCAGCTTTCCCTTGCCTTCCAGAAACAAAAAGTCTCCCGGGCTGATTCCGAGTTCAGCAGCCAAAAACCACTGGCGTACCCTGAAGTGGTCGGGATCAAATCTCACGCGATGCGATGCCCACAGCAGTTGGACATTCAGGTAATTTCTCCGAAAATCGGATTCAAAGTCAAAAATGCTTCCAATCGATATACCCAGCCGCTGTTCAGTGGTACCCACTTCAATAAACCTCCGGGCTCCCTGTGGAACCGTAAAAAACTTTCCGTAGTATTCCGAATTCGGATTCTGATCGCTGTACCGGTAAAACCGATTGCCAAAAGACATGTAGTGGTTGGCGTAGAAGGGCAATTCTGCACCGAAAAGCCGGGCTTCACCAATTCTCCGGTAATTGGAGAAATACACCGCCCGCTGCTGTTGTCTGCTTTCCGCAGCCGTCAGATTCACGGGAATGATGGATCGGTCATCCTCAAAAAACTCGTTGGTGAAAAAAGTATCGGAAGCGATCCCTCCGTTCTCCAAAGCCAATACGGCATTGGAAATGAAAGTTCCGAAATTGTGCCACTTTCCGTCCTCACTGTGATGAGAGGCAGATACCGAGATAAAGGTCGAAAAATTTCGCTGGTGATCGTATTCTCCCAGGTGATTGATGCGGTGGTATTCCAGTGAAAAATTAAATCCATCATCAAAACTGCTCGAAAACATGGCGCGGGTGGTGTTTTGATCTTGTTCCCCTCCCTGGGCGTACATCAGATCTGAATAGGCCCGCGCCTGCTGATAGTAGCGCTGATTCTCAATGGTCTTCCAGTACACTTTGTAATCGTCAATTCCCGTCCTGAAACCAATCCGATTATCCGCTTGTAAAATCATCGGCCGGGTGGGTGAACCGAGGTGACCCGTTCGAGCGTGTTCCCAGGGGCCCGTTCGCGCAGGATCAAAGTGCAGATCGCTGTCGAGATACTCTCGGTCTAAAAGGTCGTATTGTCGAAAAGGACGATCGAATACAAAGTAGTTTACGTACTGTGAGTCGCGCTCCTCCGCGACGAGCCGCCCATCGAGCTGAACCGTGTCCGCTTCCTGATCTCTATCCGGATCCTGCATGAGGTTGTGATCCTCTTCTGTTGAAAATACGTTTCTCTGTCCGTAAACGCTGTCGGTCATCCCCGCCAGGCACAGAAAAACAAAAACTCCTGTCCACAAAGCACTCCAGCTGTTCATTTCGGTTCGCGATTCAGTAAATTCAAACGGTCGAATTAACCCGGACCTTTTCAATGGCGGTTTTCCGTCTGATTCTTAACTTTCTATATTGAAAAAGATTGTAGCTGTTAATCTTCTGTATCCATCACTGCGGGGTTGATTCCCATGGAAGAGTACCCTCCGTCGTGGAACAAATTCTGCATGGTGACTTTTCTGGTGAGATCAGAAAACAACATCACGCAATAATCTGCGCATTCTTCTGCCGTAGCATTGCCGAGTGGAGACATTTCTTCCGCGTAATCAAAAAACTGTTGAAACCCCTTGACCCCGCTGCCTGCCGTTGTCCAGGTCGGAGACTGAGAAATGGTATTCACTCTCACCTTTTTATGTTTACCGTAGTGGTATCCAAAACTCCGGCCGATAGATTCGAGCAGTGCTTTGGCTTCTGCCATTTCATTGTAGTCGGGAAAAACGCGCTGAGCGGCAATATAGCTCAGGGCTAGAATGGAACCCCACTCATTTACAGCGTCTTTTTCCATCAGGCACTGCATCAATTTGTGAAATGACACGGCTGAAATATCGAGTGTTTTCAACATCCAATCGTGCTTCAAATCCGTGTAGTGGCGTTTTTTTCGAACATTCAGGGACATGCCTATCGAATGTAGAACAAAGTCCACTTTTCCACCCAGCACCTCCATTGAACGGTCTATGAGATGGTTTAAATCCTCCATACTGGTAGCATCGGCGGGAATGACTTCCGCATTGAGCGATTCGCCAAGTTCCTGTATTTTGCCAAATCGCAGGGCAACCGGCGCATTGGTAAGGGTAATCTGGGCACCCTCTTTCACGCAGTGCTCCGCCACTTTCCAGGCAATGGATTGATCGTCCAAGGCACCAAAAATAATTCCCTTCTTTCCTTTCAGTAAATTGTAGGCCATAATTCTTATTCGTTTAGTTTGATTAATTCTTTTGCATTTTCAATTGCAGCGGAGCCCGGTGGGTCAGAACTCAACATAACGGCGATGTGAGCAATCCTCTTGTCCTCGCCCAATACTTCCAGACGAGTCGCGGTGCTGTCGCCCACGTTGGTTTTATGAATGTAAAAATGTTTTTTACCACCGGCCGCTACCTGAGGGGAATGGGTGATGACCACCACCTGGTGATCTTTTGCAATTTTTTTCAATATCCGACCCATTTTTAAAGCCACATCCCCACTGACCCCCGAGTCTATCTCGTCGAAAATCAAAGTGGGCAAATGCATCCTCCCCGCAATAATTGATTTAATGGCCAGGTTGAGTCGGGATACCTCTCCTCCCGAAGCTACCTGCCGCAGATCCCTGAATTCCATTCCCTTATTGGCAGAAAACAAAAACCGCACACGATCTCTACCCTCGGGAAACAAGTCCCCTTCACTTTGCAGCTCAATCTTCAGATTTGCGTGAGGCATGGACAATTGTTTTAACAAATCGCCGCACAGCCGCTCCATTTCCTCAGCAGCCGTTATTCGGGTTGCCGTCAATTCCGCAGCTTTTTCCAGTGCGCTTTCTCTCAAGGAAGCCTCTGTTTTTTCCAACTCCAATATCCGATCGCCCATCGAACTGTAGTCGCGAATTTTCTCATCCAAACTCTCCCTCAGTTCTATTAATTCTTCGACCGATTCAAGGCCGTGTTTCTTCTGCAGGCGGTACAAATTATCCAGTCGGTTGTTCAGAAACTCAGCTCTGTTGGGGTCAAACTCGAGTTCGTCATTGATTCCCATGGCTTCACCGGCAATGTCTCTGAGTTCTATATGTGTCTGCCCAAGCCTTTCCGACAGAGTTCTGCAGCCCCCGTGGACGGAAGCCAATGCCTCCAATTCGCGAATCAATTCCTCCATGCGCTCGGTGATGCCCGAGGATTCATTTTCCAGCGTGACCGAAACTTTGTGCAGCGCACTTTTTATATCCCCGTAATTTTCCAGGGAAGCCAACTCTTCTTCCAGTAATTTTTGCTCTCCGGCCTCCAGTCCGGCTTCTTCCAGCTCGTCGTACTGAAACTGAAAAAAATCCAATTCCTGACTGGACTGCCGCTCCTTTTCTCTGAGATCCTCCAATTCCATTCTCAGTTTATTCCACGAATAAAAAACCGTACGATATCGATCCCTTAATTTGTGATTGTCGGCCATGGCATCCAGGAGCGAGAGCTGATAGTTTTTTTGGTAAATGTCCAAACTGGAAAACTGTTGGTGCAAATCCACCAGAAAAGCAGCCAGATCCGTGATATCCGACAGGCGCACTGGCGTGTCATTGATAAAAGCCCTCGATTTTCCGGCGGGCAATATCTCCCTTCGGAGAATCAATTCATCGGAATAATCCAAATCCCGCTCTTCGAAAAAAGACTTCAATCCATAGCCTTCAATCTGAAAAACCCCCTCGACAATACATTTCTCGTCGGACTTATTTAACACGCCTAAATCTGCGCGATTGCCGAGCACCAGCCCCAGAGCTCCAAGGAGAATAGACTTCCCCGCCCCGGTTTCTCCGGTTATAACATTCAAGCCCCTTTCCGGATGGAAATTGATTTCCTCTATAATGGCATAGTTTCGTATCCTCAGGCTGGTTAACATGGCATTGTCATTTGAGGCAAAAATACGGATTTAAGATGGATTTTTTATGAAGAGATCCTTCCGATCAATTTTCCCCAGTAATCTGAGCTTTTTTATTAACCCGGGTTGAGAAAAAAAAGGACAGACTTGAGAAAAATGGAAGGGCTCTCCGACCATTTTGATCGTCAAAATCAATTCTTTTCAAAAAAAATCGAAAAAAATTCAGAGAAAAAAGAGGGCGAAAAGAAAATTTATTTTCACAATTGATCAAAATTTAGTTTATTAAAATTTTATAATCCTTTCATTTTTAGGTTAAAGTAGATTGCAAATTTTTTTAATTTAATTTTTATATATTTCACAATTGCTATTTTTTGTATTTGTTAGCCCCGTACAATTGTCGGACTATTGTAGTGTCAAAGAAAGTATTTGACAATCGAATTTAAAAATTCGGATATGTTCATGGGATTAAACAAACTAATAAAGAGTGGTGCAAACGAGCGCCACTCTTTATTAACTTACAAAATTTGTTCGGTCCCTTTGTTTTGAAATTACGTTCTCAGGGGATTGAGACCCTCTGAGTTTTTATACAGATGTGTTTTATACCTGTTTTTATGAGATTATGTTTTTCAGGTACTTTCACGGAATAGAAAATGGTGAATGAGGCAAGCAGCCTCATGGAGAAGCGCACTCTCTTTATTGACCATTTCTCTTAAAACACATTGCGCGATATTTTTCATGGGATTAAAAGCCAGTCACACTTTCCGGATTGTGACTGGCTTTTTTCTTTTTATTCCTCAGCGCAACTCTTCCGTTCATCGGCCATTGGCTGCTTTTTTTGTCTTTCAGAGGAGGTTATACGATCAACCCATTTGATACTCAAAGAGGCAAACTCAGTTTTCACTGCTTTCTCTTTTCCACTCCATAAAATTATGAAAACAGGTATTGTAAGAAAAAATCAGCACCTCTTATGGGTACATTTTTCTTTTTCAATACACTCTATATAAAAAGCAATCAAAATGAGAGAAAATGCAACCTCAAGAAAAATCATCGGCGCAGCCATATAAGTACACCAACAACTCGGCCCTGGCCTTTTGGAGAGCAGATACCAACACTGTCTGTATCACGAGCTCAGGAGCAAACTCGAACTATTTATGAAGGGTTGGTTATGAAAGGTTAGAGGCCAATAGAAATGGGGACTTGAGAAGATTTTTTACCGCTGTGCCCCCCCACCAACCAGTTGCCGTGCCCCCCCACCAACCAGTTGGGGGCGCTGCAATTAATTGGCGGGGAGGCGTAGCCCTCTGTTACGGTGAGGACAGAAAATCAAACAAGTGCCCATTTATGAAGGGATGTAGTCTTGTAATAGAAGCCTTCATGAATAATTCGGGTAAGGAGTGCCCGTTAGCAAAGAAGTCCCTCTTCCCATCGTCTACAGAGGAGAAAAACTTGATGCTGGATACCGACTGGATCTACTGGTAGAAGACAAAGTAATAGTAGAGATCAAATCTGCTGAGGCGCTGGCAAATATCCATGTGGCACAAGTCCTTACCTATCTCAAACTCAAAGACAAAAAATTGGGCCTACTTATAAATTTCAATACCCTTCTCTTAAAAGATGGGATAAAAAGAGTTCTCAATGGATGCCATTGATTTTAAAGCTTTGTGCAAACTTGATCCTTATTCTTTACTCACGGCAGAGGAACGGAGAAAACAGAGATTGAAAAACTCTTAAAGGAACTCTGTGGCAACTCTCCGATATTCAACCAGTTGGGGAGGAACACGTGTGTACTCTGTGTACTCTGTGGTGAAATAATACAAACTCAAAAATGACCCTTTAGGTATCCTTTTACACCTATGCTTCTTAAAGCTTTGTGCAAACTTGATCTTTATTCTTTACTCACGGCAGAGGAACGGAGAGCATAGAGAGGATAAATTATTATAAAAACTCAGTGACCACTCCGCGCAGTGGTGAGTTAAAAGTAAAAATCAGGCCGATGGGGCTTACCGGAAATGATTGTTTTTTTCTGCTTCTGCTTTTTTGAGGAAATCAGATAAATTTAAAACGGTCGAACAAATACTAAACCCCCCGCAAAGCGGTTTAAGAATTAAACTCTTTTTTATGCCCCGTATAATTCGGATTCTGGTATTTGCTGTGGCCACTTTTTCCCTGGCACACACAGCTGATGGTCAGGTTAAAACTTCGTATCTCGCTCAAATTGATAAAATCTGGCAAGTGGGAACCTGCAATTGTTATATCATCTATCTGAATATCTGGGAACACTACTCCGATCAGAAGACCACCACTTCGGGTAGACTTCACGAATTCCAATTCATAAATGGAACAGAGTGTAAAGACCTAAAAGAACCCGGATCCATTCAAAACATGGAATTGCCCATGGAGCTCAAAAAACTCAGCCCCAACCAGCATATTGTTCTCAGTTCTATAGAGGATCAGGCACTCCTTAGACTCGAGGAATTTATGGAATCGAAATCGGTTGAAAATTCCTACACCCAAAATTACAAGACCATTGCCATTCGAACGGAACTACTCCATTCCACTGAGGCCGACGAACAAAAATCCATACTGGTCAGCTTGATGAGTCATCATCCAGAGATGGAGGAGAAACACCAATTGGCCGACTTCCTGATCTTTCCTCTGAACGGAAATGCCTCTCAGTAAGCAACAGAATTCCTTTATCGCATAAATTCCCAGGCCGTCCTGTACCAGCCTTTTTCCTCAACATAATCGAGCAATTGGCTGTAAAACCGATCGCGCGCTATGGTCGCAGAATCTCCAATTAATACGAGTTTTTTTCGCGCGCGAGTCATGGCCACATTCATCCGTCGATAATCTTTTAAAAATCCGATTTCACCCCGGTCATTTGACCTTACCAAAGAGATGTAAATGATGTCCTTTTCCTGCCCCTGAAAACTGTCAATGGTTTTAATCGAAACGGGAAAGGGTAGGTCTTGCTCCTCCTCCATAGATTCCCTCATAAACCTGACCTGCGCAGAATAGGGCGATAAAATCCCCACCGTGGGAGACTCCAAAAAAGACTGGTGCAACAAAGGATCCAGGTGCTCCCGAATAATGAGATATTCGTCTTTATTGAAATAGCTCCTGCTTTCCGGAGGCTGTTTTTCTTCAAAACCGCAACCCGCTGTATCGATAAACTCAATGACCGACCGGGCGTCACCCGCTGATTCCAACATGTGGTCTGCCACTTCTTCATGCGCCTTCAGGGCACCCCCGTAAAACCAACGGTTGGAAAATTCCATGATCCGGCTATTCATCCGGTATTGTATATTGAGGAGCGACAATTTTGGAAACTTCTCCACTGCAATATCGAGCAGGGTGCTGCTCAACCCTTTTTTATCGGCCTCGTGGGACTTTACCGTCGGTGGAAGTTGGTAGGGATCCCCGGCGAGCACCACCCGGTCTGCTTTGATCATGGCCAACCAACAGGCGCCCTGCAAAGCCTGGGAGGCCTCGTCTATTATACACACTTTAAACTTCCGGCCTCTCAGGTAACGCCCATCGGCTCCACTCAGGGTGCAACAGACCACTTCTGCTCCATCAATTACCTGTTCAATAATTCGATCCTCAATTTCCCGGGCCCAATCACTCAATTCCCTCGCTTCCCGGTATAGATCCCGGCGTGTATTTCTCTCTTCCGGGCCGAAATTCCTCGAGAGCAGATACCAACACTGTCTGTATCACGAGCTCAGGA
>SL_3KL_010_SEDDRAFT_10001881_pt1 | contig 19200 bp, 23 predicted proteins | sample SodLakKL_010_SED_2_FD_10381 | JGI IMG/M metagenome (IMG submission 10381) | reverse complement strand
CCTGCGGGTAGACTACCCTTGATCTCAACTTCATCTGCAATCGGTATAAATGTCATTTCGCCTCCAATAATTCAATCCTGCGTGTGTTGTCCGCCACCCGTTCTCCCTTGTCCGGTCAGGTCTATGATAAACAGATAAATGCTTGTGCTCAAACTTCCGCGTTCAATATTTAGTTTTGCCATATAAGTCTCCTGTTAACCCTAATTGCGACTATCTTTTATGAGCCTTTTATTTATTATAACACCAATTACAGATAATCCTAGTATTAAATTTACAAAACCAAGACCAACAATGTCAAGCACAAAAACAATCACCGCAGAAAACATAGATGTACAGACAGGGCAATCGAAAAACATTCCCATCTTTGCTAAGAACATCCGTTCTTTGTCACTCTCTGTTTCTTTGATTTTATTCATACACCAGAGAGGTATCTCAAGTGACATGAATATCATCATAAACTTTACAACTGCAAAAGAGGACAATATCAAAACAGGTATTGACAATTTACTCTCCAGTATTGATGTATTTCATAGCGTTGTCTTTCAACTTCCGTGCTGTGGTTTCACCAATGCCATTTATTTCTTTCAATTGATCAACAGTCAATGTTGGTATTTTGCCAACAACATCAATGCCTAATCCATTGAGTTCCTTGAGAACACCATCGGTGTTTCGGGTAGCACCAAACTCCAGAAGTTTTTCTACCGTCAACCCCTCCTCCATGCGTTTCTTCTCTGGACTTTCTCTTACACTTATTGGTTCTGGAGGAGTTTCTCTTACAGCATCTTCTGACTTCTTTCTTGCGGGTTCATGAGTGGGTTCAAAGAGTCCTGGCATAGCCTTGATATCATCACGATGCACCAACAACTTATCACCTCTAGACCTGTAGCCATAGTTAATCTTTGTTGCACCACCAATCAAACTATGATCACCGTTCTTTGGTGTCGTGTAAACACAGCGAATGAAATCATCATCATTGAACTGATCATTGTTTTTCTTTGCTAAAACTCTTCGATGTGAAGCGTTATACATATCTCGTAACTCCTTACTAATTCCTGTTCTTGTTCCACAGCCTCTACATGCCATGCTCTTTATTCCTTTCAGTTTAGTCTTAATTTTGTTCCAAAACTTCCCAATATTTTCCTCTGTTTTCTCATCTGATAAAACACTTGTTCTATCTATGATAAAAAGAGGTTCGTCAATTCTGGTAAAGCAAAAGCCATGTTGGGCTATTCTTTTATAATAGTCTATATCCTCTAATATTTCAAGGCTCTCGTCAAAACCACCAATTTCATTATGAATATGCTTGGGGATAAGACATGAGATCATACACCAATTGAAGTCAAGATCGTCTTGTGCTTTTTCACAATTATAATCAAAAGATTTGGCTCTTGCAAAAGCTGATTTGGTTTTGTCAACATATCTTTCTAAACGATTACCGTACTTATTCTTTGCATCTTCCTCACTTTCTTCTTTGGTCTTGATAATATAATCTGTGTAAACAATGTCGCCAGTATCAAAATGCTTTTTGATAATCTTCTCTAATGCTGTCATTTCTGAAAAGACATCATCAGCGTCAAGGAACAAAATAGTATTCGTACTTGCGTTCTCAACGCCTAAGTTTCTGGCACTACCCGCACCTTTTCTTTTACCCTTTACCCAAGTAACAAATGGATATGCTGTTTTTATAAAATCATCAATACCAGAAACAGTATCGTCTACAACGACAATCTCCCATTTTCTAAAATGCTGACTTTCCACACTGTCCAATGCTTCGATAACTTTATTTCTGTGGCGCTCTGATACAGGTATAACAATACTTACAACAGCATCATCATATTGTGTTACCGGATGAGAAATCCTATTGATTGGTGTAGCACAACTAGCAAAAGGATGAACCTCATCTTTGATAAAGGGATGAAGGCTAGTCCAATCTACCTCTTGATAATCCTTATTCCCTGACACAATTCCTGAAAGCCACGAGTAAACAAACATTGGCTTATCGCTTGCGAGCATCCCACCCATACCATAAGCACCTGCGCGTAACCACAACTCCGCATCCTCAGAACCAGCGCCAAACGGACAATACCTCTGCCTTTGACCACCCGTTCTCGTCCATGCTTCTCGTCTTGCCACATTGCATGTGGGGACTTGATTTTGTTTTCTAAGTTGTTTGTCGAAGTTGTATTCACTCGGCCACTCTGATACACCCTTGCTCCCATCAGGCTTTATCCAACGCAAACGAGTATAAGCAATATATTTATCCCTGTTCTTTTCCAAAGCATCAACACACGCTTCTAAGAAATATTCTTCGACAGCATCATCGGGGTCAAGGCACGAGATATAATGTCCTGTGCTATTCTTTACTCCTGTATTTCGAGCAACTGCAACACCTGAGTTTTCTTGCCTGACAAACTTTATATCAATGTGATCATACTTTTGTGCAAATTGTTTTACGACAGACTCAGGATTATCTTTTGAGCCATCATCTACAACAACAATTTCATGTGGGGTGAGTGACTGCTTGCACATACTTTCGAGTGCGCGGGGTAATTTGTCGGCATAGTTGTATGTGGGAATGACAACAGACACCTTTCTTTCGATGGGCTTACTGGCAATCTCCAGAACCTTATATAACTTCTTGACCGCGTTCTCCCATTTCCATTTGCGGGAATTTTCTCTTGCATTTTCACCTAAAACCTTTCTGTGCTTAAGGCAGTAGATCAAACCATTCTCTAGGTCTTTGTAATTGTTTGGCTCTGCCAAGTAACCATCAACGCCATGCGTTACAATATCACGATTGCCACCATAGTCCCAACCGAGAACGGGAACACCCGAAGCCATTGCCTCTAGCGTACCAATACCAAAAGTTTCTTTGACCAGAGAAAGATAAACATTTGCACTCTTGACAATCTTTTTCATATTGTCAAAAGATTGCTTTCCAATAACCTCAATATTGTTTGGAACATCATCAAAAGCAAAAGTTGAAATAAACTTCTCTCCCAAAAACATCTGTGCTAACTCTTGCACGGCGAAAGGATCACAAATCCTGTCTAACCTGTTTTTATTCCAGAGAATATATCCTTTATTGTCAGCATATTCTTGCCATTCTTCCCACTCGATACCATGATTGATAACAACAGGAGATACTCTGAAATCTCTTTCGATAGTCTTTTTCACCCAATCTGAAGGGACAGTAATAACTTTGGCGGAGCGTAATGAGTCCACAATTCTGGCGTTTGTTGCATACTCAGACTTAGAGGCATGATAGTCGGCAGTCCAATAAACACCATGAAGAACTGATACGTCACACTCCTTGCCAGTTACTCCAGCGTGACCAACTACCACGTCAGCATTCTCAGTTACAAAATCAACCCCCATTTTTTTAAGGTATTCAATATACTTAAAAACAACCTGACTTATCCCTGTAGTACGATCTCCTTCCTGACCAACGCCAGGAATCATTTTGACTTTCATTTTTCTCCGATCTTGAGATCACTCAATATATTTGAAAACGATATAAGTATCTGCCTGATCCATAAGTTTATATTTTTTGTTTTCAAGCATAAGCTCGTCAACAACATCTTTTACATCTTTCCAATTTTCTGAACCATAATCGTGAAAGAAAATTATTGCATTTGAATTAAGGTGTGGAGTCCAGCTTTCAATATCACCACGAATACCTTCTTCGCTATGATCACCATCAACAATCAAGAAATCAATCTTTTCCCTCTCCCACTCTTTGCCAACAATTTTACTGTCACAATGTATTTGATTTGGATAAGGCATTTTTGCTTTATCAAAAGCATTTCTTTCACCCTCAAGACTTCCTAATGGAGTACCGCCACCAGAAATATCAACAGTATAAAATGTTTTAGTTAGATCAGGTCTTTTCTCCAACACAGCCAAAGCTGATGTCCCTGCACCTGCACCAATGTTTACACAAACAGCGCCCTTTGGTAACATCTCGGCATACATCTGGAGTAACTGTACTTCCAGTTGTGAAAGATAACCAAAAGCATCTCGTAATTCTTGTGTGTGTTTTGTTAACATAACTCTCCTTTTAAGGCAACCATTGTTTTATGTGTTCTTTATCTTCTGTTATCATTGTTGGCAATTTATAGTTTACTCCTGCGCCAACATTGACACCATTTTCGTATCTTACAGGATATTGCCGAGTACCATAAACCTTAAGCTCTGGATCAGCGTTTACGATGATTGTTCCTTCAAGCTCGACATCCCAAGATGAACGTTTTTCTCTGTCAAGATTATTTAAGACTTTCAAAAGATTTTCTCTGTGCCAAACACCAGCTTGTAATGACATTTCATATTGACTGCCCGGCGCTTCCACAAGATCAATCCATTCAAGATAGCCTGCGTCTTTCATGCCACCCGCATAAAGACGATCAGCGGTCAGATCAATCCTGAGAATATTGTCATGTGTTTCGATGGCAGAACATAACACATTAATCATATCACGATTTACTTTTCGTGTCAGCCAATAATCCTCAAGTAACAAAACAATGGCGGCTTCCTCCACACTTTCTAAATATTTTATTACACCATCAGCCCATTTATTCTTTGGATAATCTCTTATGCAGGGACTAAAAAGATTGAAATTCTCAGGAAGCTCAAAGGGAATTTTGGGATAGTGAAGAACTGTAACAGATGACATTCCCCAATATTTATTAAATAAATAAGCAAAGGGTTTAAGACACCAATAAGTCTTAGAGTAAGATGTAACAAGTATTTTCATTGAATCACCTTCGGTTCTCTAACTTGTTTTTGGATATTGTAAAATCTTTCGATAGTCGCGGCAACATAGCGTGGATCATATTCAATAAGAACACATTTTCTATTCAGCAGATAAGCGGCAATACCCGTTGAGCCAGAGCCAGCGTACATATCCAAGATATTATCATATCCCACAAGGTGTTCTTCTATGCACCATTTCATAACCTCAACTGGTTTTTGTGTTGGGTGAAAGCGTTGCACCCCGCGTTCGCTAGCCCGCGCCGCACCACGCCATACATGCGTAAAAACACGCACCACGCCCTTTTCTGAACACCATGCCATCTCCGCATCAGCGAAATCATTTGATTTGTTGTCAGCCCCTTTTTTATCCCACACTAACCATTTAGGGGAAGCGGGTAAACGATCAGCAAAATGATTAGCTCCCCACACAATACTTGGTAAACCAAAGTCCAAAATATCCTTGGGGTCAAAAGGACTTAGATCACCTTTGATATCACCAAAGGCTTGTGCGAGTCCAATCTTTCTGTCAGAACCTACAACATCAATACCATAAGGAGGATCAGTCATTAGACAATCCGGAGAATATCTTTTGACTAAATCTTTGACTGTGTAAGAAGTTGAATCGCCTCTTATCAAAATGCAATCAGGGGCAACTTCCCATACAGAATGTTCTTCCACGCTCCACTTGTCAATCAGTTCTTGAAACATGATATTGGTTTCTTCTACTTCCTCGTCAGGACTTTTGACTGACGCTTCCATTTTTGTTGTAGTATCTTTTATGTCAATCTTCTTTCTTTCGGCAAGTTTTTTGATCATAGCTTTTACCATTTCATTTTGTATTCCTGTTTTACTAATCGCATCAGCCAAAATCTTTTTGTCTATTCTTGCCATATCCCCAACCTGATCAAACATCAGGATTGCACGCCGCTCTTCTTCTTCATCCTCAAGATCAAGCCATATTACAAGTGGAATATTCTGCTGTTTCTCTTTATAAAGCTCAACTCGCATGTGTCCGTCAATAACGTTGCGAGTCTTTTTACTTGCCTTTATTCCATCAATATTGCCAATCTCAGAGAACACATCATCCATCGTGTCTTTCTGGGGTTTTTGATGAAGTCTAAAATTGAAAGGGTTAGGATTGAGAGTGTTGGGGTCAACATCCCATTCAACATCTACTATTCTACTTTGATATTCTAATGCCATTTTAATCTTTCATGTCAAAGTGAAAAGTGGTGATTGTTTCCAATCACCACTTTCTCTATTGAGTTTTAGTGTTGCTTACAGCCAGTGTGCATTGTATGTATCGCGGGGGCGCAAGCTCACGCCACCATCAAGGAAGTACTTATCATCCTGATACGGTGAACGTGTGGGGAGCATCGGCGAGAACTTGACATGCTGGAGCTTTGCGGCTAACTGCGGAGTCCGCAGAATAACGCGTTGCTCGGAGCGTAACGCCAGTTTCACACACCATGATTTAGTGTCCTCAATACCCCATGAGTACATTCCACCATCGCTCCAGAATGACTGCTTACCCTGTAGGGCAGACAGCATACTTTCTGCGGCGGAGTAATCTTTGTACTCACGATAGGTTGTGGTGAAACCACCACCATTGATGCTCATTGGCACAAAGTAGATTGAAGAAGCAAACTCACCTTCGTCAAGGTTGCCACCATCGTTGTCCCAATCTCGCAAGTGAATACCTGTGTCGAGAACAACATCATAGCGGCGACCGTTGAGTTCAAGGTAGCGTTCATTCTTCATCCGCATTGTCAATTCTTGGGCGGTCCCATCATTGACCTGCACCATGTGTTCACCACTGGTGTTTCGACAGCGGTTGTCAAATGCTCGACAAACCCAAATGCGGACTAACTCGTCCCAAAGTTCGGGGCGCATTACAATCGTCCATTGTGTCGGGGCAAAGCCCATGTGCTCGGCATTGAAGAAGAGATTATGCTCGATGGCATACATCTGGTCAACAATATCGCGTGCAACGCCATCAACTGGCTCGTAACCAAAGTTTACGACCAAGCTGTCCAGCGCAGGTAATGCCGCGCCTGTGTAAGCATCAATGTGACCTGTGTTGATCAGGGTATCAAGCCCGGGGAAAGCACCTGTACCAACAGTGCCTTGCCACAAATCTTGTGACAATTCTCGTTGTGCAGTAATGCCAGCCATGATCATTTCTGCCACGACTAAGTTGGTGAAGAACTCGCTATCCGACATTGCCCGAAGGCTACCGGGAGTAAAGTTGTCACCTAACAGCTTGCCGCGCAAGATCAGGTCAGTAAAATCGCCACGATGTTTCTTCATTGCAACATCGAGTAAATCCATAGTGTTTGTGTCAATCCTTGTCAAGCCAAACTTGGCTGTCAAAGAACCGCCCTTTGCGTAACTCGTGGGAGCATCTTCACAAGGCTCTTGAATACGATCACCTTGTCGCATGATACCCAACAGAGCACCAAAGATCGGATTTTGGTCAACAGAGGGCAATAGGGGTAAAACACCACCAAGACCAAAAGGCTCTATTTTAGCATTAATGATCTCGCGGTCTAACCCTTCAATAGCCCATAACCCACCCTGTCCATGCAGGGGTGTCGCGTCTGGAGGAACAGCCGCAGTCTTTTCCAGCAACTCAGTGAGTTGTTTGTTTACTTGCGCCTGACCCTTCAGGATTGCGTCTAAACTCTTTTCATCCATTTAAAGGTCTCCTTATTGTTTGAACAGAGTGCCGATGGCATTGGCTACAATGTCCCGTCCACTCTTAATAGAACTGTCGTCAAACTCGGTTTCTTCTGGTCGGTCTTTGAGGAGGTCATCCTCGTCGCCAAGCTCAGTTTCTTTAGCGCCAATGGCGCTAATCTTTTCAAGAATACCTGAGTATGCGGGAGCAAGCATTTGTTCCTTTTCCTTCTCGGCTCGCGCCTTTTCGAGTTGCTCTACTTTTGCGAGTCGCGCGTCGATCTTTTCAAGAACCTCGGCAACTGCACCACCGAAATCTTCAAAACCTTTTGCGATCACAGCAAGAGCTTCCTCTTTGGAAAGGGTAACTGCTTCTTGTTCCTCTTGTTCAGCCTCGTTACCTTCTTTCTCGGTATCGTTTTCCTCGCCAACTTCGCCTTCGGCTGTCTCACTTTCTTTGGCGGGCTGTTCTTCTTGCGCCTCTGCGCCTTTTGCAGTATCTTCCTCCGGTTTTTCTTTCCGAGGGCGTTCAGCGTTTAGCTCTGCTTGCTCTTTCCCAAGCTGTTCAAGCTCCGCTACCTGTTCCTCAGATAGACCGGCATCTGTCAGATATTGCTTCTTACGTTCTGAAATTGCCATTCCATCCTCCGTATTTTTACTAGTGGTTGTCTCGGAAAAAGATAACGCAGTCATTCCATTAGCCGCCCACCGAAGCGGCAAGTCCGAGATTTCGTAACTATTGTACTGCGTAATAACCCTATCATCATCTGGATCATCTCTTCGTAAACTTTTTCTTTCCATTCCATGAGATAATCCGAGCCTACCTTTACCATACTTTGCGAGAGCATAAGCCTCTTTTTCATGTCCCTTATCAACAAGTCCACTGGCGTAAGCAACTCCAGTGTCCTCATCAAAAGCAAGAAAATCTGTTGTACCCCATTTAGTGCCCTCTGTATGTGCATGCCACAGTTCAGGATAAGGTGCTTCGCCTTTCTCTGCACGCTCAATGAATTCCTTGTGAGCCTGCGCAGAGATAATATCGGCGGGGTAATCATCATCAAGATAGTTACTGGAATAAATTCCCATCCATCTTAACTGATCAGTTGATTTATCTTTCGTGAAAAGAATACCATTGTTTTCGTTTTCTTGCAACTTCTCAATTTTCTTTTCAATATTTCCCCCAAGAGCGCGAGAGACAAGATCGCCAAAAGCCTCAAAAACAGCTTTTGAGTTTGGTTTACTCTTACTTTTCTTTACAATATCATCAACCAAAGACATATTTTTTACTCTCCTTCTCGATTATAGCACAAATGTTTATTTTAATGCAAGTGTTTTATTTCAATTCTTCTGGAGTCATCTTTTCTGCATCTTCAAACATTGCCAATAAGTTCTCTTGCAGTGAACGTGGCTCTAGTATTTTTCTTTCCACGTTCCACGATATAGGTGTTCCGTCTGATTTGACAAGAACCTTTGCTGTTATCACAGAAAGACCATTTGACTTTGCCAATGACTGCATCCTTCTGGTAACGTTGTACCATTTCTTCTGTATATCTTCTGGTAATTCAGGCATTATCGCCTTCTCCCTTCTCCTTGTCTCCAGTATCTATCGAAAATTCTGTCCACAATTCTGTACATATTGTTATAAAAATAATCTTTTCTTCTTTCAAATATCTCGTCAACATACTCACGGGCTTGAATACCCGGTCTTGGATTGTGTTTACTTAAAAAGAGATAATCGCCTCCACCCTGCCTACTCCCAATAACTCGCACCTGTGATTTTGGTCTGTAAGTTGGAGGCATAGTAGCAAATCTGATAGATGTCCCATCGTTTACAAAACTGTAAATTTCATTATCAGTCCAGACAGTAAACTCAAAATCATCACGTCTTATATTATAATCTATGTAAAAGTTTACTTCTGTGTTCCACGTAGAAACGGTTCTCTCAAAAGCACGCTGAACAATTTCCGACTCACGTATAAGCTCTTTTCTTAAGGCGCGATCCATTTCGCGCTCAAATGCCTTTGTATCAAAAAAAGGAGTTTGATGACCTATCGAAGTCCATTCGTGAAACAGAAAATGCCCTTTATATTTTACGTCTGGTCTTGGCATTATCCCTCGATCAACTTAGTCCATTGAGTGTTACCACTAATCCAACCATTCTCTAACAAATACCAATTGTTCTCCGAAACCTCATAAACTTTATACTCATTTCCGTTGACAGCCCATCCAGCAATTGGAGCATCAAGTTTTGGTTCTTGTCGCTTCGTTAAACTACCGCCTACCATTTGTACCTTAAGTTTAGGATCAGACGGTATTTCTTCTGGGATTTCGTCAATCGGTTCTGGCTTATCCTCTGGCAGTTCAACGTCAAGAGGTTTCATGTGTTGACTCGAACCTGAAACCCATCTGTCAAATCCAATCCTGTACCAACCATTAGATGAGATCTCGAAAACATTTACAATCTGCCCATTTGTAAGACCGCCAACAATCAACGAGTTCTGATCAGTACTCGGTCGTGTTCTAATTCTCAATGAACCCACAATACACTTGGCTTGGAATAAAGCATCTTCTGTTTCGTGGCTCTTGAGAAGAGGCATAGGATCAATAGCATTGTAACGATGACTTCCCGGGACTGGAGGCACAACAGGCTTGTCAAGACGATACTCAAAGTGAAGGTGCGGTCCCGTACTCATTCCAGAGTAAGGGTCAGTAACTGCTCCACCAGACAAACCAATAATCTGCTTTGCCTTGACGCGATCGCCAACGGCTACATCATTTCTCGACATATGACCATAGATTGTTATACCGTGAGAATGCTGAATACGAATGTGTCTACCGTAACCAGTTCGTTCTGCCCTTGATACAATAACAACACCATCAGCGGCGGCATAAATTGGATTACCAACAGGAATACCCCAATCAACTCCGTTGTGACCACCAGACAGAGGATACCAGTTCGGGTTTACACCAAAGATTTGAGTAACATACCATCTCTCATCACAAGGATAATAAAGATATTCCAAAGGAGTGTCACTCGGCTCAGGTCGCCAAATGTCCTCTTCTTCTGTGATCTTTTTCATGTGTTGTGGATCACCAGAAATCCAACGGTTAACACCTATTCTGTACCAACCGCTTGAAACTTCCAGAACATCAACAATATCATTTCTTGAAAGACCACCAACAACATTACTCAAGTCTGTAGTGTCTGGCGTTCTCCTTATTCGTAAAGAATTTACAATACATTTTGCTCTAAACACTTCGAACTCCTCCTCTGGCGGTTCTGGAATTTCAACTCCGCCAATCCATTTCTGAAATTCTTCATTAGTACCACGAAATCTATTGAGATCAAGATTTCGATCATATCCCGGCAGTCTACCATGCTCTGTGTGTTGCCACAAGAACCAGTCTGCCCATGTTCCTCCACGCGGCATCTGTGGCTCTAGTCTACCGTAGTTTGCAATCCACAACCTTCGATCATTATACTTATGTGCCTGTGAACCCATAATGTTTTGCCAAGCCCATACGCCAGTATAAATATCAACTTCGGCAATACCTAATCCCTCAATCTCAGCCATGAAAGCATCAACAATGGGAGCAGAGAGGCGTGTTTCTGGTCTTTGATCTTCAACGTCATTCCACCAACCAGCATTTATGCCAACATCTTTTGTGGCATCATAGAACACCTGTGCTTGTTCTTGTGGACTTCTGTTACCGATAATATAGGCATAAGAACCAACGGGAGTTCCAAGCATTTGAAAACGTTCGCGGTGAATATCAAAACGCGTGTCTTTCCAAATACCATAAGATGCCCGCAGGATAACCCCATCAATGTTTTTGCTAAGAGTTTCATAATCAATAAGTCTTTCATCTTGCCAAAAAGACATATCAATAATGACCTTGTTCTCATTACCAGCAAGTAAAGAGCCACCAATGAACTGTGTGGCTTTCATTTTGATTTTATCCCAGAAGCTATACTCTGGCGTTCCTCTGCCAGAGCGATCCATAACAGACGCGAGCATTTCGGGTGTATTTATTTTGTCAACCATCTGACTCCTTAGCTGGCATAAATAAACCAGCCATACTTTACTTCAGAGTAATCGTAAGAATAGTCGTAGGTCTCCTTTTTGATAGCAATATCCTCACGCTCTGCATTGATTTCAAGACAAATTGTGTTTGCTAATTCCTCTTGACTACCATGCGCGACAAGTGTGAAAAAGCCAACACCATCCTCCATGCTGGTTATCACTGTATTGTCTAACAAAAAGTCAATAACGTTTATTACATTTTCTTTTGATAATTCTTTTTTGATTAACATGTCAATCTCCTTATTCTGCTTCTTGATAATTCTGCGTTTCGTCGGTCACATTAGCTGGAGGTACGGGCAACTTTCTACCATATCTCTCAGATTGGTAACTGTCGTCTATTTCAATAGGCACATTGCCGTTCTCGTCTACAATCGGGTCAGGGTGATATCTCGCCTTGATTGCCGCAAGTGCCCTCCGAGCTTTTGTGATCACCTCCTCGCTTCTACTATTAATGAGTACTGTGGATATAATATTTTCTTTCTCTTCCCAATTGTTTTCGTTTACATCACCAAGCCATTCTTTGTAATCCTTGTCAACACTATAAAATAATACCTGAACGTCAACGCCTTCAGGAAGTCTACCGTCAGTCAATTCCAAGTCCTCAAACATTGGCAGGGTAATCTCGCCATTGTCGAGCATTTTCTGTCGTTCAACACGCAAACTGCTTACACCAACAGTAATATCTCGCTGGCGTGCCTGTGCTCTAANGTTTCTAATCTCTGCCGCTTGCCTATCTTCAGTATCATCTTGATAATCAAACTCAGCAATAAGAAACGATGGTAATACTTTTGTATTGAGAATATGTTCCATTACAGAAAGAACGTGTCCAGGACCGCGCCCCCTCTGTTTAATATGAGAAATAATTGCATCTGCTTTGGTTGCACCAGACTCCAACGATGGAAATAATTCTCTGGCATCCATACCAAAACCCATAGCGATCACAGACATTGCAATAATAGAAGCCTCACGTTCACTGAACCATTCGGGCATTTGATGTAAGTGGTGAATATCAAACTTAGGGTCTTGAACACTACGACTACCTGCAATAACAGCACGAGAGTATCTCGAAAGAGAAGAATTATCATCCTCTGCTCTTTGTAAATTCATTGCCATTTTTATATCTTCCGGGTCAAGCCCGCCACCAGTGATAATAAAAGCTTCTGCAGGTCTTGAACCAACACGCTCTTGTTTATAACGATAAAGATCAATCATGCTGTTAGCCGAGTTCAAAACATTACTGATTGAGCAATAACCAACCTCATTCATCTTGGCGATAGGTGATGGTCTTTGCGAAATAGAAGAGACACGAGAATAATGAAGTTTATAGTGCTTACCACTTTTCTCATCATGGTAAATGACAGGGAATAGTGGGTCTGATGTTCTAATACATTTACTTGAGTCCAAATGGGCTATGCTCAGCACGCGACTAGTAATAGGTTGATCTTTTCTCCCCTCCGCAATAATCTCAATAAAAGCACCGTTATCTTGACAATGATAATCGTCAATCCATTTTGAAAAGAACGTGTCAAAACCTTTCCCAAACTCAGAAATGTTTTTGATAGCACTCTCATACTCCTTTGCTAAACTAGTATGCCATTTGATTGATTCATTTCTTGCTTGTATTCGTAACGGGATTGTCCGCATCTTAATTGAGAAGTTATATAAAGCACCTGCCAAATGATCAGACTCCGTTACAATATTTCTCAAATATTCGTCACGTTTTCTGCTCCACCAAGGGGGAACAGTATTTGCATTAGCACCAAGCATAAACAATAACCCCATGCCCCCACGAGTATCTTGGTCATCTCTTTTCGTTCCTTGAATAGTTTGCTGGACACTTTCGTTGATAATATTTTTCTCGTTCACAATTTTATCACCTTTACTTTATTGACACCAATGGGTCTTATTTCGGATATGATATATCTTTCGGCATCGAGATAATGGTATGTTCCTTTGTTTAAAATTTCTTTGGTAGCCTCACCAGTCTCTTTATCTTTAATTCGTTGATAGGTTTCCTTTTGTTGTATTATACCAGTAAGATGGTCAAAATAGATAATCCCATCCGTTCTATGTGTTTGGTTTACTCGATCAATACCAACTTCAAGATCGCCGATCAATGGTCTGACCACAAATAAGCCTTTGTTAGAAAATTCCCTGCGCCACTGATCCTCGCTTGGCGCACCCCCGACAGCCAGCACTGGTCGCCCGCCACACTTCTTGAGAATGTTCTTAACGTGCTCTCCAATTTCTTTTTGTCCTTCTAAATAAGTATTATAACAGTAAAGTATATTATTGTCAGGATTTTCAGCATAAAAGACCGTACAAGTATGAGCACCACCATAATCTATACCAATGTATCTGTCCCATGTTGGAGGTATTCCAAAGGCGGGACAAGTATGTTTAGTTGGATTATACTCATTATGAATAAGAAATTTTGAAACGCCCTCACGCCCTTTGTGAAACATTGCGAAATCGTCCTCATCCATATCATCTTCTGCGCCTGTCATTTCAGAAAAATCAAAAAAGGGATTGATGGTACTGTCAAATTGAATAAGAAGAGTGTCGCGCTCCTCGTTGTCAACATAACTCAGTTCCCCGCGATCATTATCCACAAATACTTCTTTTTGCTCAAATCTTGTTTTCCTGATAATGTCATAAAGAAACCATCCCGGCTCATAAAGTGTTGTCGTCATAAGAACGCGTGCCTTGTGAACAGTCATACGTCTACGCATGGCTTGATAAGCCTTCTTGGTAAAACGATCTTGACCAATCTCGTCGGCTACAACACCTTTGGCGGTTGCGGCTTCAAGACCTCCAGAAGCATCCGCAGACCTAAGAATAACACGCCCCCACATTTGATCACTCACTTTCTTAGCCCAGAATTCTCCAGTTCTTGGATCGCGCAACTCAAGAATTTTATCTCCGCTCCAGTACTTACCAACATTATATAAGTCCTGAAACACCTTTAGCATTGCGGGCAAGAACTTTATTTTGAATAAGTCAAATGTAGCGGTGACAGCAAGATAATCACCCTGCCCCCTACCGATAACAGGATGATAGATCTCGCGCATAAGCCATAAAGGAGCGTATATAGTTTTTCCGGACTGACTCCCTGCACTAAGAACAATGTTACGGCGCGTACTGTCCCACGCCATGTTCTGCGCTAGATGAAATGGTAAAGGGTCATTCTCCTCACTCGGAATGTGTCTCTCCGGAAACCTCTGCATCAACTTGTCCCAAGTCAACGTATTCGCCTTCGACCGCATCACTTCCAATGCCATCTCCTGCTTCGCTTGTGGACTCAGGTAGTTGAGCCATGATTTCTTGTCCGAGTTTGAGTTCTGGGGGGAGTTCTCTGAGGTGCTCAATAGTAATCTTTCCTTCTTTGATTAGATCAATGACTTCTTGTTGCCAGCCACGTACTTCGATCTTCTGTGGTTCTGATAAATTAGATATATACTTAGCTCTCTGGTTCATAATTTTGATAACAGAATCTATTGCTTTCAAATTGCCTGAAGCCGCTTTCTCAATGATAGCAGACTGCATACGGTTGAGATTGTGCAACTCCATAGACCGAAGCATCTCAGCACTTTCTACGACATTCTTCTGCGCCTCTTCTATGGATGTCTTTACATCCCGATAAACATATCTTTGGTCGTAAGACTCAGGGAGAACAAGACCATCGTTGTGCGCCATTTCTTTCATTGCGAGATATATGTCCCTGTAAGTATATCCGCTTGTTCTCAGATCCACAGCAATCTCTTTTCTTCTTATAACCTCAAGCTGTTTCTTTGTTTTGTTCTTTGGTTTCTTTTCCATTAATAATATTCTTTCGTGATTATATGATGTGTATTTTTAGATTGTAACATATAAAAGAGAATAATGCAAACTCACTTAAAACTAGTGAGGGTTAAATGTATTGTAATTTGACCCAATTTGTCCTATAATATAAACATAATTAAATAATGTAATTTTGGAAGGAGTTGCATAAAGTAATAATCTTAATTAATTAATAATGCGGGATAGAGTAATGGTAACTCGTCAGCTTCATGTGCTGAAAGATACAGGTTCAACTCCTGTTCCCGCTATCGGAGATAGTAAAGAAATGCTTTGCCGCGAACTGGTAGTATCTCCTTGTGGGTTACACATTCCCACGACTCCTTTCAAAGAATTGGTTGACTGCCTAAAAATATTCGGTTCTACCAGCCGGACGGCAACCTGGATAGAGTGCCCAGGATACTCAAGAAAGGAGTAACAATATGATAAAGATAAAGCTAAACAAAAATGATGTTGCTGAAATTACTGGAGTTGATGATCTTTTTATATCTGTATTCCCATCTCGTAACAGCGCAAATGTAGAAATAAAAAGAGAAAGTTTTATTATCAAAGCTGACATAAAGACTGTTTTAGATATTCCATCTTGGAATCTAAACATAAGATGGATAAATAGTCAAATTCATTTTACAACTCATGAGATTTCTTTTCAGCTAAAACACGATTGCGCTTACATAGACATGGGGATAGAGGAATGTTCTTGGTGGACAGTAAATCACAATGGGGTAAGACGACTTATTGAAAATGAAATAGAAATTTATTAGAGAAAGGACAATCTATGAAAAAATATTATATTTACTTCTTTGATAAATCATCCATTGTTCCTTGTGATGATGTAGAGGATTGCCTGAATAAGGTCACTGTTATAAGGCGTGATCACCCAGAAAGAAAATGGATACTCGTGCAATACAATAAAGATGGAGAGTTTGAAATATTAACGGGTAGCCACGATAACAAAGTAAAAGAGTTGAATATACTCATGATAGGGATTTATGCCTTTGTTATTGTTGCTGTCATTTTTTTGTTCCTGTACTTATTGGGAATATTTTAATGATCGCTTTTAGCTGGTACGGTGGAAAGTACAGTCACTTGGATTGGCTGTTACCCTTATTACCTGATACACCATCTTACTGTGAACCTTTTGGCGGTTCAGCGGCAGTACTGCTAAATCGTAAACCTTGCGGAACTGAAACTTACAACGATGCTGATGGCGAGATTGTAAACTTCTTTCGAGTACTTCGTGAGCAAAGAGATGAATTACTTACTCAACTTGAGCTAACTCCATACTCAAGAGAAGAATTTATCAAAGCCATTGAAAACGAGGAAAGTATTTCTGATTTAGAAAAAGCACGGAGGTTCTATATAAAAGCTCGCATGTCATTCAATTCGAGAACTGGTGCTTTGAGAAAAGGTGATTGGGGCTTCTCGAAATCAGGGACTTCAAGGAACATGGCTAAGAGAGTAAGCGCATGGCTAAAATCTTTTGATGGACTTGTTGATGTTGCTGTGCGACTAAGGCAGGTACAGATAGAAAATGATAATGCGATAAGTATTATTCAAAGATACGACTCAGAAGAAACTCTTTTTTACTGCGATCCTCCATATCCTTTTGAGTCTCGTGGCAGAAATGAACAGCGTTACAATCTTGAAATGACAGACGATGAGCATGTTGATTTGGCGCACTGCTTATATGGCGTTCAAGGTCTTGTTGCGGTAAGTGGCTATCGCTGTGATATGATGGACTCCCTTTATAAAAGCTGGAACAGATACGATGCGCCAGCAAAAAGGCTACCATCTTCTGGTGACGACAAGACTGAAAAAACCGAATGTCTTTGGACTAACTATGACGTAAACAAATTCAAATCATCACAGGCAAGACTTTTATAAAGGAGAAACACTATGTCAGATTTATGGAAGCAACGAAACGATTATAAAGACCCTGTATTACCAGATGTAAACCGACTTGTTTATGAGCGCAAAAGTCACATGAGTTCCATAAGGATAATGGGAACACACACTGGTTACTATTATGTTGAAATGGGAGGTAGCAAGGGCTTCAATCTTGACTCACTACCTTTGAACGAGTTAAAAGAACTCACGAAAGCATTGGTAAAAGAAATTGCAGACAGAGAGGAAAGTTTATGAAAATTTATTTAGCGTGCTCAATATCTGGAGAAAGTTATGATGATGTTGTTGACTATCTTTTGCGAACCAGAGATTTTCTCAGGTCAGTAGGGTACACCGTTTATCATCCCATGATCGGGAAAGGTCATCTGAGAACAGAAATGGAGTTTAGGGCAAAAGATTATCGCCATCCTGTTTCAACAAACCGCGCCATCTTTGGTAGGGACAAATGGATGGTGAGAGAAGTTGACGTTATTCTTTTCAACCTTACGAAATCCAAAACTGTTTCAATAGGTTCTATGTTTGAAATGGCTTGGGGATCACACTTCGGTAAGCACATAGTTGCCGCAATACCTGAGCAGAATATTCATCAACACGCCTTTGTTTTACAGGCGTGTGATATTGTTTTCCCTGAGATATCAGTGGCAAAAGATTATTTAGTAAGTCTGATAGGAGGCATAATTTGAGTGAGCACAAGGAGCAGGTTGCGCTATTCGATTTTATAAGACTAAACGAGGAGAGGTTTCCTATACTCAAGACCGTGTTTGCTATCCCAAATGGAGGACACAGGCACATAAAGGTTGCCAAGAAAATGAAAGACGAGGGGGTTATAGCAGGTGTATGGGATATCTTCGTAGCGACAGCTGTAAATGAGTACTGTGGACTTTTTATCGAGATGAAGTTTGGTAAAAACAAACTATCTGAAAACCAAGAAGAATTCCGCGAGAATGTTGGTAATGCTTACCGATGGGAAGTTTGTTACTCATGGGTTGAAGCCGCAAAAGTATTGATTGACTATCTCTGTTTACCGAAAGATTTACTACAATGAATGAAACTGAAATAAAACTAAAAATAAACGAGAAAGCTCTCAATTTTTTAAAGAAAAATATTTTTGGACGACAGTTAGAAAATGTCTAACAGCAAAAGGGACTTTGAAAGCCACAAAAAAGTATATTGAAAGAGAAGAATACAAACCCGAAATACTTTATGAATATGGCAAAAAGTAAAGTGATGTATGGAGTTAGTGAAAGCGAGGAGTGATGAAAGTTATCAAGGTGATTGTGGATGAGATACCGGAAAGTTGCAAAGAGTGTATCTATCCAAATTGGAACTCATTAGGGGACCGTTATTGTCAAGTTGCTTTACGCTTAATTTATGATGATAAAAAACGCCCCGATTGGTGTCCGCTTAGATTAGAAAGCGAGGAGTGAGTGATTATGAGAAATTGGCTTAAAGAGATTGAATTGATGGAGGTGTGAGGGTGAAAATACTAAACCTATACGCTGGCATAGGTGGCAACCGCAAGTTGTGGAAAGACGTTGACGTAACCGCCGTTGAGCATAACGAAACCATAGCGCAGGTTTATGCTGATCTATTTCCAGACGACAATCTTGTAATAGGTGATGCCCACGAATACCTGTTGAACCATTTTGACGAGTTTGATTTTATTTGGTCGTCACCGCCTTGCCAAAGCCATTCAAGTTTTAGGCAGAATATTTGCGTGCGCTATCGTGGCACAAAGCCAGTTTATCCTGACATGAAGTTATACCAGGAGGTGCTATTTTTACAGCACAACTTTGACGGGCTTTATGTGGTTGAGAACGTTAAACCCTATTATGACTTTTTGATCGAGCCAACGTCATTCATCCAGCGACACGCATTTTGGGCCAACTTCGATATTCACGACATTGAAATTAAGAAAGACGTTATCAGGCACAAGCAAATC
>SL_3KL_010_SEDDRAFT_10001880_pt1 | contig 19207 bp, 14 predicted proteins | sample SodLakKL_010_SED_2_FD_10381 | JGI IMG/M metagenome (IMG submission 10381) | reverse complement strand
GGTTACTACCTCAAAAGGCCGGTCCGTAAATGGACCGGCCTTTTCTTCGATAGCACCTGTCAATGGTCCTTTGCTGCCAGATAAACCATCTTTTCATCCCCAACCCTCCCTCTCCCACGAATTGTCATGCAAAGATCCTCCGCGTTCTTTGTATTTCGGCAAAAAACCATCCGCATTTGGTGGATCTGCGTCAAAAAATCATGGCATCCATACAAGGACGTGTAAATGCAAGCAGGCCACCGGATGGCAGCCAAAGAAAAAGTGCAGGTGGTTTTTCATCCGTCAGTGTGTCGATTGAAAATTGTCGTGTATATTTGCCGTACGTTCACAAACCCGAAGATCTTATGAAAGTTGCACGTCGCATCACCTTCCTGTTCCTGGTGACACTCTTTGCCTGTGCGCCGCATGGGCCAGAAGAGAAAGCAGAAAAAATCTTCAAAGAGGGGAAAAACCACCTTTTGGTGATGCATCCCACGGTACAAAACCTTGAGCGCCTGGTCTTTCTTGCCGAGTCAGGGGTTTTCCCCTTGCCTGACCATTACCGTATCGTCGGCGTTTACCACGAAGACGCAAACTATGATTACAGCAGGTCGGCCGATTTTATTTTGCAGGAAGAACATGGCAACATGGCACTCTTTGGCCTGGGAGAACCCATCAGCGAAAAGGACCTGTTCATGGGAAATCAGCTGACAAAATCCTTTGGGGAACTCTTTGATCAATCGGACGGCGTTTTCTTCCTTGGCGGACCGGACATACCGCCAGCCACTTACGGTGAACCATTTAATCTCCTGACAGTTGTTGCCGATCCGTTCCGCCACTACCTTGAGCTGTCGTTCCTGTTTCACCTGCTGGGCGGTTCACAGGATACCACCTTTATTNCATTGCTTGCAAATGACCCCGACTATATGGTTCTCGGTATATGCCTCGGGATGCAAACCATGAATGTCGCCTCCGGGGGCAGCCTGATCCAGGACATACCAACGGAGGTATACAATGCTTTTACTGTTGAGGAAGTCCTGGCCATGGACCCGGACAAACAACACCGGAATTACCATTCCTATTATCGCCTGGATCCTGCTGTTACCACCGCAAGCTTTCATTCCATCCACACCGGAACGGAAAGCCATATGGCAACAATTGCCGGTGGCCCGGATCTGAAGCCAGTCGTGCTCAGCTCGCATCACCAGGCCATCAGTGACATGGGCATGGGATACAGGGCTACGGCATGGTCTGAAGATGGAAAAATCATAGAAGCCATTGAGCACAAAAGTTATCCGAATGTTATCGGCATTCAGTTTCATCCCGAAGTGCCCACCCTGTATGATCCCGATCACAAAATCACTTTCCGGCCCGGAGAAACAGCCACCCACTCATTCCTTGAATTGTATCCCGGGCCAAAAGGAGAAGATTTCCATCGCACATTCTGGGTACATGTCGCCGCAATGCTGCCCTGACAGCTGACTTTCGCCCCGATACGCCAAACAGGGGCTCTGCTGATGGCGAACCGTTAAAACACCCCCTGTCATGCCTGCGGGGTTCACCCCATGCCACCAAATCTCAGACCCCGGTGGTGACGACAAAAAAGTGTCTTTACATCCCCGGCTTCTTGAAAGCCCTCGGGCCATCACGCCAGTTTGGCTGCGGCAAGATGGCCCACAGCCATCAGTTTGTGGNAAAAGCAAGCACAGGGGTACACTTTCTGTGGTACCATTGAAAAGCCATATTTTTCTTACTTTTGTCCAAACCCGGAAATATGTATCCGTTATGCTCAGGATCCTTGCCATATTCATATTGATATATCTGATATTCAGAATCATATTCACCTTCGTTTTGCCCCGGGTCGCCAGATGGTACCTCAACCGTTACCGGAAAAGATTCTATCGCGAAAACCCTGAAGCTGCGGAGGCTGCTGAAAAACAAAAGAAAAGCAGAGAATATTACGCCCAAAAAGAGAAAGCCAAAAAGCCCGATACGGATCAACTGGGTGAATACGTTGATTTTGAAGAGATCGAAGACAAAGATGAGAATACCGGTGACCAGGAGCACAAAGACTGACCATTACCAACAGCCAAAAGCGGACAACCCATGCAAACAGTAAGACACCTTATGAAACAGGTCAGGCCCGGTGCCCTGAGCCCTTATGTGGCAGCGATCCTGCTGTTCTTCCTCATGACCATGGTATATGTCAGTCCAGTGCTAGAGGGGCGCCGGCTGCTGCAAACCGACATCGTTAACTGGCAGGGGATGGCACAGGAAGTCGTGGAACACCGTGAGGAGACCGGTGAAGAGGCTTTGTGGACCAACAGCATGTTTGGTGGGATGCCGGCTTTTCAGATATCGGTGCGCTGGGCCAACAACATCGCCGATTTCTTCCATGACGTAATGACGTTGTGGCTTCCCCGCCCGGCAGATATGATCTTCTTGTATTTCGCAGGCTTTTTTATATTCATGCTGCTGCTGAAAGTCAACCCGTGGATCGCCCTGGCCGGGGCAGTAGGTTTCGCCTTCTCCTCCTACCATTTCATCATCATTGAAGCAGGACACAATTCCAAAGCAGTGGCCATCGGTTACATGGCACCTGTTTTGGGTTCCATAATCCATACTTTCAGGGGCCACCTTTTAAGGGGGGGGCTGTTGTTTGCCATTTTCATGGGATTGCAACTCTATGCCAACCACTTTCAAATCACTTACTACCTGGGAGTGGCAGTTGCTTTTTATGGTTTGTTTCAGTTGGCAGAACATATGAAGGAAAAACAACTGGCGGGTTTTGTAAAGAAACTAGGCGTCCTGCTAGCCGGTTTGATCATTGCCGTTGGGATCAATATTGGCAATATCTGGGGGACATATACCTACACCTCTGAAACCATGCGTGGGGGCACAGAGCTCACCATCAGGGAAGAACCCTTAACCCGCGGACTGGACAAAGATTATATCACCGCCTGGAGCTACGGCATCGGGGAGACATTCTCCCTGCTCATCCCCAATGTGAAAGGAGGGGGAAGTAAACAGCTGGGAACCAATGAAGCTGCATTGGAGGTGACAGATCCGGCTTTCAGGAACATCATCGCCCAGGAGAACCACTATTGGGGCAATCAACCCTTCACCTCCGGCCCGGTATACGTTGGGGTGGTGGTATTGTTTTTCTTCCTGCTAACGTTATTCTATCTGAAAGGGCCACTCAAATGGGGCTTGCTTGGGGCCATCATCCTCTCCATCATGCTTTCATGGGGTAAAAACTTTATGCCGCTTACAGAATTCTTTATCGATTATGTGCCGGGCTACAACAAGTTCAGGGCTGTATCCATGACACTGGTGATCGCCGGACTCTGCATACCGGCACTGGCTTTCCTGGGCCTGCACCGGCTGTATCATGATACCGGAAAATTGTCGTTCAACAACAATGCTTTTCTCACCGCCTTCGGGCTTACCGCCGGACTCTCGCTCTTGTTCTATATTGCACCACGGCTGTTCTTTACCTTTATCAGCGATTTGGAAGCCCAGGGCTATGCAAACCTTGCAGCGCGCGAGCCGGGCATGGCACCCCAGATCAACGAGTTTTTGTACAATCTTGAGAAAGCCCGGATCTATATTTTCAGGACGGATGCCCTGCGCAGCCTGTTTTTTGCGGCAGCCGCAGGGATTGTCACGTTGCTCTTCGCAAGAAAATCAATAGGGAAGCCATTGTTTGTGTTTCTGGTCGTGGTGCTGATCACCGTCGACATGTGGCCCGTGAACCGCCGTTACCTGAACAATGATCACTTCGAACCCCGCAGAAGGGTCGAGCGCCCCTTCCCCGTCAGGGCAGCAGACCAGCATATCCTTCAGGATGAAGACCAGTTTCGTGTGCTCGACCTCACCGAAAACACCTTCAACAGCGCCCGGACATCCTATTATCACCATTCGATCGGAGGCTATCACGGTGCCAAGCTGCAACGGTACCAGGACCTTATTGACTTTCATATCATGGGCGAAATGGGCAATATACATCAGGTTATCCGCCAAAGAGCAAACGATGATACAGTGTATCACCGACTGGCCGGAAAAACAATACTCAACATGTTAAATACCCGCTATATCATCACAGACCCGACAGCCCCGCCGATCAACAACCCCCATGCAGCAGGCAATGCCTGGTTTGTAGAGCATATTGAGTTTGTAGATAATGCAGACGAAGAGATCCTGGCGCTGGAATCACTCGACATAAAAAAGAAGGCCATTGCAGACAAACGATTTTCTGGTTATCTGGATTTTCAGGTCCTTGGAACGGATCCATCTGCAGCCATTGATCTGACACACTATGAGCCCAACCACCTGAAATACACCTACCGTTCAGAAAGCAACCAGCTGGCAGTCTTTTCTGAAATATATTATCCTGATGGCTGGAAGGTCTTCATCAATGGAGAAGAAACACAACATTTCCGGGCAAACTATATCTTGCGGGCAATGGTGCTTCCTGCCGGAGAATATACTGTAGAATTCCGTTTCAAACCCCGCCCCTATTACACCGGACAATATATCGCCTTGGCTTTCAGCACCATTCTCGCGGCAGGGATCATTGCCTATGCCGTCATCCAGCTACGCAAGATCCTGCGGAAACTATAGGATGGCTGAAGTGCTGACAGCTCAGGGCCAACAGCAACCCTTTCGACTTTTCCAATATGATGGATAATAAAAAGCGTGTACTTATCATCACCTATTACTGGCCACCCGGAACGGGTGCGGGAGTTTTCCGGTGGCTTAAGTTCAGCAAGTTTTTGGGCGATTTTGGTTGGGAGCCTGTAATTTACACCCCTGAAAACCCGGAAGCACAGGGTACTGATCACTCCCTGGAAAAAGACATCCCCGGAGGCATCACGGTGCTCAGGCGGCCTATCCGTGAGCCATACCGCTATTACAAGATACTCACAGGGCGCAAGCAGGAAGAAAAGATCCAATCCGGCTTTTTGAGTGAGAGGCGAAAACCGGGCCTGGCAGACAAGGTGGCGACATGGATCCGCGGCAACTGCTTCATCCCGGATGCACGTAAATTCTGGATAAAGCCATCTGTCCGCTTCTTAACACGATGGCTCCATGATAATCCGGTGGATGCCATCCTATCTACCGGCCCGCCCCACAGCATGCATATCATCGGCATGAAGCTCAAAGAACGGTTCGGAATGCCCTGGCTGGCTGACTTTCGTGACCCGTGGACACAGATAGACTTTTACGACAAACTGATGCTTACCCCGCGGGCCGACCGCAAACACCGGCGGCTGGAGCAAAAAGTGCTTTCCCGTGCCGATAAACTTTTGACCGTAAGTCAACACGGTGCACACGACATGGAAAAAATCTGTGGCAGGCATGTGGAAGTGGTCACCAACGGCTTCGATCCGGACGACTTTTCGGACCTGCCCCCCACCGACAAGCAGGAATTCTGCATCACGCATCTGGGGTCTATGAATGCAGACCGAAACCCGGATATGCTCTGGAAGGTGCTATCAGGGCTGGTGATGTCAGATCCTTTTTTCTCAGAATACCTCAAGGTCAGACTGATCGGGAAAACCGATTTTTCGGTGCAAGAGAGCCTGATACATTATGGGATCCACCCTTTTGTGGAATGTATCCCTCCCCTGTCCCATCATCAAGCACTTGCCAAAGCCGCAACGTCAGCCATCCTGCTTCTGCCGTTAAACAACACCCCCAATGTGATGGGGATTACCACCGGTAAATTATTTGACTATCTGGGGCTGAGGCGCCCCATCCTATGCATTGGGCCACCCTCAGGCGATGCCGCCACCATCATCAGGGAAACCCAGAGCGGGACAACCGTTCACTTCCACGATGAAAACAGATGCCGGGATACGCTGATGAAATGGGCCTCCCTTTTCCGGAAAAACCAACTGCATGCGGGTAAAGGGCCGATTCATGACTACGACAGAAAGAAACTCACAGCCAGCATCGCACAGCTGCTCGATGATGCCTGTGGTAACATGTGAACTGCTGATGGGCCAGTTGCTGACTGATGCATATAAAGGTCTAAAAACCGGAATGTTAATCCGCCGATAAGTCAACATGCCGAAACATCAAAAGGTCTGAAAAGTGGATTGCTGGAAGGTCCGAATGCGAGGCAATCCTGGTGCAGCTGGCAGAAACTTCCCTGCGGCAGATTAAAACGGGAAAAACACCGGGAGCAATAAGGTGGCCAGTATCCAGAATATAATGTTCAGTGGTGCGCCAACCCGGATAAAATCGGCGAACTTGAATCCGCCAATGCCATATATCATCGTATTTGTCTGATAACCAACCGGGGTCATGAAGCTGGAGGAGGCCGCGAATGCAATGGCCATGAGGAAAGGACGAGCATCCAAACCCAGCTCAACCGATGTCGCGATGGCGATGGGCGCCAGCAGCACTGCACTGGCATTGTTGCTCATCGTTTCTGTGAGCATACTGGTGATCAGGTATAGTACCGAGACAATGGCCACAGGGCCGAGGGCGCCGATAATGTCGATCAGGAAGATGCTTATGAGCTTTGCTGTCCCGCTTACATCCAGCGCCACCCCCAAACTGATGGCCCCGGCCAGCAAAAAGATCACCTTCCAGTCGATGGCATTGTAGGCCTCTTCCATGGTGATGCACCTGGTGAGCACCAGGAACATGGATCCGATGATGGCGGCCATCATGATGGGCAGGATCTCCAGCGAAGCCAAAGCAATCACACCGACAAGGGTCAGCACCACCGTGAGCATCTTGTCTTTGCGGTACTCAGGCAGGTCGACCTCGCTGACAATAAGAAAGGTGTTCCGTCCGCGCAACTCCAGCTGCTGAAGGTTTTGAAGCTTGTCTTTTTCTACCTCGATGAGCAGTGTGTCGCCTGCGCGCAGCACGGTGGTGACCACCTTGTCGCGCATCAGCTCGCCACGGTGACGAATAGCCAAAACAGTGGCCCCATACTTCTGACGAAAGCCTAAATCTTTCACGGTCCTTCCTTCAAAAGGGCTGTTGGGGGCAATGACCGCCTCCACAAACACCACACGCTCATCAGCCTTTTTCTTGAGAGCGATCTCTTCTTCACTTTTGAACTTCACATCGCTTTTCAGCACGATGCCCTCCCTCTCCTTGAGTGCCTTGATCTTCTCTACGTTACACCTGACCTTCAGCACATCGCCCTCATCCAGGACCATGTCTCCCGAAGGGGTGATAAAGGCCTGCCCTTTACGTTTTACCTCCAGTATATCAATATCGAGCTTGCGGACAAGGGGGCACTCCTTGATGGTTTTGCCAACAGAAGGGGCATTGGCCAGTATGACAATCTCCGTAAGGTAATCACCCATGCCAAACTTTTTCATCAATCCGTCATCCATCCCACGGTTAGGAATCAGGCGGATACCGATGGTCATCATGTATAGAAGGCCCACTCCGAAAAATATGATCCCCATGCGCGACATCTCAAACATGGAAAAAGGCTCCAGGTTTTGCTCGGCAGCCACACCACTCACCAATATATTGGTGGAAGTCCCGATGAGGGTGCATACACCCCCAAACATGGAAGCAAAAGAAAGGGGCATCAGCATCTTGGCCACATTGAGCTTTGACTGGGCAGCAGCCCCTACCAGGATAGGAATAAAAATGGCCACGACAGGGGTGTTGTTGATAAAAGCAGAGATCACCCCCACGGTTACCATGGTAGCCAGGATGCCAACCCAGAAATTATATTTGAAAAGCTGTGCAATGCGGTTACCAATATTAACCACCGCACCGGATTTGAACAGGGCCGCACTCAATATAAACATGAAGGCCACGGTGATGGTCGCCGAATTGCTGAAGCCGGACACCCCCTGCTGAGGGGTGATCACACCACTTGCCACCAATACAGACATGGCCACGATCGCTACCACATCCACAGGGTAACGCTCGGTGGCAAACATGATCACCGCGCCAACCAGGACGAAGAGTACAATACCCACCTCCAAAGTCATCCCTGCAAAAGCATTGGTTAGTAAAATTAACCCAAATTAGCCATCAGAAAATCTATTCCAAATCCAAAGCTCTTCATATAAAAGGACTTACACTTCGCTTGCTTCGTCGCCATAACCCAGGCATACCCCCTCCGCAAGAACCTATTTTATTTTGGCTTTAGCCTCTCATCACGAAGTTCTAATGACCAATTTAGGCTTAAAAATACAAACTTCTGAACAAAACAGATGATTATGGTAAAAAAAGATGCCGCGGGTGTGCGCCAAAACCCGCTGATGGCCAATGCCCTCTTACCGTTTGACAAATATGGTGTTGTTTCAGATGCCTTATACGATGCGGAAGGTTCGGACCCCGGGGTTATTGTAGTTCGATCTGGATGTGATGAAGGAAAAAAGAGCGGGAAACCTGTTTGATGAGGAAGTAACAGCGATAGGATTGCCCTTCTTTTGTGGAAAGACGACCAATAAAGTATACCGATCCGTCGCGGGAAATTCCTTCATGGCTGACCTGAAAAGAGGAAGGGGTGTTCCTCGAAAAAAAATCCCTCAGGATCATCTCCGATTGTGACTTGCTGAAAGTGCCTTCGGCTCTTGGCAGGGACAGGTCCACATTGGTGCTGAAATATTTTGCCATGTCGCGCGCACTGCTTTGCTCAATGGCCTTGACGATATTTTCTACCATGTCACCAGCCTGGCGCGAAAAGGCGTTGTGCGACATGGCAACAGTGCCCAGCAGGAAAATCAAGGATAATGTGCGCCAGGAGACCATTTTTTAAGAGATGTTTTCAATGAATTCAGAAAACCGTTTTCTGCATTTTAATGCATTTCAGGCAACCTATATTTACATCAAAAATCAAACCAAAGCTAAAAATAAATAAATAAAACGACACATGCATGTTTTTTAATTGTATCCGTCTCTCACAAATACAATGAATCCTTTGATATCGATAAAGGTTAAAATAATTAATTTTGAACTTTCACGCGAGGAGGCAGGCACACAAAGAAATGGTTGGCAGCGGGACACCGGGTTGTCAGAAAATAAAACACCTGATACGAACCCGTGACTGGCTGCAGCCGTTAACACGGGGGAGGTGATTATTGGCTTCAGCCAATAGATCAGGAGATCGTAATAAATTGAAACCCGTCAATAAGGAAATTATAAACATAATGAAGATACAACTCTTGTTTGTAGGGAAAACGGATACGGGTTACCTGGAAGACGGCATCCATGATTACCTGAAAAGGGTCAGGCGTTATATGGATGTAGAGGTTGTTACCCCCACCATCCCGGCGAAATGGAACAACCTGCCTGTCGACACCAGAAAAGAACGGGAGGCAGCGATCATTTTGAAGCACATGGCACAATGCGACCAGTGTATTATATTGGATGAGAAGGGCAGATCCTTCACATCGGTTCAATTTGCAAGGTTTATTGAAGAAAAGATGAACCGGTCCACAAAAAGGCTGATGTTTGTTGCAGGCGGCCCCTGGGGATTCAGTGCCAAAGTGAAGCAAAAAGCGGCCATGCAGCTTTCCCTGTCATCCATGACCTTTTCACACCAGATGGTACGTTTGTTTTTTATGGAACAGCTATACAGGGCGATGACCATCATTCGCGGCGAACCATACCACAACGAATGATCCGACACACAAAGCTGTTTGCATCAGCCCCCTCGCCAGGTTCTCCCTGCTTTCTTCTTCCCGCTCCCCTATTGGAGTTCCCGGGCAATAACGATAGAGGCGATCGTCCCGTCCGACACAGCGGTTGTGATCTGCCGTATTTGCTTACTGATCACATCACCGGCAGCAAACACATCAGGCAGGCTGGTCCGCATCTCATGGTTCACTTTCAGATAGCCCCATTCATCCTTTTCCAGCGGCTCGGTGATCAGCTCCAGGTTGGGTTTCATCCCAACGAAGACAAACACACCGTCGGTGACCAGTTCATTTATCTCTTTTGTATCCAGGTTTTCCACCTTTACCATCATCTTATCGCCCTGGCGATAGAAACCCCGCGGCTCATGAGATAAAAGGATATTGATCTTCGGGTCAGCCATGGCCCTCTCCTGCGCAGCCCTGTTTGCAGTCAGATAGGGAAATTGCTGTACCATCGTGATTTTGGAAGCAAACTTGGAAATAAACTCGGACTCCTCAACTGCCGTGTTGCCCCCGCCAATGATAACCACCTCCTTGTCGTGATAATATTTTGCATCACAGGTGGCACAATAGGAAATCCCCTTTCCATAATGTTCCTTCTCCCCTTCCACATTGAGATAGCGGGGTGATGCACCCGTTGTGATCAATATCTTTCGGGCACGAATTGTCTCGTGGCCGTCGACCATTATCTCTTTATTTTGCAGGTCAACCTTGTTGATCTCTACCGCCACCTTCATCTGTGCACCTGCCACTTTAGCCTGTTCTGCCATGTTATGTCCAAGCATAAAGCCAGGCTGTGGTTCAATAAATCCAGGGTAATTGCTCACCTGGTGCGTGGTCGACACCTGCCCGCCCGGCAACAAGGGATCCACCACCACCGTGTCCACCTTGGCCTGTGCCAGGTAAATGGCAGCAGCCAATCCGGCAGGACCGGCACCCAAAACCAGGGTTTCTGTTTCTGAGGTTTTTTGTTCGATGGCGTCGTGGATCTCTTTTACACGCGATCCGGGCAACATCGCATCCAGGTTGCGCATGATGTCGGATCGATGGATCCCGCCCGTCAAGACATCCCCCACCTGCTTGCCGCCTTTGAAAAACAACAGGGTAGGCGAAGAACGGACACCAAGACGTTCGGCAAGCTCCCGGTTGCCCTGGCGAAACATCTTGATGAAACGAATATCATCCCCGTACAAATTGTCCAAAGCCTCAAATTTAGGGGCCAAAGCCTCGCACGGCGGACATTCGGTAGAGTAAAAATCCAATACGACCAGCTCATGGCTGTTTAACTCCTTGTCGAAAACGTCTTCTTTCATTTCAATCATGGTGATTTATTTATGTTGTTTGAATATGTCATTGTGACCGCTAACGGAAGAGCGCAATTTTTTTTTACATGCTGGAAGCAACCCCGCTGGTTTCTGAAACGCTTATTATCTGCGTTTTAAATGATAAGGGTTGGTTCAGCATGTCGATCTGTGAATGGTGCATTGACCGTGATGATGCTTTCAAATTGTTTATATTCTTATATTTACATCCATCAATATCAAAACCCTTGCCAATGCATTAAACTGACAATATGGCTGCCTGCTGTTGTTGATCGGATCTTGTTGCAGGGGTTTGATGATGCAAGTTACACAAAAGCAATGGTTTGGGACCGCTTCAAACGGTCGTCTTGCAAAAATGTCGACCATCAGAAGCTGGAGTTTCAAAAAAGTTACTAATTTTACTCTGAAAAAGGTTACACCAAAACTTAAAAAATGATCAAAAAAGTATTGGTGGCCAATCGCGGTGAGATCGCTGTCCGTATCATCCGGTCCTGTCGCGAGATGGACATCTCTACTGTGGCGGTATACTCTGATGCCGACCGCAGTGCTTTGCATGTATTGTATGCTGATGAAGCCTGGCATATCGGCCCTTCACCATCCACCGAATCTTACCTGAACATAGAGAACATTATACGGACGGCCCATCTAAGCGGTGCCGACGCCATCCATCCGGGATATGGCTTTTTGTCGGAGAATCCCGATTTTTCTGCACGTTGCCGTGAGGAAGGGATCATTTTCATTGGGCCTTCGCCCAATGCGATATCAATGATGGGTGACAAGATCACAGCACGGACAACGATGACGGAAGCGGGTGTTCCGGTAGTTCCGGGGACGAAAGACAAAATTGAATCGGAGGAAGAAGCGTTGAAGCTCATTGGCGAGATCGGTTTGCCGGTAATGATCAAGGCTTCTGCAGGTGGTGGGGGAAAGGGGATGCGGCTTGTTACCAGCGACAAGGATGTTACGACGGCATTGCGCGGGGCGCGGTCAGAGGCCGGGACAGCCTTTGGCGACGATTCCATTTTCATCGAGAAATATATTGAGGCGCCCCATCACATAGAATTTCAAATCCTGGCCGACAGCCACGGGAACGTGATTCACCTTTTTGAGCGTGAATGTTCCGTACAGCGACGTCATCAAAAGATCATAGAAGAGACCCCCTCACCCATACTGACCCCTGAACGGAGGCTTCAAATGGGCGAAGCCGCCATTGCAGCAGCCAAAGCCGTAGACTATCAGGGCGCAGGTACCATTGAGTTCATTGTCGATCAAGACCTGAACTATTATTTCCTGGAGATGAACACCCGTCTCCAGGTAGAGCATCCCATTACCGAACGGGTGGTGGGCGTCGACCTGGTGAAGGAACAGATCCACATTGCCAACGGCAAACCCCTGCAACTCCGGCAGGAAGACCTTAAACAACAGGGACATGCCATCGAATGCCGCGTATATGCCGAAGACCCTGACAATAATTTCATGCCGGCCCCAGGCAAAGTAACTCACATCGACATCCCCTATGGCGTCGGGGTCAGGGTGGATGGCTCAATATATGAAGGATTTGAGATCCCCCTGTACTATGACCCCCTTATCGCAAAACTGATCGTTTGGGGCAAAGACAGAATGGAGGCCCTGGAGCGCAGCCGCAGGGCCTTGCAGGAGTTTAAGATTACCGGGGTGAAAAACAACCTGCGTTTCCTCGAGCGTATATTGCATGCAAAGAACTTTGTCGGCGGAAACTATACCACGCATTTTGTCGAAGAAAACAAAGAATTCCTGGTCAATGAATTCAGCTGCGACAACCACTGCGAAGACATTGTCATCATCACCGCCTTCATGGAGTACCTCAGGAAAATCCATAAAGCCAGTCCGAAAGAGATGACCGCCCTGAAGAACAACTGGAAAGATTACAGCAGGGTGCGGAGTGTGTTTAAATTATAATCAATGAAGGGGTTGACCCCGCAAGACAGCCCCCGGCGCTGACAGCCGGTCCTGAACAACCAGGGGGCTCTAAAAAAAAGACGGTTTGCAGGCACAGGCACCCGGGCCGTCAAACAGAACGACAGACAAGACATACAGCAGGAAAAACCAACACCGTTAAGAACCACCAATCCATAATCAATATTCGTTCTCATGTCATATGAAGTAAAGCTCAAAGACCGCATTGCAAAGGTGGAAGTCCTTAGCCACCAGGGCGACAAATTGCTGGTTTCCGTTGACGGCAAAGAATATGCGCTGGATTTTGTACGGATCAGCAAGGGCAGCTATTCCATCCTCCATCAGAACAAATCTTACAATGTGGAGTTGATTCCTGTGAATGGCATAAGGAAATACGATGTGAATACCCTCAAACACACTTTTGAAGTGGAGATCATCGACGCCGAGGCCAAGTATCTTGCCAACCGTCGAAAGGGACAAGAGGATGATCATGAAGCTGTTATCAGTTCGCCCATCCCCGGAAAGGTGGTAAACCTCTTTGTCAAGGAAGGTGACACTGTGAAAGCTGGCCAAACAGTGATAGTGATCGCTGCCATGAAGATGGAAAGTGAGTTCAAGGCCCCGAAAGCAGGCGTTGTACGATCAGTCAAGGCCGTCGAGGGACAAAATGTGGAGGCCCGCCAGGAGCTGGTTGTGATAGAATTCAAGTGAACAGGGCTTGGCCTGTCATCCCGCTGAACCAATTGTTACAAACAAAAATCAGGAACACAAATCATGACAGACAATACAAAAGAAAACAAATACCAGGAACTGGACAGGCGCCATCAGGAGGCGGAGCTGGGTGGCGGTCCCGATCGCATCGCCAAGATTCATGCTTCCTGCAGGAAGACTGCGCGTGAGCGGATCAGCGACCTTTTGGATCCGGAGACATTTGTAGAGCTCGACAAGCTGGTGGTACACCGCAATTATGAGTTTGGCATGGAAAAGCAAAGGATTCCGGGCGATGGCATGGTTACAGGCTATGGGAAAATAGACGGCCGCCTGGTGTATGTTTTCGCCCAGGATTTTACCGTTTTCGGAGGCTCATTGAGCCGTGCCAATGCTGACAAGATCATCAAGGTGCAAGAGTTGTCGATGAAGATGGGAGCCCCCCTGATCGGGTTGAACGACAGTGGCGGTGCACGTATACAGGAAGGGGTGGAAAGCCTGGCAGGCTATGCCGACATCTTCATGCGGAACGTCCGGGCCAGTGGGGTCGTACCCCAGATATCTGCCATCCTTGGTCCCTGTGCAGGAGGCGCAGTCTACTCCCCTGCCCTCACCGACTTCATCTTTATGACCAAAGAGACCAGCTATATGTTCGTTACCGGTCCCGACGTGATCAAAACCGTGACCCATGAGGAGGTTACCAAAAATGAGCTGGGTGGTGCCATGACACACAACAGCAAAAGCGGTGTGGCCCATTTCCGGGCCGACGATGACCGGCAGGCCATGATGATGATACGGGAGCTGCTGAGCTTCCTGCCATCCAACAACATGGAGGATCCACCGGTGAAGCCTTGCACCGACTCGGCCCACCGCACGGATGACAGGCTGCAGGACCTGGTCCCCGCTAACCCTAACAAAGCCTACGACATCAAGGAGATCATTTACAGCGTGGCCGACGACAACAACTTTTTTGAAGTACAGCAGCACTATGCCCGCAATGTGGTGATCGGCTTCGGGCGCCTCAATGGAAAGCCGGTGGGCTTTGTGGCAAACCAGCCGGCAGCCCTGGCAGGCGTTCTCGATATTGACGGCTCCGTCAAGGCAGCCCGCTTCGTCAGATTCTGCGACGCCTTCAACATCCCCCTGATCACCTTTGCGGATGTCCCGGGCTTCTTGCCAGGTACCGACCAGGAGTTCGGCGGCATCATCAAGCACGGTGCCAAGCTGATCTACGCCTACGCAGAAGCCACCGTTCCCAAGATCACCGTCATCACAAGAAAAGCCTATGGCGGCGCCTATTGCGTGATGTCGAGCAAACAGCTGGGCGGTGACATCAACTACGCATATCCCACCGCCGAGATCGCCGTCATGGGCCCCGATGGTGCGGTGAACATCCTCTACCGCAACAAGTATAACGATGAGGAAAAAGCCAGAGCCGTTGAAGACTACAGGGAAAAGTTCTGCACCCCCTACAAGGCAGCCGGACTAGGTTATATCGATGAGGTGATCTACCCCCGGCACACCCGCCTGAAACTCATCCAGGCATTGGAGATGACCGAAAACAAGCGGGAAAACCTGCCACCGAAAAAACATGGAAACTTGCCGCTGTAGTTTGAACACCTGGCCTGGTTGTTTGTTTACCTGTTCATAGTTAAGTTGCAAAGTCTGCTTTTCAAAACTCATGCAAACAAGGCAAATGGCGGAACGGCTTGTCAGGCTCATCCTGTATTTCGATGTTTTCTCATACCCACTCACCAGAGATGAGCTCATCAGATATGCAGGCTTCAAGGACCGTGAAAAAGAAGAGGCTGCAGAGATCCTCGATCACCTGGTGCGCTGTGGCCTTTTGAATTATCTGAACGGTTATTATTTTGCAGGCGACAGCCCGTCAATCGTACATCGCCGCATCAAGAACAATGAGCATGCCCGGAAGCGTTTGAAAACAGCAAAAAGGTACTCCCGCATTATCGCATCCTTTCCTTTCGTCAGGGGTGTGTTGCTCTCAGGCTCCATCTCAAAAGGAAACATGAGCGAAACAGACGATATCGACTACTTCATCATTACCAGTAAAGGACGATTGTGGCTAGCGCGAACACTGATCATCCTTTTTAAGAAGATCTTTTTGTTGAATTCAGCACGAAACTTCTGTGTCAATTATTTTGTTGACAAAGACCACCTGCTTATCAAAGAACAAAATCGTTTCACAGCAACAGAGATCGTCTTTCTGATACCCACCCATAACAGTCACCTTCACCGTGAACTGTTACTTGCCAATGAGTGGGTAAAAAAGTACTATCCTTCCTTTCATCAGCAAAACGGCCAGGCCACGGACAAGGATCCCATCCTGAAAATGTTGACAGAAAAGATTTTCGAACGTTCTTTGGGCGACAAAATAGAAGCCTACCTTTACAGGAAGTCCCGCCGTTTCATCCGAAAAAAGTTTCGTCATATGGACGAGGATACCTTCAGCAGCTGCTTCAGTGTTTTGCCACACGAGCTGCGTTACCTTCCCAACCGTCAGCAATTCAGGATACTGAAACGTTTTTGCTGGAAGATGAAGACCTTTGAGCGACGAATGGCCACCCACTATACCTCAAACACCTATCTGGTCACGGCCAAGCTATGACAAAAAGAAAGCGCATAATATGGGTGCTTGGGGGCACCGGCTATATAGGCCGTGCTCTGGTCAGGCATCTTTCGGATGATCCCCTAAACCAGCTGCACCTGCTGTTGCACCGCCATCTGCCTCTAAGAGTTCTCGAAAACGTCAGCACCTTTACCGGGAGCCTGGCCCGCATCGACCCTTTATGGTTTGAACGTTATCCCCCGGATGTGGTGTTTCACCTCGCACGTCCGGCCGGCAGCCGGAGGCTGACAAGGGCGTTGTCAGCCCGCAGCGGAAAAGCAGCCAACCGCCACCTTGTGCACCTTTTGTCAAAACTCGACAACCCGCCCACAGTGATCTATATAAGCGGGTCCCTGGTCTATGGCCCCCGCCATGCCAAGGACCCGGCCAGTGAAAACACAGCCTTGCAACCGGTGGCCTATGCAAGATACTATCATCAAAATGAACTGCCATGGCTGGAAGCAAGGCAATCAGGATTGCTGGATGTTCGTTTTGCGCGCCCGGGATGGATCATCGGACCCAACTCATGGTTCAGGCATTTTTTCTGGGAACCACTGCAGCTGAGTGGAAAAGTGCCCATTTACGGTTCCGGCAAACAACTCATGTCTATGATCCATTTGCACGACGGGGCCGCCATGATAGATGCCCTCAGCATATACGGAAAAAGGGACCAAGACCTGAACATCTTTGCCGGGACACCAATTGCCCATAAGACATTTTGTACCATGCTGGCAGAACTGACTGGATGTCAGACAATGGAGATAACAGAAAAAAAGCTGCGCAAAGAACATGGAAGCACGGTGGCGGAAGCACTTACCGCATCCATTCCCATGCAAAGCCTATATCCCGGTATACACGCGAAGGCCGACACCCGTTTTCCACAGCCGGAAGAGATGCTAGCCGACGCAGTCAGGCTTTTGAAAGACGAATAAGGTGTATTCGCCAAACGACCAGAAAGGGGATCTGTTAAGCATGCGATCTGTGTGCCAGAGCAACGGTCCAAAACGTCTGAGCAGCCGGTTCAGCCTGTGGTAATACCAGGCCGGATGGATGATGCTGTAGCCCTTTTGTTTGAGCAGACGGAAAGAAGAGAAGGCCCTTTTGACCTGCGCAGGACTGTAGCAGCGGCTGGGCAGGAATTGTGAAGGGGAGTATCCGCCCCAGACTGGTTTCAGCCGGGAGAACGCTGCCCGGAACCGCAGCTTCATCAGCTCGATGAGCATGCCAGCCACATAATGCTTGTTCACAAAAGAAAGCACCAGGGTGCCGCCGGCGGCTGTGACCCCGTAAATTTCATCAGCCGACTTGTCGAGGTCCTCTACGGTGTTCAGGGCGCCAAAAAAAACATAAACCATATCAAAGCGCCGTGAAGGGAAAAGTGACCCGAGGTCCTCCACGCTGCCTTTGTGCGCCTCCACATTCCCAAGCTTTGCCTGCCGTATCTTCTCTGCAGCGACATCCTTCATGGCACCTGAGATGTCAATGCCGGACACCCTGGCATCAGGGTGGATCACTGCGAAGTGAACCATATCAAGCCCGGTACCATAGCCTATCTCAAGCATGTCCTTAAAGTGAAAACGCTTCACCTCCTCCCGGAAGTCCTGCCGGATACGTTGCAAGACAGGGTTTTTCCAGTAACGCTCATCAAAGCCGCCGGCATCCCCGTTGTAATACTTCTCAACTTGTTGATAAAACTGTCTCATCTTTTTTATGATAGTTGGCCACCAGCCAGGCTGCCATGCCCCAGAAGAGGAAAGCAAACTTGTCGGTGGTCAGGAAGTTGTTCACCAGTGCATGAAAAAAGTAGGTGCTCAACGCCGCAAGGGCGACCATGAGATATTTTTTTTGCGGGTGTGTTCGCCAGCGGCTTGTAGCCATCCATATCCACCTTCCCATCAGCAGCAGCCATCCCAGAAGGCCAAAAACCCCCATTTCGCTCAGTGCCAGGAGGTATTCTGAATGGGCCGTACCGCCCGATCCCTCGGGAACACTCCAGGGGTTTGTCACGCTGAGACGGTTCATCAGCTCCTTTTTCTGATAGGGAATATATTCAAACTGATAGGTACCCGGGCCGAAGCCGGTAAGGGGCCTCTCCAAAAACATCCGCCACGCTGAAACCCAGCGATTGAGTCTTTCAATGTTTGACACATCTGTTGACACGTTGGCCACAGATCGGGTACGCTCAACAAGTCGTGCCTCGCTGTCGTACGACAAGCTTTCAACACGGTCGAAGCGTTCAATCACTGTTCCCGTGAGCGACCAGGACAGAACGACCAGCAGAGCAACAGAGGCCAAAACATGCAGTGGCCGTGGCTTAAGGTGAAATATCAGGATGACGGATCCAAAGGCCAGCAGACTCAGAAAGGCACCCCTGCTTGTGCTGAGTAACACCCCCATTAGGAAGAGGACCGCTGTAAAGAAGGCCATCAGGCGCCAGCCGCGTAGCTCTTCTGTCATGGCGGCTCCCAGCCAGAAAGCAGCCAGCATGGCTGCGGAGGCACCAAAGATCGTATGGTCTTTGTAAAATGGCTGAAAGATGCCACGCACAACCACTGGATTCCAATCCCACAGCCCGTATTGAACAAGGGCCCAGAACATGACCAGGACGACCCCCAAACCATATAAAAAGACCATCTGAGGAAATAAAGAGGCGGACTTCATGCTAAGGCGCATGATCATAACATAAAAACCCAGCATGTACAGGATGTTCACCATGGAAAACTTCACGGAGACAAATGGCATTCCCGAAAACGGGATGGTTAAGAGCAATGCCCCCACCAATGGCAACAACCATAACAGTTCTTTTCCTGGGGTTCCCTTCCAGGTGCCAGGGTGCATGAGAAAATCCAGGATCAACACCATGACCGACAGCACGATAAGGGGCTCAGTGGGCAGGCGCAACATGGAGTCCATAATAAATGGCACCTCCAGGGAGAAAGGCAACAACAAGGCCATGGTTTTCATTAGTATTGGCACTGCCTCAAAACGAATGATAAGCCATGCAC
>SL_3KL_010_SEDDRAFT_10001879_pt1 | contig 19213 bp, 15 predicted proteins | sample SodLakKL_010_SED_2_FD_10381 | JGI IMG/M metagenome (IMG submission 10381) | reverse complement strand
CGTGCATCAGGCCATCCACGAAGAAAGCGTACAGGTGCATGAGAAGCGATCGAACATCCTGGAAACCTGCAGCATTGGGTTCGGGGATGTTTCACGGGCATTCAAAGAAGCGGCTTTTATTTCGGATGCGGTCTATCAGACACAGCGGGTAGAGCATGCATTCCTGGAAACCGAGTGCGCCATTGCCATGCCGGAAGATGAGGGAATTAGAATTTACAGCCAGGGCCAGGGTGTATATGTGGACAGGAAACAGATAAGCCGGATCCTGGGGATGGATGAAACACAGGTTAAAGTAACCCAGGTGGCCAATGGAGGCGGTTTTGGAGGGAAAGAAGACCTGACCGTCCAGGGGCACGCCGGGCTGTTTGCCTATATCACCGGTCAACCGGTAAAAGTGCGTTTAAACAGGGAGGAATCACTTCGCATGCACCCAAAACGTCATCCGGTGTGGATGCATTTGCAACTTGGCTGCACCAAAGACGGGACATTGACAGCACTCAGGCTGAATGCCCTTGGTGACACCGGAGCCTATGCATCCGTGGGAACCAAGGTGATGGAACGGGTTGTGGGACATGCCACCGGAGCCTATGCAATACCTGCGGCAGACATCCGGGCCAAAACGGTATACACGAATAATATTCCGTCCGGGGCCATGCGGGGATTTGGTGTGCCCCAGATTATATTTGCCCTGGAAAGCGCCATGGATGATCTTTGCAAGCAAGGAAGCTTCGACCGTTGGCAAATGCGGTTTGCAAATGCCCTTGAAGACGGTTCCAGGACAGCCACCGGTCAGCGGCTGGAAGGTGTCGGACTAAAAAAAACACTGCTGGCTGTGAAGGAAGAATTCCAGGCGGCAAAATTTGCGGGGATCGCATGCGGCATCAAGAATTCAGGTGTAGGCAATGGCATGATTGACGACAGTGAGGTGGTTATTGAGGTTGTTTCGTCCCGCAAGGTGCTGATCAAGCATGGCTGGACAGAGATGGGCCAGGGCATTCATACCATGGCCATCCAGTGCCTGCACGAAGAGACAGGCATTGATCCGGCCATCATGGAAGTGCTGGTGGATACCGGGCATGGCATCCCCACGGGAATGACCACCTCCTCGAGGGGAACGGCCTTACTCGGCAACGCCATCATCGATGCCGCCAAAAGATTGCGCAAAGACCTGTTATCCAAAAAACACAACCAATGCCTTGATAAAATATCGGGGCGCACATACAGGGGAAAATATGTTTGTGACTGGACCTGCAAACCAGGTCAGGGTGGTACGGATCCAAAAATTCACTTTGCCTATGGCTACGCTACACAAGTGGCCATTCTGGACGATGGTGGACAGGTCAAAAAAATTATTGCAGCCCATGATGCTGGGAAAGTGATAAATCCCGTTTTGTTTGAGGGACAGATACAGGGATCAGTCCACATGGGGTTGGGTTATGCACTCAGCGAAAACTTCCCCCTTAACAACGGATACCTTGTGCACCACAAACTCAAAGACCTTCGAATAATCCGGGCCAGGGAGATGCCCGAAGTTAAGGTTATCAGCGTCGAAGAAAAAGATCCACATGGTCCTTATGGAGCCAAAGGGATCGGGGAAATTGGCATGGTGCCCACAGCAGCAGCCACTGCCAATGCATATGCCGCTTATGACGGGCAAATACGCAGGCAATTGCCCCTGAATGAAAAAAACAGGAAAAACATAACAAAATCATAGGTTCAATATGGGGATTATATTAAAAAACACCACGTTTATCCAATGGGATACGCTGGAATTCAGCAAGGGGGATGTTCTTGTGGAAGAGGGCCCGGAGGGAGGCATAAAAATCGTTCAAGAAGGGGTTAAGCCGGCAGAAGCAAAAGGATATGCCATGCTGGACTGTGCGGGGAAGCTGGTGACCAAATCATTTGCCATTGGACATCACCATGTATATTCAGCGCTTGCAAGGGGAATGCCGCCCCCTCCTGTTTTGCCGGAAAACTTTCGTGAAATATTGCAATACATCTGGTGGACACTGGATAAAAGCCTGGACAGGGAAAGCATTCGGTACAGTGCACTGGCCACGGCCATTGCTTCAGCAAAATCCGGCGCCACATTTGTTATAGACCACCACGCCTCCCCTTCCTGTATCTCCGGCTCACTCGACATCATTGCAAATGCTTTTGAAGAAGTGGGAATTGGCCACCTGCTTTGTTACGAGGCCACTGACCGCGATGGCCCGGGCAAAGCAAAACAAGGGCTGGAAGAAACCGAAAGGTACCTGGAAAACCATCAGGGTCTTGTTGGGCTGCATGCTTCCTTTACCGTGGGTTCGGAAACTTTAAAACGTGCGGTGGAATTGATGCGGGTCTTCCATAGCGGGATACATATGCACCTGGCCGAAGACAAATACGACCAGGAACACAGTCTGCAAACGTATTATCAGCAAGTAACACACCGACTGAATGAGGCCGGGGTACTTGACTCCCCAAAGACTATACTCGTTCACGGTCTTCACCTTGATGCCAGTGAACGGGACATCATCCGGAAAAAACCCTGCTGGATTGCAGAAAACATGGAGAGCAATCTTAAAAACAAAGTGGGTTGTTTTATCAGCAAGGGGCTTGGCAACAATATCATGCTTGGAACCGACGGCATGCACAGCGACATGCTCAGAAGCGCAAAAGCCGCTTTTTTTTCAGGCCAACACCGCGACAATATTGATTTCAAAAAAACCTATCAGCGTTTTAGAAACGTCCACCGCTACATCAGTCAAAACAATTTTGCAGGTGACGGCAACAACAATCTCGTGGTCCTTGACTATGACAGTCCGACCGAAGTCAACCGCGAAAATTTTCCCGGCCACTTTGTGTTTGGCATTCAGGCAGCCCACGTAAGGGATGTGATTGCGAACGGCAAACTTATTGTCAAAAACCGCATAATTCAAACCGTTGACCAGGATCTTGTGTTTAAGGAATCATCGAAGCATGCACGCAGGCTTTGGAAAAAAATGGGTCGCTGATTGTCTGTCATATAAAAAATCCAACAACAGATAAATTTTATAAATTGCAAACCATACACCCTGTAATCAATCCATAAAATGTTTACCATCCCTACACATATAGACACAGATAGCACAGAATATCTTGAAAACAAGATGCATTACGACGACATTCTTGACAAACACCGGGAATTTATGCATCGTGTTATGGAAGGCGGACCTGTCCGGGCCATTGAAAAACATCGATCAAGAGGCAAGCTGCTTGCCAGGGAACGCATTGATCTTTTGATTGATCCGGGCACCCCGTTCCTTGAACTTTCCACGTTGGCGGCATTCGGTCAATACGATGACAGTTTTCCGGCGGCCGGCATCATCACCGGGATTGGGGTAATACACGGTCATGAGGTCGTGATTATCGCCAATGATGCCACCGTCAAGGGTGGTACGTATGTTAAAGAAACCATTCGCAAGCATATACGTGCCCAGGAAATAGCGATGCAAAACGGACTGCCATGTGTCTACATGGTTGACTCGGGAGGGGTGTTTTTGCCCGAACAAGCTGAAGTGTTTCCCGACAGGGATGATTTTGGCCGGATTTTTTTCAACCAGGCAAAACTATCAGCCCAGGGATGCCCCCAGATAGCCATTGTGATGGGCTCCTGTACGGCAGGTGGCGCTTACATCCCCGCCATGAGTGACGAAACCATCATCGTAAAGAACCAGGGTACCATTTTTATCGGGGGGCCACCACTGGTGAAAGCGGCCACGGGGGAAATTGTCACCCCTGAAGAACTTGGGGGAGCTGAGGTTCATACAACCAAATCAGGTGTGGCAGATCACTTTGCTGAAAATGACCAGCATGCTGTTTCTCTATGTCGTGGGATCTTTGAGAGCATCCAACCAACAGAAAAACAGCAGCTTGACAAAAAACCGGTCGAAGAACCCCTCTATGACCCAATGGAACTTCCGGGAATACTGCAAGCCGATCAGAAAAAACAAACAGACCCTTATGAGGTAATTGCACGGCTGGCAGACGGCAGCAGGTTTCATGAATTCAAGGCCAGGTATGCAACTACCCTGGTCACCGGTTTTGCCCGCATGATGGGATACCCGGTAGGCATCATTGCCAACAATGGGGTTTTGTTTGCAGAATCCTCGCTAAAAGGCACCCACTTTATTCAACTGTGCAATTTCAGAAAGATTCCCATTGTGTTTTTACAGAACATCACCGGTTTTATGGTGGGAAAATCTTACGAAAATGCGGGATTGGCCAGGGATGGGGCAAAGCTGGTTCATGCCGTGGCCAATGCCTCGATTCCAAAAATCACCATCATTACCGGGGGTTCTTATGGTGCAGGGAACTACGCAATGGCAGGCAGGGCATTTGATCCACATTTCCTGTTCATGTGGCCGGGGGCACGCATCTCGGTCATGGGAGGGCAACAAGCGGCCAATGTCCTGGCTCAAATCAAGATTGATCAGCTGAAAGCCATAGGATTAAATGCCAATCCGAAAGAAATTGAATCCATGAAAGCAGAAATTCTGCAGAAATACGAAACGGAAAGTTCAGCCTATTACAGTTCCTCCCGCCTTTGGGACGACGGCATTATCGAACCAATGCAGACCAGGCAGGTAGTGGCCCTGGCCATTGCCACATCGCTGAACAAAAAATACGGACCGCCCCGCAGTGGCGTATACAGGATGTAAATCATGCTGAAGATATTGTTACATAAATCCGTTCATGGCAAAAATACACACCAATGTCTACCTTTAAGAACATAGTCATTGAATATGGCCGTTATTCTGCAACCATCTGGTTGTCGCGCCCCGAAAAAAGAAATGCCATTGACCATCAGATGGCATCAGAACTGCTTGAAATACTGGAGATCCTTCAGGAAAACAAAAAAATTCTTATGGTGATTGTCCGGGGCAAGGGCAGCCATTTTTGTGCCGGGGCAGACCTTAAATGGATGGACCGGAAAGATTTACCGAACGATTTGCAAGCCGGCACCTTGCTTCCAAAACTATTTATGGCATGCTACATATTTCCAAAGCCTCTTATTGCCATGGTGCACGGTACGGTCATGGGAGGGGCACTGGGTTTGATGGCCTGTGCAGATTTTGTGATTGCAGAAGAAAACAGCCGGTTCAGGTTCAGTGAGGTCAGCCTGGGGCTAATACCAGCAACCATATCCCCTGTGGTGATCAGGCGCATCGGCGAGTTCAAAGCCCGTCAGTTTATGCTTTTGGGAGACGTGATCGATGTGCCACAGGCCCTTGGGGCCGGTCTGGTTGACCACAAAGGATCCACGGAAGATATGGAAGCATACAAAGAGTACCTTTGCAATATATTTGCGGGAAATGCCCCAAACGCCATGGAAAACTGTAAAAAATTGATCATTACGGTTTCCGGAAAAAATATTGAAAAAAAATTGTTTGATTACACTGCACGCCTGCTTGATGAAGTCAGGAAAGGTGCTGAGGCACGCGAAGGGATGCGTGCCTTTGCTGAAAAGCGTGAACCTGTATGGAAAAAACAATGATTGGAACAAAGCGTATCAACAAAGTTCTGGTGACCAACCGTGGTGAAATCGCGACAAGGATATTCAGCACATTGCATCAGATGGGGATTGCCACGGTAGCAGTATATTCTAAGCAAGACAAGGATTCCATGCATGTTAAACTGGCCGACGAAAGGTATCTGCTTGCAGGTAATGGGCTTGCAGACACCTACTTGAACATCGGGCAAATGGTCAAAATAGCCCTGGAATGTCATGCAGATGCAGTGCATCCCGGCTACGGTTTTTTATCTGAAAACCCTGTTTTTGCCAAATCAGTCAAAGACGCAGGGTTGTTGTTTATTGGTCCTTCTGAAGAAGTCATCCGCCTGATGGGCAATAAATCGGAAGCCCGTAACCTGGCCAGCCAACTGGGGATCCCCGTAATTGAAGGTGCTTACGGCAATGATGCCGCCCTGACAAAGAGAGCCGGGAAGATTGGTTACCCCGTTATGGTGAAAGCTGCCGGCGGTGGTGGCGGAAAAGGCATGCGCGTTGCCAATTCTGTTGCAGAACTGCAGGAGATGCTCGAAAGCACCCGCCGGGAAGCATTAAATTATTTCGGCAATGATGAAATTTATATCGAAAAATACCTTCATGAACCCCGTCATATTGAGATTCAGGTACTGGCAGACCATACGGGCCATGTCCTGACATTGTTTGAACGGGAATGCTCACTTCAGCGGCGCCATCAGAAGATCATTGAAGAAGCGCCGGCTCCGAATATCTCGCAAAGCCTGCGGAAAAAACTTATGGACTCTGCACGTATCCTGGCTGAACATATTTCATACGTCAGCGCTGGCACAATAGAGTTTCTGTTAGATGGCAACAATTTTTATTTTCTGGAGATGAACACACGGATCCAGGTTGAACACCCGGTCACCGAAATGATTACCGGCCTGGACATTGTTAAGGAACAGATCCACATTGCCACGGGAAGACCGCTTACCCTCAAACAAAACCAGATAAACCTCCATGGCCATGCCATTGAGGCCAGGATCTACGCCGAAAATCCTGCCAAAGGATTTTTACCTTCACCGGGGAAAGTCCTGTTTCATAAGGCACCCGAAGGGAAAGGGCTACGCATCGACACAGCGCTCGGCAGTCAGGGTGAGATCAGCGGGATGTTCGACCCGATGATCAGCAAAGTGATATTCCATGCAAACAGCAGGGAAACCGCCAGGAAAATGCTTATCCAATACCTGAAAGATTATGTCCTGCTCGGCGTACAAACCAACATATGCTTTCTGATCGAATTGATCGGTTCTGAGGAATTTATCAAAGGAAACACCCATACAGGGTTGGCAACGAAGCTTGTTGAAAGTTTAAACAACAGTGATGCGCAATGCAAAACAGACAAACATTTGCTGGCCATGGCCTATATGTTTGCAAACCCCGAAAACCATGCCGGNGTGAATAGCATTTGGCGGCAAATGGGTTTCTGGAGACTGATGCCCGTGGCCAACCTGATGATCAATAAGGAATTGTTTCAACAAAAGTACCTCTACCACAACGATAAGCATATGAGTATTATGGAGTCTGAACAACAGATCCCATACCGCCTGGTTGACAGGGACAGCCATACCATGCGCATTGATGTGGCAGGAAATATTCATACACTGTATTATCATACAGTAAATGGGGAAATTTTATTTCAGCACAATGGGCATACAGCTACCGTAAGCCCCTCACAGCACCTTGGCCGGGACATTCTCAGGGAGATCAATAAAAATCCCGTGCTGGAAGGGGAAAGCCTGATCAAGGCCCCCATGCACGGCACCGTGATCAAAGTCGATGTAAAACCCGGCGACGCAGTCAACAAAGGCGACACCCTGCTTGTGCTTGAATCCATGAAGATGGAAAACAAGATCACGGCCACCGCCAGGGCCTTTGTAAAAAAAGTGCATGTCAGTCATGGCGACATGGTCGCTGACAATACCCCACTAATCCACTTAAGCGATAAACTTGTATGACAGAATAGGCCTTTTATAAAGAAAAATATATACTTTTACAAAACCACACGGCAACTTTTGTTGTTACACCATAATTGGTTTGGTATTTATGTTTTCTTTAAAAGCCATTGATGTTACAAAATCCTTTTTTAACTGAAGCACACGAAGCACTCAGAAAACGTGTTCGTGCCTTTGCAGAACAAGAAATTGCCCCTGTTGCGGCAACACTGGATGAAGGGGAAGTCTTTTCGGAAGATATCACAGCCAAAATGGGCGAGATGGGTTTTTTTGGTATACAAGTGCCCGAAGAACTGGGTGGTCAGAACCTGGATACGCTATCATATATAATCATCGTTGAGGAACTGGCAAGAATTGACAGCTCCCAGGCAGCCACGGTTGCCGCAGTCAATTCCCTTGGCATAGCCCCCATCATGAAATATGGCACGGAAGAACAAAAAAAGCGCTATATACCACCCTTGTGCACGGGCAAAATGACCTGGGCATTTGGCCTTACCGAAGAACATGCCGGATCGGATGCCATGGGATCCGAAACAAGGGCCAAACGCATTGACGGAGAATGGGTCATTAATGGATCCAAAACACATATCACCAATTCTGCTTCCAAACTATCCGGAGGGGTTACCCTGCAAGCCGTAACAGGAGAACAAAAAGGCCGCAAGAGATTGTCCGCAATCATCGTTGAACATGGGACACCTGGTTTTACCTCGGAACCAAGCAAAAATAAAATGATGTGGCGTGCCAGCGATACCGGCAACCTGTTTTTTAATGACTGCAGGGTTCCCGAAGCCAACCTCCTCGGAGAAGAGGGGCAGGGCGGCCGTATCATGCTTAATACGCTGGATTCGGGAAGGCTTTCCATCGCTGCCATCGGGCTCGGACTCGCAAGGGGTGCCATGGAAGCCTCGGTTGAGCATGCCAAAACCAGGGTTCAGTTTGGACAACCCATTTCGAGGTTCCAGGCAGTGGGATTTAAGCTGGCCGATATGGACGTCAAGATAGAGTTGGCAAAAAACACCCTGTACAATGCTTGCTGGCGCAAGGACAACAACCTGCAGTTTGCACGCGAAGCCGCCATATCCAAACTTTACACCTCAGAAATTGCCCGGGAAATCGCCGACGAAGCCGTCCAGATACATGGCGCAAAAGGCTTGTTTAAACCACACCCGGTAGAAAGATTTTTCCGGGACCAGCGGTTGCTTCAGATCGGGGAAGGCACTTCAGAGATTCTTCGACTGGTGATTTCCAGATATCTCGGTGTGTAAAATTAAGTCAATGGAAGACAGAAAAAAAGACCATATTGACCTTGCTTTTGCATCACAAACCATGGTCAAAGACATGGACACCCGTTTCATGTATGAACCAATGCTTAGTGCCCACCCTGATGATGCCATTCCCGAAACAGAATTCCTGGGCAAGAAACTGAAGTTGCCTGTCTGGGTGTCCAGCATGACAGGAGGGACAAAACTTGCCGGCACCATAAACCGGAATCTTGCAAAGGCTTGTCATGAATTTGGGATGGGTATGGGGCTTGGATCCTGCAGGATCATCCTGGATGATGACAAATATTTTCCGGACTTCGATATGCGCGATATCATTGGTGATGCACTGCCATTGTACGCCAACCTTGGGATAAATCAACTGGAGAATCTGTTATTTGAAAACAAATTGGCAAAGATCAATGCGCTGGTTGACAAATTGCGGGCAGACGGACTCATCATTCACGTAAATCCCTTTCAGGAATGGTTTCAACCGGAAGGGGACCGCCTGCGGCAACCGGCCATTGAATCTGTACAGGCATTGCTTGAACAGGTTGAATTTCCTGTTATGGTAAAAGAAGTGGGCCAGGGCATGGGGCTGGAAAGTTTGAGTGCCTTGCTGAAATTACCCCTTGCCGCCATTGAATTTGGTGCGTTTGGTGGAACAAATTTTGCCAGGGTAGAACTGATGCGCGACAGCCAGAAAGCCAGAGAACTTTTTGAACCACTCTCCTATGTTGGCCACGATGCAGCACAAATGGTCGATATGATCAATCATATCATTAGCCAGGAAACCGGAAAAATAAAATGCAGGCAATTGATCGTATCCGGAGGAATAAAATCATTTTTGGATGGTTATTACCTGATCAAAAAATCCACGATGCCCGCCATCTACGGCCAGGCATCCACTTTTCTGAAATATGCCAAAGACGATTATGAGCAATTGCATCATTTTATAAGCTACCAGGTAAAGGGCCTCCAGATGGCTTATGCTTTTTTGCGTGTACGTGAGTAAAATGTCCGAAAAAATTAAAATACTTAAAGGGTTTTCGAAAAAATCACCGGAAGAAAAACTTCTTTTGGCTGCCGGGCTTTGTGCAGATCCCGATGCAGCCGCAGTGGAACTGAGGTCTTTTCATCATCAGAACAAGGATATTCAGAAAATCCTGTCAGGGATCAGTGAAAATACCATCTCCAATTACCCCCTGCCCTACAACATAGCCCCAAACTTTTTGATCAACGGACAAGTGTATATAGTGCCCATGGTCATTGAAGAAAGTTCTGTAGTAGCAGCAGCATCTGCTGCTGCGCGTTTCTGGGCCGGGAGGGGTGGTTTCAGGGCAAAAACAGGCAAGCTTATCAAGAAAGGCCAGTTGCACTTCTTGTATGCTGGCGACAGGAATAAGTTAAAAGGGGCCATGCCTTCGATTGTAAGCCATCTTAAACAAAGCACGCGAACACTGACCCAAAATATGGAAAGACGTGGCGGGGGGGTGGCATCCGTTGAACTCAATGACCGGCAAAACCTCCTGGACAATTATTTTCAACTGGATGTCCGTTTTGACACCAGGGACGCCATGGGAGCCAATTTCATCAACTCAGTTCTTGAAGAGTATGCTGTTGCCCTGGAAACCTTTTTTAACCAAAAAGAAGGGTTTGATGAACGGGATTTCGAGCCACTGATGGCCATCCTGACGAATTACAACGATGAATGCCTCGTGGAGGTAAGTGTGTCCTGCGATGTGGACGCACTGGGAGATGCTGCCGGCACAGTATCTGCTGATGATTTTTTACGTCGTTTTGTAATGGCTGTAAACATTGCAGAATCAGATGTATATCGTGCTGCAACACATAATAAAGGCATCATGAACGGGGTGGATGCCGTGATTCTGGCTACGGGCAATGACTTCCGTGCCATTGAAGCGGGAGCCCATGCATGGGCCGCCCGTTCAGGACAGTACCGGTCGCTCAGCAAGGTGAACTTAACAGGAAAGCAATTTACCTTTTCCCTGGAGATGCCGATGGCACTGGGAACCACAGGCGGCCTGACCCATTTGCACCCCCTGGCTGCGCGTTCGCTTGAAATACTCGGCAACCCGGATGCAAGAACACTGATGATGATTGCCGGCGCTGCGGGCCTGGCCAACAACTTTGCAGCCCTCCGGTCGCTGGTCACCACCGGAATCCAAACGGGTCATATGCGCATGCACCTGTCAAACATTCTTTTACAGCTCAAGGCTTCGCCCGGGGAAACAGCACACGTGGAAAGTCATTTTGCAAATAAAAAAGTATCATACCAGGCAGTGGCCAGGTACCTGGAAAAGCTGAGAAAGCATGCAACCTGAAACATCCCCGCAAACCCTGTCTTTTCAGTCCAGCGGCAAACTGATGATCAGCGGAGAGTACCTGGTGCTTGCCGGTGCCAGTGCCCTCGCCATGCCGGTGCGCTTTGGCCAGACACTGCATGTTGAATCGACTACATCCCGGGACACATGTGTCGAATGGGAAACATATATCAAGGGGGATCAGTGGCTTGAGTGTTCATTCCGGGGGGCGGGCCTTCAAGCGGATGCATCTGAGAGAACAGCCGGCCGACAGGCATCTGTCCGGTATATCCAAAACCTGTTGTTGGCTTCCAAACAATTAAACCCTTCCTTTTTATCCGAAAACGTGGTGTGGCGTGTTCGCAGCAACCTTGACTTTAACCCCGAATGGGGGCTTGGCAGCAGTTCTTCGTTGATCTCCAATATCGCCTGGTGGGCCGGGATCAGCCCTTATAAGCTTTTTTACCAGACCGCCGGCGGTTCGGGATACGACATTGCCTGTGCACGAAGCAAAAAACCAATCCTGTTTACTTACACCGGCAAAAACAAATATCCTTTGATCAGGCCCGTTGACTTCGCCCCCCCTTTCAGCGAACATATGGTTTTTTTATATAGCGGGAAAAAACAAGACAGTGCACGGAGTATCAGGTCTTTTAACCCCACCACCGTGCCTCAGGAGGTTGTTACACAGGTATCGGCTTTATCGGAGCGAATGGCTGTTTCAGATTGCCTGACGGAGTTCATGGAGATGATGCGTTTGCACGAGAAAATTCTGGGAAAATGTCTGGGCATTAGACCTGTACAACAAGAGTACTTCAGCGATTTTCCCGGGGTGATCAAATCACTGGGGGCATGGGGGGGCGATTTTTTGCTGGCTGTTTCAAACTTGGATCAAAATACAATCATCCGTTACTTCCGGAATAAAGGCCATGACCCCGTCTTTGCCTTTGAAGAGATGCATCTACCACATAATTAAAACACGTAAGTGGATAACCAGGCAATGAAACCAAAAGCACCCATACCTGAAATATCGGGGCAAATATGCTGGGAGAGCCCTGCCAATATTGCCCTGGTAAAATACTGGGGAAAATATTCCGTACAATTGCCCATAAACCCGTCACTGAGTTTTGTGCTCAGGCATAGCGTGGTAAAAATTTGTATGGATTATGAAATTGACCCCAAAACCCGTTTACAGCTCCTCTCATTTTCATTAAACGACCATCCCCGGGAGGATTTCGCGTCCAGGATTCAAGGCTACCTTTCGAGCCTGGTGCCATGGTTTCCATTCCTGCAACATGCGCAGATCAGGATCCGGAGCCAAAGTACCTTTCCACATTCGGCAGGCATTGCTTCTTCAGCCGCAGCGTTCAGCGCCCTGGCACTCTGTTTGTGCAGCATTGAAGCGGAAATCAAACATAATACAACAGATGGTGCAGACTTTTTAAGAAAAGCCTCTTTTGCTGCACGACTTGGAAGCGGCAGCGCCTGCCGTTCGGTATACGATGGTTTTGCTTTATGGGGTAACACAAGGCTTCTGAAAGGTTCTTCAGATGAGTTTGCTGTTCGCCTCGATGAAGCGATGGTGCACAGTGCATTCCACCACCTGAAAGACAGTATTCTGATTGTGGACAGCCACAAAAAAAAAGTCTCAAGTTCCGACGGACACGCCCTGATGCAACAACATCCCTTTCGCGAAAAACGGATTGAACAGGCAAACCGGAACCTCGAAACACTGGTTCTGTCCCTGAAAACAGGAGATATAACATCTTTTGGCGAAATTATTGAAAATGAAGCCCTCAGCTTGCACGGCCTGATGATGTCATCCAATCCGGGTTACATTCTCATGCGGCCAAGCACCATACGTCTGCTGGAATTGATCAGGGATTTTCGCCGTGATACGGGCACGCATCTTTTCTTTACCCTGGATGCCGGGCCTAATATTCATCTAATTTATAATGAGACCGATGCCGGCAATGTGGTCCCGTTTATCAGATCAGAACTGGCCAAATATTGCGAAGATGGCCGCTGGATTGATGACTCCAAAGGTGGTGGGCCTAGAAGGTTGGTTTGTTGATAAGTTAATTGGTACATGCAACATAAAGAGAAAACTTTCAATGCAAAAATCCTGCTTTTTGGTGAGTACAGCCTGATGCACGGATCCATGGCGCTTACCATCCCATTTTTGCAACATGGTGCCCGCCTGCGCTTCCCCGATGTGTCAATAAATGAGCAGACACGGATCATGGCTGTTTATTCCAACAAACAACTGGCGGCATTCGGCCGGTTTCTCAGGCAGGAACAAAAAAACCTTCCCATCCTGGAGATTTTCAATATGCATGATTTCGAGCAGGATATTTCACGGGGATTGTTCCTTGAATCGGATATTCCGTCCGGATACGGACTGGGAAGTTCCGGCGCCCTGGTAGCGGCCATATATCATGGTTACGCAAAAAATCCGGTACATGTTTCTGAACATATGACCTTCAGGGAACTGATAGAACTACAAAAAATGTTTGCCGCCATGGAAGCCTTTTTCCATGGAAACAGTTCAGGCATTGATCCGCTAAGCGCTTATACGGGCCATCCCCTGCTGATAGGGCAAAAAATGCAACCTTCCATTGTCAGGCAACCGATAAAGCCGGCACACAACGAAAGCGGGTTTTTTCTGATCAATACCGGTAAATCAAGAAAAACCGCATCGCTCATTGGCCTGTTCAATCAAAAAATCAACCACGAAACCTTTACATATTCATTTTTTAACCACTATATCCCATGCAATGACCGGTGCATCGAATCGTTCCTGGAAGGCGATGAAAGACTGTCGGATGACTTCGAACAATTGTCCCGCCTGCAATTTGAATTATTTAATGAGATGATCCCCATAGCATTTCAATCTGTTTGGTTATCAGGTTTGTCGTCGGGGACTTACTCATTAAAACTATGTGGGGCCGGCGGAGGAGGATACCTGCTGGGATATACATCCAGTTACCGGCAGGCTTCCGATGCCATCAGGCTGCCAAAACGCCCGATCATTCCACTACCTGTATTATAGCAGATTACCTGAGGCCACCCGAACCGGACAAGGAAATAATTATCTTTGCACTGTTATGGAAATCGACTTATTGGTGTGGATTGGCTATACGGCTTCTGTGGTCATCGCCATCAGCATGACCATGAGCTCTATTGTTAAGTTCAGGATCATTAACCTGGCAGGGGCCTCCCTGTTCTGTATCTACGGGTTTTTCATCGGGGCCCTTCCGGTTGCGCTGCTCAACGCATTTATCATCATCGTGGATGTATATTACCTGGCAGGCATATTTTCAAAAAAAGAGTTGTTTGAAATCCTGAAAGTGCGCAACGACAACCAATACCTGAAACGTTTTTTGAATTTTCACCATCACGACATCCAGCGCTTTTTCCCGGGATTCTATCACCAGCCCGAACTCAATACCCACAGCTTCTTTATTTTGCGCGACATGGCGGTTGCAGGTTTATTTTTGGGGCGGCGCACAGACGGCCATGTGCTGCATGTCGAACTGGATTACGTAATTGCTGAATACCGCGATTTTAAAAACGGTAAATTCATATTTCACCGTTTGAAAAACGAAATGATCGCCGATGGCTTTACCCGGGTGGTGACCCAGGGACATAACCGCCGGCACCAGAAGTACCTCAAAAAACTGGGGTTCAAAAAAGCCGGAGAAGAGCAATACGAACTGAAACTTATTCCTTAAGGATTCAAATATTCCCATTTTAGCGGGAAAATGGCAACAACAAATATCAGGACACATGACACGAGCCCTTACTTTTACCGTTGCAATGATACTGGTCATTTCACTGCATGCCCAGTTCTCACTCGACGGACAGATCCGTCCCAGGGCTGAGTTCCGGCATGGTTACCGGACAATGCCTGCCGAAGACAGCAAGCCTGCCGGACAGGTGAATCAACGCACCAGGCTGACGCTGTCCTATGAATTTGAAAGCAGGGTAAGTGCCCGGATTTCATTACAGGATGTGAGAATATGGGGCCAGGACCTTACCATGGGTACGGCACCGTCTTTTGGCGTGCATGAGGCCTGGATCTGCCTGAACTTGTCGGACACATGGAGTATAACCGCCGGACGGCAGGAGCTCCGTTATGACACACAACGTCTCATGGCCATTAATGACTGGGCTCTTACAGGCCGGTCTCACGATGCCCTGGTCGCCAGGTACGAAACAGAAGACGGACACAGGCTTCACATTGGCGCCGCATTCAACCAGAGCCAAAACCGCCTGTTTGAGACCTACTACCTGTTAGACAACTACAAAACGTTGAATTACATCTGGTACAACACCAAATTGTCACCGCTGATCAATGCTTCTTTCCATTTCATTGCCGATGGCTATGAGCACCCGGATGATCCGGAGCAATTCAACCTAAGGGCTACCTGGGCCTCCTACCTGGTGGCCAGCCCTGGCGATTTCCAATTGCACCTGTATCCGGCCTACCAGCATGGCAAAACTTCACGCGGACAAGACATCAGCGCCTGGTACCTGATGGCAGAAGCGTCCCGTTCCATCACGGACAGGTTCAGTGCCACCCTGGGATTCGAGATATTTTCAGGGATGGACCAGATGGATCCCGGTGACACATTTACCGCTTTCAGCGACTTGTATGGTGTGGGTCACGGACGCAACGGGTATATGGATTATTTTACCACCTTCCCCCAGCATACAAACAATGCCGGACTAATCAACCCATATATAAAGAATGCCTTTGAACTTGGTGAGAAATCGACGCTTACCGCCGATCTGCATTTGTTTTTCACACAAAATGACTTTCCATCGCCCCATGATCCTGTGAGCGCAATAGACAAATACCTGGGCACGGAAATTGACCTGGTGCTGACGCACCGGTTCAATGGGTTCACCCAGATCTTGTTTGGTTATTCCGTTTTGTTCGGCACCGAAAGCATGGAAGCACTGAAAGGAGGCAGCAAGAATGAATTTGCGCACTGGGGGTTTGCAATGATTCGCATGTCACCACGATTTTTTTGATCTTATGGGACTGCTGATAAAACATGCCCGGATTGTAAACGCCGGCAAAGAAGAGGTCGCCGATCTGTATCTGGACAACCGGCGGATTGATCAGATCGGAAACAACATCCGTCTGCCGGATCATGGATCGGCGCAGACCATTGATGCCAGGGGTATGTATGTTTTCCCAGGCGGCATTGATCCACATGTGCATATGCACTTACCCACAGCTGCGGGCTTTTCATCCGATGATTTTTTCTCAGGCAGTCAGGCCGCCCTGCATGGGGGTACAACCACCCTGATTGACTTTGTGACCCCGAATCGTGGCATGTCCCTGGTACAAGCACTGGATGTCCGCAAACAAGAAGCCGAAGGCTGCCTTGCAGATTACAGCTTACATGTCAGCCCGGTTGAATGGAGTGAAAACACAGCAAACGAAATCAGGACATGCGTCAGGGCAGGCATCACTTCTTTTAAAATATATATGGCGTACAAAAACTCCATTGGGATCGGTTATGAAGTAATGGAGAAAGTTATGCAGGTGGTGGCTGACGCTGGCGGCATGGTCCTGGTACATTGCGAAACCGGTGATAAAGTGGATGCCTTGCGCAATAAACTGGCTTCAGAAGGTTTTCATAGCCCTGCAGCTCACCCCCTGAGCCGTCCACCGCAATCCGAAAGCGAGGCAGTGGAAAAAGCAATCGCCCTGTCCGACAAAACCGGGTGCCCATTATACATTGTCCATGTATCCGCTGCCGGATCAGTGGCACTGATCCGTAAAGCAAAACGAAAAGGCAGTAAGGTCAGGGCTGAAGCCTGTCCGCATCATCTCCTCCTGGATCAGGACCTGTACAATGGGCCGTTTGAATCAACTGCACCATACGTACTCAGCCCGCCCCTCCGGCAAAAAGTGGACAGGGAAGCCCTGTGGGAAGCCCTGGGGGATGGCGCCATTGATGTGGTAGCTACAGACCACTGTCCTTTCCATATGAAGCATAAAGAAGCGGGCAGAGATGATTTCCGGATGATTGCCAATGGCGCCGGGGGGGTGGAACACCGACTGGCCCTGTTGTACACTTATGGGGTGTTGCAAAAGAGAATCAGCTTGCAACAGTTGGTAAATGTATATGCCACTGCACCGGCAAAAATCTTTGGGATGTATCCCAAAAAGGGGTTGATTGCCGTTGGGTCCGATGCCGACCTGGTGATCTGGGACCCGGATGCTGAACAGATAATCTCAGCCCGCACACACCATCAGAACAGCGACATCAATATTTATGAAGGCATGAAAACCTTCGGCCGGCCAAAGACGGTGATCAGGGAAGGAGCGGTTGTATTGACGGATGGCAACATCGTAGCCAACCGGCCGGGGACATTTCTTAAACGTTTCCGGACGGGATTCACACAAGGTTTGCGAAACCCATAAAGGCCAACGCCAGGATACCGGCCACCACCAGGGCAGCAGGGGCACCACGCATCCCCCTGGGCACATCCATCAGCTCAAGATGCTCACGAATGCCTGCAAACAGGATGATGGTCAGGGCAAAACCCAGCGCATTGCCCACGGCAAACACCACCCCTTCCAGAAGATTGAATCCAAAATCATCACGTACCGCCAGGATGGTTACCCCAAGGATGGCACAATTTGTAACAATGAGCGGAAGAAAAATGCCCAAAGCCTGGTAAAGTGCCGGACTCACCTTTTTCAGGATGATCTCCACCATCTGCACCAGGGAAGCCACCACCAGGATGTAGGAGATGGTTTGCAGATAGGTAATGTGCAGGGGAACCAGGATATAGTTGAATATCAAAAAAGTGACCAGGGTGGCCAGGGTCATCACAAACATGACTGCGCCCGACATACCAATGGAGGTGGATACACGGGCAGATACCCCAAGATACGGGCAAATACCCAGAAACTGCGCCAGTACAATGTTGTTTACAAAAACGGCTCCTATGATGATGATGATGTATTCCATGGCGTTGTGTTTTATCCAAGTTTCTTTTTAACAATATTGTTCAGGGCCACCAGATATCCAAGCCCGATAAATGCTCCGGGGGCCAGGACAAATACAAGCATTCCGTCGCCGGCAAATATCGACCATCCAAACAGCTCCCCGGCGCCCAGGATCTCCCTCACACCGCCCAATATAGTCAGGGCAAAGGCAAAACCAAGCCCCATGCCAAGTCCGTCAACGATGGCACTCCAGGTATTGTTTTTGCTGGCAAAAGCTTCGGCACGCCCCATTACCAGGCAGTTCACCACAATAAGCGGAATAAACAAACCAAGCGATTCAAACAAAGCAGGCATATAAGCCTCCATGACGAGCGAAACAATGGTTACAAATGAAGCAATCACCACAATAAATGACGGGATCCTGACCTTTGTGGGGATCAGATTCTTGATCAGAGAAACCACAATATTGGATGATACGAGCACAAAAGTGGTGGCAAGCCCCATGCCCAGTCCGTTAAAGGCAGAAGTAGTCACACCCAGCGCCGGGCACAAGCCGAGCAACAACACAAATACCGGGTTCTCCCTGATAAAGCCTTTTGTAAAGTTTTGAAGTTGTCCCATAATTTATTCTCCTTCCTGGTTGATGATGACCGGCCGGTTGGCCTCAAATGTCCTGAATGCCCTGTCAATGGCGTCGCAATATGCCCTTGCGGTAATGGTTGCGGCCGTAATGCCGTCAATATCACCGTCGTCTTGCCGCACCCTGAGCGATTGCTCCCCTGGGTCAAATCCCTGGAACTGATCACTCCAGTCTGATTTTCCTTTCTCAATTTTATCGCCCAGTCCCGGGGTCTCTGCATGTTCCAGGTGTACCACGTCGATGATCCGGCCCTCAGGGCTAAAACCCACCATGGCCCGAATCCGCCCACTGTATCCCATAGCCGTGTAGGTAGCTACCGCCACACCCACCAGGTCACCATGTTTATACGCCAGGTTGAATTGCAATGAATCGCTGCCTGTCAGGGGCATAAAATACATGGTCTTTAATTCGTCAAATTCAGGAAGCACCAGGCCAATGGCTTCCTGGCGGGCGGCTTCGCGCGCCCTCTCTATGGGTTCTTTGGTCAGGTTATAGACCGTGGCAAGGG
>SL_3KL_010_SEDDRAFT_10001878_pt1 | contig 19220 bp, 19 predicted proteins | sample SodLakKL_010_SED_2_FD_10381 | JGI IMG/M metagenome (IMG submission 10381) | reverse complement strand
TCAAGTGAATCATCCAGGTTACTGTGTTCAAAATCTAACCCGTAAATGGAAGACATCTTTTCATCAAACTTATCACCGCAGCCGGTATCAATAAGATAGATCTTACCGGTCGCTGATGATTTGATAAGCAGACAGCGCGCCGCCATCGGAATTCTGTTTTTATCATCAGCCGGAATTTTTCGGCTCCAAAGTGTTTTGGGTACAACACCAAACATAGCGCCACCATCAAGCATAAATCTTCCGGTTTCTACAGTGAAGAGTTCAAAGTTACCGATTTTTACAGGTTTCTGATTCATTTTTGTGAAGTGTTATGTTTGAGGTTGTCCATAAAGAGCGTCATCCCGCACTTGATGCGAGATCTCCAATCGTTGATATAAGCAGGAGATACCGGATCAAGGTCCGGTATGACAAAATTGACAATATTTTGCTATATCACGCTCTTTACGAACAACCTCACTTTTCAAATTAAAAGTCTTTATCTCAAACTCAGAATAAAGTATATAAAAAAAGCCGATTTCGGTAAAGAAATCGGCTTTTTGGAGTAAATCTCATTAAAAAGTGGGAATAGGATCAACTCTGAAAAGTGTATCCAGTAAAGTAATACCTATCAAGATCATGAAAAATACAATCGACATAACCAACAGAATGGTATTGAATCTGCTGTCCCACCAAAGGTTCATAAAAAATGCAACCACTATAGTCGCTTTTACTACAGCGATTGCTATAGCAACAACAACGTTCCAGGGTTCAGGGATGTGAATCCAGGTTACTGCAACAGTCAGGAAAGTGAGGAAAAACAGCACAATGGCCACTCCCCATAAAAATTTAGCTGATGATATATGATGTCCGCTCATTGTTCAGATATATTTTCAGTTAGTCGATCAGATATAGTAACGGGAACAGGAAAATCCAGATCACGTCAACAAGGTGCCAGTAAAGCCCGGTAATTTCAACCGGCGTGTAGTATTCGCTGTGATATGCACCTCTTTTTGCTTTCCATACAAGCCAAAGCATCAGGCCGATTCCGATGATAACGTGAAGTCCGTGTAAGCCGGTCATCATATAATAGATACTGAAAAAGATATTGGCTTTTTCGTGCTCTAATCCATCATATGTATAGTAAATACCCGGTGCAATTCCTTTCTCGAGCTTCTCAGCATATTCAAAATACTTAATAACCATAAAGGTACAGGCCAGGCCGATGGTAATCCAAAGGTTTATGATGAGGCCCCTGATCTGATTTAATTGCGCTGACCGTATAGCCATTGCTACAGTTAATGAACTACCGATCAAAACAAAAGTGTTTATTGCACCCCAAAATGCATCCAGTTCCTGAGAGGCTTCAAGGTAAAGCTCGGGATACCAGGCTCTGTAAACAATGTATGCGGCAAATAAGCCGCCAAAAAATAGGATTTCAGTAACCAGGAATATCCACATTCCCATTTTTGAAGACTCAAACTGCTGATCTGAATCAACAAAATGATGATGCAGATGAGCCGGATGTTTAGTTTCAGCAGATGTTTCTGACATGTTAGCTTTTTACGTTATTTATGCTTTCTCTTCAGCAGATTTTACGTTTACGTCCACCTTTTCAAAGGATTGGTGCCCGTTGGTTGAGTGAGCAATGCCCAGCTGGAATTCTGACATTGGCTTATGATAATCATAAGGCCCATTGATGATTACCGGTATATGCTCAAAGTTATGGTGTGGGGCAGGGGAAGATGTTTGCCATTCCATGGCACGGCTTCCCCATGGGTTAGCAGATGCAGGTTTGCCTCTAAGCAGTGAGTGAATCATATAACCTGCCATAATAACAAATCCAACAGCCATGATGTAAGCTCCGATTGTTGAGAGCTGATGGAATGCCTGATACTGGTCAATGTAGTTAAAGTATCTTCGCGGCATACCTTGTGATCCCATCACAAATTGAGGCAGGAATGCGAGATTAAATCCAATAAAGATGATGACGCAGGAAATTCGGGCAAAGAATTCACTATACATTTTTCCAAACATTTTTGGCCACCAGTAGTGCAGCCCCGCCAGAAGTGCCATTACCATACCCCCCATCATCACATAATGGAAGTGAGCAACTACGTAGTAAGTATCATGCAGGTGAATATCTACAGCCAGTGAACCCAGCATAATACCTGTAAACCCTCCGATTGTAAAAAGGAAGAGGAATACCATGGCATAGAGCATTGGGGCTTTCATATCGATACTACCCTTATACATGGTAGCCAGCCAGTTAAATATTTTAATACCTGTTGGAATACCTACGAGGAATGTAAGGAACGAGAACACCATGCTGGCCAGTGATGACTGCCCTGCTACAAACATATGATGGCCCCAAACCAGGAATCCGATAAAAGCGATAGCAAGGGAAGACAGCGCAATGGCCCAGTATCCAAAAATAACTTTTCGCGAGAATGTTGAGATAACCTCACTGATGACCCCGAATCCGGGCACAATCATAATGTACACGGCAGGGTGCGAATAGAACCAGAAAAAGTGCTGGAATAAAACCGGATCTCCGCCTATTGACGGGTCAAAAACTCCGATTCCCAGGGCTCGCTCCATAACCAGCAGCAACAGTGTAATTGCAAGAACAGGAGTTGCCAATACCTGGATAATGCTTGTTGCATATAGCGCCCAAACATTCAGTGGTAGTTTGTTCCACGTTAATCCCGGAGCGCGAAGTTTATGAATTGTAACAATAAAGTTTACACCTGTAAGAATTGAAGAGAATCCGAGAATAAAAATCCCAAATGTCATCAATAATACGTTTGTACCAGTTTGGGTACTATATGGTGTATAAAAAGTCCACCCGGTATCGATACCGCCTGTAAAAATCGCAATCAGTGTAAAGATTGTACCGATTGTATATATATAAAAACTGGCGAGGTTTAACCTTGGGAAGGCAACATCTTTTGCTCCAAGCTGAAGTGGTAGAATGAAGTTACCAAGCGCTGCCGGAACTGACGGAACCAGGAAAAAGAAAATCATGATTGCGCCATGCAGCGTAAACACCTGGTTATATACGTCGGCATCAATAAATGACTGTGCCGGTGTTAGCAGTTCGGTTCTTAAAAGCAGAGCCAGCATACCACCAACAAAAAAGAAAAAGGTGATTGATCCAAGATATAGCAATCCAATTTTCTTATGATCGATGGTGGTCATCCATGCCCAAACTCCCTTTTCAGCATTCAGATAATGCTCTTTCGGGTTTTCTTCCGGCTTATATCTCCGGACCTGTACTTTTTTGGTTGTAGATGCTTCGGGTGTTGACATATTCTTAATCTAACGTTTTTATATACTCGATGATGTCGTCGATTTGACGGTCGCTGAGTGTACCCTGATATGAGGGCATCACAGGATCATAGCCTTCATTGATGCGCGCATTGGGTTCAAGGATACTTTCTCGGATATAATTTTCATCGGCTGTAACAACTTCACCGTCTTCCATAGTTCGTTCGGCCATCCAAAGGCCCTGAAAAGTTGGGCCAACCATTCTTGAGCCATCCGTTGAGTGGCAAGCCATACATCCGCTTCGTGTTACGAGAGCTTCACCTCTTTCAGCAGGCGGCATATCTTCATCAATGGCATCAGCTGATTCAAGCCATGTTTCAAAATCTTCCTGAGTATGCACAAAAACTGTAGCGTTCATATCAGAGTGTGCACGCCCGCAATATTCTGTACAGTGGATTATTGATTCACCGGTTTCTATTGCTTCGAACCATACACTTGTGTAACGATTGGGTAGAACATCGCGCTTAATTCGGTAATCAGGTACGAAAAATGAGTGAATTACATCATCAGAACTCATTACTAATTTTACGGGTCTGTCAACCGGAACATGTAGCTCGTTTACACTTACATGGCCATTTTGGTAATGAAATTCCCATAACCAGCTTTTTGCAACAACGCGTACTTCATAAGCGTCGTCCGGGGCTGTGGTTAAATTCATATAACCAGATAAACCCCAGCCAAAAACAATCATTACCAGTATAAGCGGAATAACCGACCAGGTAATTTCAAGTTTGCTGTTATGGGTAATGACAGGGGTTACATCGTCTTCAGAACGGCGACGATATTTCCAGGCAAAATAGATGATTGTAAATGTAATTCCTGCGAGAAGAATTATACTCGTAACATTAATGAAATGAAACAATGCGTCAACTTCGCCCGCTGTGGTACTTTTGGCGGGGGGGAGCATAAATTCAGTAAGTCTGTTCATTTCTGAATATCAATTTTTGGTGATGATGTTGAAGATCCTTTTTCGCGTCTCCACAAAAGAGTGAGGAATATACCCAGAATAAGAACGGTTGCCAAGCCACCAAGTTTCATAATATTCATCGCTACGGGTACATAACTTTGCGATGCAGGATCGTATGTAAAACAGTAAAGTATTAAACGGTCTATTGTAGACCCAATGCGGCCGTCTGCTGCTTCTGACAGTGCATTTCGTAAATCAAATTCAAAAAACTGTAATCCGTAAAGGTATCTTGTAATAACTCCTTCGGGACTGATTAACATGATGCTTGCAAGGTGTAAATACTCACCTGTTCGTTCATCATATTTATATCTGAAACCAACGGCGTCAGATAATTTTTTTATCGATTCTTCTGAACCGGTTAAAAAATGCCAGCCGTCTTCGGCACCAGACCGATCAAGATCTGCCAGATACATTTCTTTTGATTTGGCAGCTTGTTCATGGGTTTCTTCAGGATCGATACTATATGATATTATGGTGTATTCCCTTCCGGGGCTCCAAGCAAGATCCTGAACAACGTTAAAAACCGCATCGAGTACTAGCCCGCATAAACTGGGACATTCATAATACAACGGGTTCAATAAAATCGGTTTGCCGTCTTCAATCAGTTCTCCAATCGTAACCGAATCGCCGGCGGAGTTGGCGAATGTTAAATCAAGCGGAATTTTTTCGCCCAGTTTTTCATCAACTCCAACATCTTCCAGTATTTTGGGTGTGCCCTGGTTAAGCTGTGCTGTTGCAGGGTTTGCCCATAAAATCACTGAAAGCGCTATTAAAACGCTCAGTGCATATTTCATAACCATATACCTTTAATCTAATCTCTGTCAGTGACAATTCTGGCTATTGCACTGTCGATCGGGATGTGGTAAATACCTTCTTCCAGATCAACAACACCAAATGAATCTAACCTAGCCTGGTCACGCTCTTTTAGTTCAGTGATATCGTAGTAGATACTTTCAGCTGAACGCTGGCTCTGAATTGACTGAAATGAGTAATCGTAAATGTACATGATTGATACAATCATCAACAATACTACAGCAGTTCCAAAAACAGACCAGAATACTAAACGACCGTAGTTAAGTTTATCAGGAGTTGCCCCAAATTCGTAACTTCCTGCGAAGTCATCAGTTACCTCAAGCGTTACTTCGTCAGATTCTTTAGCCTCATCCTTAACGTTCTGAACGCCGGTTTCGCGCATAAAATCTTCAATTTCTGAAACTTTAAGGCCATACTTTTTGGCTGTTTCTTCGATAGATCCTGAAGAAGCTTCAAGAGCGATCTTGGTTTTTTCGTCGATGCTGTATTTCTTTGATTCGTTGCTCATGTCAGCAAGTTCTGTAAAACAGGATTATTGGTGATAAGATTTTTCAAGTGACTCAGGTAAAGTGGGATCATTTACCGGCACCAGGTTATTCTTCTTTAATTGAGAGAAGAAAAGGCCCATAAATATACCGCCTAACCCAACAAGCGTGGTTATATCAATCCAGCTTAGCACAAAATTATCGTGATGCAACACAGGCATTACAATCCAGTGAATTTCGATATAATGCAAAATCAGAATAGCCACAGAAACAACACCTAACAGTGTTCGGTTATGTTTTCTGTCACGATTCAGGAATAATACAAACGGAATGGCAAAACGGCCAATCAGAAGCATCCAGGTAATGATAGCCCAGGTACCTTCGAGCCTGTGATAAAACCAAAGTGTTTCTTCCGGAATGTTTGCATAATAGATCAGCAAAAATTGGCTGAATGCGATGTATGCATAAAATACCGTGAAGCCGAAGAACCAGGCTCCCAGATCATAAATGTGAGATTTACCGATCGTATTCTCGAGCATTCCGTTTTTGTGGAACCAGAACACCATCAGAATCAACACAGGAAAAAGCGCTTGGAAACTCATCGCAAAAAAGTAGACACCAAACATAGTTGAGAACCAGTGAGCATCCAGAGACATCAGCCAGTCGAAGCTTGCAAATGCTACGGTTAAAGAAAATACCAGGATACCGGGCGCACTTAACTTGCGAAGCAGTGCGGTTAAGCCCCAGTCATTGGTTTTGTCCATCTCCACCGAAACTTTGTGAAGCCTGTAACCGAGATATCCCCAGATTGCAAAGTAAATGATCTGGCGTATTACAAAAAACGGTTCATTCAAATAGGGTACTTTACCCAGCATAATCGGGTCTTGCGCCACATATTCGGTGTTTGTCCACTGATACAGGTTTGACATTCCAAGTATAACCGGCAGCAGAAAAATTGCCCAAATCCAGATATTTCTTGAAAATGTTTCGGGGATTCGTAGCATAACAGTTCCCCATGATGATTTGGTAACATGATGAATCATCACCAGGATGAGTGAGGCAAGTGCGAAACTAATGAAATAGGTGTAGCTTGCCAGGTACGAAAAGAAAAACTGGTCGCTGTTCAAAAAGTATCCAACGGCACTTGCAATCAGGCCAACAATACCTATGCCATAAAATGTTTTAGTTGCATCAAGGTTTGATGGCAGTTGAACAGAATCAGTTAACTTTGGGCTATTTGAGGCCATTTAAAAACGTTTTTTCGCTATTCGTTAATTGTCAGATTGTGCTTTAATGAATTCAACAAGAGATTGTAATTCTCCATCAGACAGATAGTCATAAGGCATCATTACATCATCATATCCCACATTAGTAAATGCTCTGGGATCTACAATCGCTTGGATCAGATATTCTTCATCGGCTGTTATAACAGAGCCGTCAGTCATTTCCCGCTCACTCATGTAAAGGCCGGCAAAGGTTGGTCCAACAAGTCTGGTTCCATCAAGTGAATGGCAGGTATGGCATGCATACCGCGTGTAAAGTCTTTCGCCGCGTTCTACCGAAACCTCCTCATCATCAGTAACTGCGCGGGCTTCGGCAAGTGCTTCTTCCCGTGCCTGTTCATCAAGGTACAATTGCTGAAGCTCAGCTATATCTACATCATATCGTTCAAGCTCATCTTCGAGTATAAACTGGCTTTCCTGGAGGGCACGTATGTAGGCAACAATTGCCCAGCGGTCTTCAACAGTAATTTGTCCTGAATATGCAGGCATACTTCGGATACCGTTTGCAATAGCTGAATAAAATTCACCATCCGGCATTTCGCGGCTTCTATCGCTATGGAAAGTTGGAGCAGGTACATATCCATATTCCCCTGTCATAATAATTCCGCGGCCGTCACCGGTACCGCCATGGCACATGGAACAGAAAATATCNTANCNGTCTTTGCCTCTGTATAGGAATGATTCGGTTAACTCGATTGGGTTTTCAGCGATGTAATTACCGTCTTCATCAGTTCCTTCAAAAAGAGCCATATCATGGCGGAGTCCGCCTCGTGCAACGGTTCCCTCAACCGGCAACCTCATTGCCATACCGTCTTCAAAAAACGGATTTTCCTGCTGAGCATTAAACCGTTCCTGGAACGACATATTTTGCTGCGGCAGAATAGGGGGCTTTTCAGATTTTTGCCCGCGGCACGCAACCATCATGATGGAAACTAAAAATAAAGCAGCTATGCGTGTTGAAAACAGTTTCATAATTTCTTCTATGCGTTGAATATCTTGAGATTAATCCTCATGTACAGTTTCAATATTTGTTGCCCCGGCATCTTTTAAAAGCTTCTCCACTTTTTCCCGGTCAAATTGAGGGTCGTCTGCTTCGATGCAGATAAAAAATCCGTCATCCGTTGCTTTTTTGAAATTCTCGGATGTGAATAACGGATGGTTCAATTTTGGAAGCCCGTTGAGGAAAAACATTCCGAAAACCGCACCAAATGCTGAAAGCAAAATTGTTAATTCGAAAATTACCGGAATCCATGCCGGAATATTCATAAATGGTTTACCACTGATATTTAGCGGATAATCATATACCATCATAAAATAGATCATCGCAATTGCACCGGTAAAGCCAATTAATCCATGGCTAAACACAATCCAGCCAAGCTTTGACTTTTGAAGATTCATTGCCTTATCAATACCGTGAATTGGGAAGGGGCTGAACGTATCGTACTTTTTATATCCGTTCTTGTTTACAAGCCTGGCAATGTCAATTAATTCTTTAGGATTTCTCACCTCTGCCAGTATTCCATAAACGCTATTTTTATTCACTGTACTCATCGGTCTAGGTTGTCTTTTCTGGGTTCAGGAATTTCAACTTTCGGAGGGTTATATTCTCCTTTCTCATCGTAATTATGCGGATCAGCTTGCGGCATTGCGCCCTTCAATTCTGCAACCGCAACCATTGGCAGGAAGCGTAAAAACAGAAGGAAAGAACTAAAGAACAAGCCGAATGTACCTACGTAGGTAAGAACATCCCACATGGTTGGAGAGTAGTACCCCCAGGATGATGGCATGAAATCAGTAGAGAGAGATGTAACGGTAATTACAAAACGCTCAAACCACATACCAATGTTTACAACTATTGATATTATAAATGTAAACGTAACATTACGTCTCAATTTCTTTGACCAGAAAAATTGCGGGGATACAACATTACACACAATCATGATCCAGTAAGCCCATGCATAAGGCCCTGTAGCACGGATAATAAAAATCGCTTTCTCATATTCGACCTGCCCGTACCATGCAATAAAGAACTCCATGATATACGCAAAACCTACCATACTACCGGTAACGAGCACAATGATATTCATCTTCTCGATGTGATCATCGGTCATGATTTCTTCAAGTCCGTAAATTTTACGACAAATGATCATGAGTGTAAGCACCATTGCAAACCCGGAGAATACAGCACCTGCCACAAAGTAGGGCGGGAAAATGGTTGTGTGCCATCCGGGGATTATTGAAACGGCAAAGTCGAACGATACAATTGTGTGAACAGAAAGTACAAGGGGAGTAGCAAGTCCGGCAAGAATCATGTAAGATTTTTCATAATTCCACCAGTGGCGGTTACTTCCGCGCCACCCAAGGGCCCCGATGCCATAGGCAATTTTACCGAATTTACTTTTTATTTTGTCTCGAATTGTAGCAAGGTCGGGCACAAGGCCAACGTACCAGAATAGTAATGATACGGTAAAATAAGTGGATACGGCAAATACGTCCCAAAGCAGCGGACTCTCAAAATTCGGCCACATGGCCATTTGGTTAGGAAGCGGAAATACCCAGTAAATTACCCATATACGGCCAACGTGAATAGCAGGGAATATACCTGCACACATAACAGCAAAAATGGTCATGGCCTCGGCAAAACGGTTAATGGCTGTACGCCAGTTTTGCCGGAACAGGAATAATATAGCAGAAATAAGGGTACCCGCATGGCCGATTCCTACCCACCACACAAAGTTGATAATAGCCCATCCCCAGTTAGCTGGCGTGTTAAGGCCCCAGATTCCGGTACCTTCCCAAATAAGATATCCGATTGAAACCAAAAGGATTAGAAGCAAAATGTTGGCAATAGTAAAAGCTACATACCAGCCTTTTGGAGTCGGCCTCATGTTTATGTCAGTCACCAGCGATGTTATGCTGCTGAAATCGTGATCACCCTTTACCAGCGCAGGTTCGGGAACGTATTCGTACGTTTTACTCATGTTCAATAAGTTGCAATTAAATATCTTGGCAGAGTTAAGCCAGTTCTGAATTTGGATTACTTAATTTTGCTAAATAGGATGTTCTCGGTCTCACGTTCATCTCTTCAAGCATCACGTAATTACGTTCATTTTGCTTGTCAACAGAAACCTTGCTTTCCCGATCGGTTAAATCTCCGAAGGTAATGGCGTTAGCCGGACAGGCCTGCTGGCAGGCTGTTTGAACAGAACCATCAGCAGGTTTGCGTGAACCTGTTTCGAGCCTTGATTTAGACTTGGCCCGGTTTACACGCTGAACGCAATAAGAACATTTTTCCATCACACCACGGAAACGGATAGTTACATCCGGATTCATGGCCATTTGTATAATTTCAGGATCATCGCCATTCGTCAGGAACTCTTTTGTATAATTAAAGAAATTGAATCTCCTTACTTTGTACGGACAGTTATTTGCGCAATAACGGGTTCCGATACAACGGTTGTAAGTCATTTGATTCATTCCGTCGTCACTGTGCACTGTTGCAGCAACAGGACAGACCTGCTCGCAGGGTGCCAGTTCGCAATGCATACACGGCACAGGCTGATGATATACCTTAGGATTCTCGGGATCTCCTTCGTAGTAGCGATCTGTTCGTATCCAGTGCATGGCCCGGCGGCGTCCAACTTCCCGTTTACCAACAACAGGAATATTATTTTCGGCCTGACAAGCAATGGTACACACACCGCAGCCAAAACAGGCATTCAGGTCAATTGCCATTCCCCATTGTGGTTCATGGTCAGGACCGTATTGTTCAGTAAACAGTGACACCGGCCCCTGATCGGCAGTACCGCGGGCTTCGGCTTCTTTCATGCCAGGTACTTCAAATCCGTGAAAGCCTTTAAAAGTGGCAAACTCAGGGTTTGCTTTATATTCTTCGAGAGTAGCAGTTCGGATCATATCACGCCCTTCAAGGTTGTGATGATCCTGAACACTGGCAATCTCATAATTTTTGCCCGCATCGGTTATTTCGGCAGGCTGATAAAACATAGCCGTTGTTAACCGGAGTGGATAAACGTCAACGCCTACTCCGCTTGCAACACGGCCGCTGTTTTCACGTCCGTAACCGGCATATAATGTGATATTATCATCGGCGTGACCAGGCTCAACCCATGCGGCAATTTCGATAGTTGTATCGCCGGCTGCAATCCTGACCATGGGCACTCTGTTATGCCGGAAACTGCGCTCCGGGCTGATACCAATCGACCGAGCTGTTGCAGGACTCATTAGAGCAACATTATCCCAGGTAATCTTCGTCATCGGATCCGGCAGTTCCTGCAGCCATCCGATATTTGAATACCGGCCGTCATAAACTCTTGGATCGGGCTTAATAACAATTTCAGTTCCCGAAATGGGCTCAGCATTCAAGAAATCCTGAATTGAATTGCTAAATTGGTTGCTCAGTGATACATTCTCGGCACTGAATCCATCAGTGCTGTCAATTCCATCATGCAGCACCTGTTCCCAATTTCTTGTAAAATTTGTTTGATAGTATTGCCGCCAGGTATCCCGTACCAAATCGTATCCACTCTGTTTTTCACCATTCAAAATGATGCTTAACAGTTCTGATTCGTTGATACCATCAAAAAGCGGCAAAATTTGAGGCTGAATTACAGAACGATGTCCGGTGTAGGATAAACCATCACTCCAAGTTTCAAGGAAGTGAGCCCGGTTTATATGCCAATTGCAAACTTTTGAAGTTTCGTTATAGTAGTCAGACAGATGAATTGTAGTTTCAGCATTTAAGAGAGCACCGGCAAAATCGACATCTGCGGGAGCGGTAAAAATTGGATTCGTTCCAATCATGATTACTGCATCATACTGGCCACCCCTCAACTCATTTACAGCTTCAGCAAATGCTTCTCTGTCGTCATGTACAGAAATATGTGGCAACTGATGATAAGTTATCGTGCTGCCAACATTGCCAAGAGCAACATTTATGGCTGCTACAGCTGCATGTGCTCCTGCACTGTATTCGTTACCAACGCTGACTATAGATTCGCCTTGATTTGCAAGAAGCTCGTCACCCAATTTTTGCACCCATTCATGAGCGGATAGTGCATTGGTTACATTCTGGAATGCAGATAATCCGCTTATGTTTGCAGAAAGATAATTTGCAAGAGCATAAATAAAAGGTTCAATTTCTGATGATTTCAGTCTTAAACGATTATCGGCATACGAACCTGTGATCGAAAATCCGCTTTCTAAACTGTAAAGCCTCGACATTTCATCATCAGTGCCGGTGACTTTTCTTGCAGAGGTAATCTTACGTGCGTTTTCCACACTATTTTTATGTGCAGAAGGGGTGAGGAAATCATCATCAAAAGAGACAACTACATTAGCTTCGTCGTAATGATTTAATACCCGAAGCTTTCTGCCAAAAGCAATGTTGGTACCATTTAGTGAATTGTCTTCACCAAAAGGTTCATATGTTACCCATTTTGAATTTGGAAACTGATTTAGTGTCTGGTCTTTAAGCCTGTTATAAGTGGGCGATGAGTTGGCTTCGCTTATAAACAGTATGCTTTTGTTGTTGTCAGAAAACAGATCGGATGCTGCGGTTTCAAAATCAGACAGTGATTGTCTGTTCCCGTTCATTCGCGGATGTCTTGACCGGTCAGGGTCGTACATACCAAGCATTGCGGCCTGGTGGTAAATATTTGTTCTTCCGCCACTTGAAGGATGATCTTCATTCCCTTCGAGTTTTGTTGGCCGCCCCTCACTGTTTTGAACAATTAAACCTGTAACAGTATCCTGAAAAGGCATACTGGTTGCATAGAAATTCGGTTCACCGAGAATTAAATCTTCCGGCTGTTTTGTATAAGGTAAAATTTTCTGTACCGGTTTTCTGCATGATGCAAAACCTGCTAATGCTATAGATGCTCCCATAACTCGAAGGAAGCTTCGGCGCGAAACCTGATCAGTTAATTCAGATGCATCTTCAGGAAATTCCCTTTCGGCAAATTTTTTGTATTCTTCGTTCTGTGCAAGTTCGTTTAAACTTTTCCAGTAAGTAGTTTCTTTTGGTGTATCAGTCATTCTTTGCAGAATCTATTATGAAAACGTGTATCGAAATCAATCAGTAATTAGTAGTGGCAAGCCTGACAATAAACAGGCGCATTAATATTATGTTTGGCAACAAGTTCCAGTCCGACTTCAACCTGATTTTCTATGCTGTATCCCATCGTAGTTACTTCTTCTACAGGGCGAATATGTTTTTCGGGTTCGCGGTGGCAGTCGAGGCACCAGCCCATACTCAGAGTCTCTGCCTGGTAAACAACTTCCATTCTATCTATACGGCCATGGCACGATTCACAACCTACTCCCAGATTCACATGTGCTGAGTGGTTGAAATAAGCATAATCAGGCAGCTGATGTACTCTGATCCATTCAATAGGAGTTCCTTCATCCCAGCTTTCAAAAACAGGTGCTAGTTGCTCGCTGTCGGTTTTAATTTGTGAGTGGCAATTCATGCAGGTTTCGGTAGCAGGTATATTAGCATGTTTAGAATCAAAAACCTGGGTGTGGCAGTATTGACAATCCATGCCAAGTTGGCCAACGTGTACCTGGTGGCTGAACGGCACAGGCTGTTCTGGCGCGTATCCAACCTGCGTAAATTCAGGAGAGAAGAAATACCAAACTATAAAAACCAAGGTATTCAATAAGATGATAGTACCGATCAGGATACGTCGTGGAGCTTCATTTGCCCACTTGGGAAAAATCTGAGCCATAAATTTGGTTCGTAATTACCAGTTGCTGATTAAATTATGTACCAGTAAAGAATTGCACTGAAAGTACCGAAAAAATGAATATTGACCATACCGAACTTTGACAGGAACGGGTATTTAAAATCATTCTAAATAGTATATGGTAGTCAGCTTAATCCAATTCTTTTAGAGTGCGAGAGAAAGATAGTACAGAAGTTCTAAAAATGCTTAAAAATCCATCGCTGATCTTAGCGGTTCCCGATGCTGTAAATTACTGTTAATTCTTTAATATGAAAGCAAATTGAAAGATATTGGTTTGTAGTGATTTAAGTGCGTATAGGGCATTATCGACCATTCAGAAAAAGATTTCAATTTTGGCTTTTCCTGATCTATACCTGAAAAGATCTCGTGAATAAGACCTGTTATTTGTGCGCGAATGGTGATTTAATTGGGGTTAACGTTTTGATATCGCACTCCCTGGTGCTATCGATATGATGTCCCTGTCGAGACATGCATTTCAGAATAAAAATTACTCGCATTCAATGAACAATTTCAATTCAGGTCTTTTCCTGGATATTCATAGAATAGAAATAGCTTTTAATGATATACGTCCGCATTCAACCGCGTCTCAGCGAGACGCTTTGTCGGTAGCACCGTCCAGGTGCGTTAATCGTTTTCGTCCTGTATGGACGATTTGTGTTTGGGATAGCAAGATATTTTATTCGTAGCAAATTCCTTTCACAATACGTCCCGCTGGGACGATCAGGATGATATCGCATTCCTGTTGCCGATAAGATGTCCCTGCCGGGACATGATTTTCAAAAATGAAAATAGAGATGTTTTTCACCAATAGCTCTGTCCCGAAGTGATCCGCCAATTCGGCGGAAAAGAGCGCAAGCCGGTTACAATTTCTCAGGAGATTAGATTTTGTTCATTGCCCAACAATCTGGTAAATACACACCAAATTCAGAGCTGGCTTTCGCACCGTTGGTACTTAATGGTATAGGGTAAATCAACATACACAGGATGCTGTCCTGTGTTAATGCTGATGTTCCGTTGGAACTTGCTGAATTATTATGAACGCCTCCAACTTACTTATGCATTCGGGATTTAATTATACTTTACTTTTTTAACCAAAACCGGGAAAGCTTTTTTGAAAAATGTTGTTTACAGAAGTGCTATTTTTCAATCAACAAAATTCAGAACCTGGTGAAAGTAAATGAATCAATCTTTAGACGAGCAATTAACAGTTAAATTCATCAAAGAATTAAGTGTACCCAAAGCGATCGGAGTTATTTTACTGATAAGTGCAGCCGCATTTCTTTTTTTGATATGGTTAATCTATTTCAGAGAAACGGCAGAAACTACCGCAGACTGGGTAGATCAGCTTCCCGCACTAAATGCATTGCTAAACAGTGTAAGTACGGTACTGATCATCAGCGGATTTGTAGCCATTAAGAAGAGAAAATTTATTGCCCACATGAAGCTGATGCTCACTGCATTTGTAACTTCAGCTCTCTTTTTAATCAGTTACCTGATTTATCACAACTTTGTAGGGCACACCCCATTTCCGGGTGAGGGATTTGTAAGGCCGGTCTATTTCACAATCCTCATTTCACACATTATACTTTCAGCGTTTGTTGTGCCACTTGTATTAACCAGCTACTATTTTGCATTCTCCGGAAAATTTAAGACACACAGAAAAGTCTCCAAGTGGACTTTTCCCATATGGCTCTATGTATCGATCACAGGTGTGATAATTTTCTTCTTTTTGAATGCGTATGTGTGAGGGCAGGGTACAAGGTTCAGGATATTATAAAAGTTGAGCGCTCAGCATCTCCCCTTGAGGGGAGTGCCGAAGCGGAGCGGAGGCGTGGGGTGTTCATCATTCAACTAATTTGCTGAGTATGAAACACCCCTCCCTCCTGCAGAAAAACACTGCCGGAGTACTCCCCTCGAGGGGAGATTATCCTAGCCAACAACAGGATTACAAAAACTGTTCGCCTGCTTCTGGGATTTTTACTTCGGTATCATCGCAATACTCTTTCACAAATGCGCGAAACTCTTCCGGGTCACCGGTCAAAACAGGGAATGTGCCATAGTGCATAGGCACGGCCAGGCTTGCCCCGATCATTTCGCAGCAGATAGCCCCTTCCTGTGCGCCCATCGTGTAGTAATCGCCAATCGGAACAGCCACCACGTGCGGGTCATAGATATTGCCGTAAATCTCAAGATCGCTGAAAATGTTGGTATCGCCCATGTGATAAAAGCAGATATCATCTTCAAAAGAGATGATCAGTCCGCCGGCTTCTCCGGCATATTCTCCATCAAACGAAGAACTGTGATTTGCATTCACAAGAGTTACTGAAAAGTCATCAAAATCAACAGTGCCACCTTTGTTGAACTCAATTCTTTGATTTTCGGTCAGCCCGCGCTTTTTAAGCAGTTGAGACAACTCAACCTGTGCTACAACTTTGCAATCAAACTTTTTGGCGAGTTCAAGTGTATCACCTACATGATCTTCATGGCCATGAGTGAGCAGTATGTAATCTATTTTATCAGGATTCTTGTGCTCATCCGGAGTTGCAGGATTTTGAGACAAAAAAGGATCTATATAAATGATGTTCCCATTTGGTGATTCGAGCCGAAAGGCGGAATGTCCCAGCCACCATGCTTTTACATTAGTTTCCATAATTGATCTCTTTATATTTGAGTTAGCATTTACTATATCTTTAAACAAGAAAGAAAAACTAATCGTTGACAAATGTTTAAAGGAGTGTTATTAATATAACAAGAACCTGAAATGTGATGTGTAGCTTTTTTGTTACAATTATCAAAATAATAGGAGGACCTAACTAAATGTCAGAACGAATAAAAATTCATCCTGAAAATCCAAAACGTAAACAAATCTTTGAACTTGTAGATGAATTACTTGACGAGGGAGTAATCATGGTGCCAACCGATAGCCAATATGCTCTTGTTTGTGACTATCAAAATAAAAGAGGAATGGACAGAATCAGGCAGATCAGGCAGATGGGAAAGAAAGATCACTTATCTGTGATGTGCTACAGCCTTGAGCATGCATCTACATTTGCAAATCTTTCTGATGATAATTTTAAACTGATAAAACGTCTGATTCCGGGACCGTATACATTTGTTCTGCCGGCTACCCGAGAAGTACCAAGACTTTTAACCCATCCCAAAAAACGAACCGTCGGTATTCGTGTGCCGGAGTACCCGATTTGTCTGCAGATGATTGAAGAATTGGGACGGCCTGTGATGGCTATTACAGCCAAACTGCCCGGCGTTGAACATGGCAATCCTGATACAGATCATCGTGAAATGTATCTGAGCAGATTCGATAATCTTGTGGACTTAGTAGTGGATAATCAGCAACCGTTATCGAGCGAACAAACCACAATACTGGATCTCACCGGTGAGAATCCGGGATTATTACGGGAAGGGCTCGGGATGGAAAGGCTGCGTGAAGCGTTAAAGCTTCAAAACATGATACTTGAAGAAGCGGCAGTGGCTTAAGATGGCAATACTAAGTTTTTTTAGCGGCCTCAGAAGTTTCATGAGCGGAGGCGGAAATGAGTTTAACGAGTTTTGGAAAATCCCGGAGACGGAAAGTGAAATAGAAAATTTAATTCAGTCATCATCAAAACCATTGCTTTTTTATAAGCACAGTTTTGCCTGTGGTATTTGCGCATTTTCAAAAAGTGCACTCGAAGCCGAACTTGAAAAGATCAGCGAACTGGCCGATCCGTACTTTATCGATGTTCGTGTATCAAGAGAATTATCAAATAAAATCGCAGAACTTACAGGAGTTAAGCATGAATCACCGCAGGTTGTTATTGTAAAAGATGGTGAGGCAGTTTGGAATGCTTCGCACGGGGCAATCAATTCGGAAGAAGTGTTAAAAAATCTGTAGACAGATTTATTGAGCTTAAGAATCAAGAGCTTTCTTAATGCTTTCGGTGTAGTCGGGTTTTAATACTCCTTTTTCAGTGATGATGGCGGTAATCAGATCGTTTTTTGTTACATCAAAAGCCGGATTATAGGCCTCCGTTTTTTTCGGGGCCATCAACTTGCTTCCAAAGCTCGTCACTTCTTCCGCATCACGCTCTTCGATCTCAATCTCTTCACCTGATTTTGTATTCATATCAATCGTAGAGTAGGGTGCCGCTACATAAAAGGGTATACCGAAATGGTTTGCAAGTATTGCCAACCCTGATGTTCCGATTTTATTTGCGGTATCTCCGTTTCGTGCAATACGATCTGCCCCAAGTACTACTAAATCCACCAATCCCTGGTTCATCAAACTGGCCGCAGCAGAGTCGATATTAAGCTTGAACGGTATTTCAGCTTTTTGCAATTCCCATGCAGTTAAGCGGGCTCCCTGCAGCAAGGGACGTGTTTCATCAACCCAAACCTGTTTAACTTTGCCGGCAATATGAGCATGCAATATGATTGAAAATGCAGTTCCAAACTCGGCAGTTGCCAGGCCACCGGTATTGCAATGTGTCAGAATTCGGGCATTATCAGGAATCAACTTCATTCCATGTTCTCCTATCGACTTGCACAACCTTCGGTCTTCGTCGTGTATCGTTTTTGCAGTAGATAGCGCCAGCTCTTTTAAATCGGAAATATCTGACTTTTTCTTAGAGTAAATGGTTTTCAGAATACGGTTTAATGCCCACGACAAATTTACAGCGGTTGGGCGAGAGCTGTTCAGATAATCGGCTACGCGTTCGCATTCGCTGTAAAATGTATTGAAGGTATTTTCGGGCAGATCTTTGATTCCCAGGTAAAATCCATAAGCCCCTGCAATCCCAATGGCGGGTGCACCTCTTACCTTTAATTTTTTTATAGCATCCCAAACCTGGCCGGAGGTTCTCAGATCAACATACACCTCCCGTTCGGGCAAAAAAGTTTGATCAATGATTGTGATATGGCTCTCATTCCATTGAATTGATTTAAACGGAGTGCTGTATTTATTCATATTACTATAATTTCTTCTCCATTTTTTTCAGTGTGTCATGTATAGAATTTAACAGAGGAATCAGTTCAGAAGTTTGATTTTCGCTTGCCGGTTGTGATGAGCTGCCGCTGCTTACGTTTGTTACCTCATCACGCTGATCCATAACCATTTCTCTGAACTTATGTGCATCCATGATTCCTGTCAACGTCATATCTGCTGTGCTTTGTGCACTTTGCCCGGCAGTTTCGATGTATAGTGAGCTGAGGCCGAAATATCTGAGAACCGGACCTTCGCGGAAAGTAAGGTCCTGAATTTTATCAAGCGGTATTGTTCGCTCTGTTTTGAACCAGACACCTTTGCGAAAATGAAGCGCGCGAGTTGTGAGTTCACAAAACAGATGGTCGAAATACTTTTGAATGTAAATTTTACCGAAGATCAGCCAAAAGGGAAGCAACAGAATCCCGACAATTGTGATTACACAAAACAGACTGCCGCCAACATAAACATAGGTTTTCATTCTGGGGTCAAACTTGGCTTCAACCAACTGCCTTGCCCGTCTTGGATTAATTTCAGATTCTGACATGATTTTGAATGTTAATGTGTGTTGTTGCTGTAAGGGTGGGTATATGACTTAAAGAAATAACGGGACAAAATATCATT
>SL_3KL_010_SEDDRAFT_10001877_pt1 | contig 19223 bp, 16 predicted proteins | sample SodLakKL_010_SED_2_FD_10381 | JGI IMG/M metagenome (IMG submission 10381) | reverse complement strand
AACCGTAAGCGGAGAGTTTTCGGCAACGAATCAGGATCTTTTAGACTAATCCGAAAAATTTGACCTTGACAGGCAAACAATGTACATTCAATATGTATAAATTATGTGCATTGTATGCCAAAACCAATCCGCGGGCGGGGTTCCGCTCACAACCCAAAAAACCGGTTTACAGACACTCATCTGCAGTATGATGTGGATGAGGAAACCGGCGAAATCAAACGGCCGGATACACGCCTGATACCGGATCACACCTCTCAGATTATCTCCACCAACAACAGCCCGGATATCGGGTTTGATGTGAGCGTGAACCCCTACCGAGGCTGTGAGCACGGCTGCGTTTATTGCTATGCACGGCCCACGCACGAGTTTTTGGGGATGAGTGCCGGGCTTGATTTTGAATCGAAAATTGTGGTGAAATATGAAGCGCCTGTCCTGCTGCGAAAAGAGTTGGCCAAAAAATCCTGGCAGCCGCAAACCCTGGTGATGAGTGGTGTAACGGATCCCTATCAGCCCATCGAAAAAGAGCTGAAGATTACCCGTGGATGTGTGGAAGTTCTGGCTGAATGCAATCATCCGTTGGCTGTTATCACCAAAAATTACCTGGTTACCCGCGATATTGACCTGTTCAAAACACTGGCAAAGAAAAATACAATCCGGGTGATTATCTCTGTCACTTCGTTGGATAAATCCATCACAGAAACCATGGAGCCAAGAACATCACGCCCGCAAAAACGGCTGCAGGCCATTCGGGAATTGTCGGAAGCCGGTATTCCTGTTCAGGTAAACATTGCACCAATCATTCCGGGTTTGACAGATGATGAAATGGTGCCCATTATGGAGGCAGTGGCTGAAGCGGGGGCCAGATGGGTTTCAATTGTAAATTTGCGCCTCCCATTGGCAGTAAAAGATCTGTTCATCAAATGGCTGGAAGACCATCACCCCAACCGGAAAGAAAAAGTACTGAACCGGCTGCGGAGTATGAAACAGGGCAAGCTGAACCGGTGTGATTTCGGAGAGCGTTTCCGGGTGGAGGGACCGTATGCCGAACAGTTAAAACAGCTGGTGGAGATCAATGCAAGCAGGCTCGGGCTGAACCAGGAGAGAACTTCTTTAAATCCCCAAAATTTCAAACGTCCGCAAACCGATCAGCTCCGGTTGTTTTGATTTGAAAATCAGATGTACATAAATCGGCCCTGAAGGTAACCGGACAGCCTGTCTTGATCAGTTAATTCTGTTTACCTGTCGGAAGCCTACAAGGCCATTTTACTTAGAGGTTGCTGTGCTTACACTGATATAAGTTCAATGTCCCATGCTTATATATTTTATCTGTTAATTTTCATGATTATCANCAGGGCAGGAAACCTTCGGGTTGAAGGGAGTGAAAATTCCATTCGGGTTTTCTTTGTAAAGCCAAACGTGCAGGCTCCAGTGTGGTACACCTTCTTCCATTAAAGGCGGAACACCCTCAATATCAAATTCATAATCTCCAAAAGTTGGATGATCTTGCTCAACATTAATTACAATATATTCCACACCAACCAGCTTCAGGTTTCCGTTTTTGTCCGGTTCATAAAGAAGGGCTTCAGGTTGAGTCGGGTCAAATTCAGGATCAACCAATTCAAAATTTACCCAGTGGTAGCCCATACCTCCCAATTCCGGGTGGCTGGCACAGTGGTCGTCTCCTTCATACCCGGCTCGTTCTGCCTGCCGGATGGAGTGGAAGCGAGAAGTGGCTTGTCTGACGATTTTCAGAAGTTCAGCTTCTTCCTCGTTATTGAGGTTAACAGCATTCATAAAAAATTCAGTGTCACCGGTAATCAAACTATCCGAAACTGAGTTTGTAGGCTGGTCTGCCGAACAGCCGGTTATGGTTATTGCCGCCATCAAAACCATAGCGAACAGTCCGTTATGCAGCAGATTTTTTATTTTATTTTTTTTGGGTGTGTGAAAGTTCAGATTTGTCATAACATCCTCTCATTAGTTGTTGAAGTTATTGTGATGAACGAATATGATGTGTCAAACCATGGTAAGCCATAGAAAAATGTCAGAAAAACATGTAATAATGTCGGCTGAATAAATGTAAAACGGGAAGCCTGCCCGTTACTCAAGATTTAAGAACCCGGGAAAGAGTAGTATTGGAGGTCTTAGGATTGAAAATTACCTATCTTTTGTTGGATAGGCAGATACAGTAAATTTCTAACAAATTAAGATTGGTACAATGGCCGTAGAATCAACCATGCTCGAGCTTGGCACAAAAGCTCCTCACTTTTCACTTCAGGACACGGTAACCGGAAAAACGGTTTCGTTGGACGATTATAAAGGAAATCGCGGGCTGCTGGTGATATTTATCTGTAACCACTGCCCCTATGTTAAACTGATGAAGGAAGAGTTGACCCAGTATGCATCAGAGTACATGAAAAAAAGTGTTGCTGTGGTGGCCATCAGTTCCAACGATGTGGAAAATCATCCGGATGACAGCCCTGAGAAAATGAAAGAAGATGCTGAAAAATTTGGCTATCCGTTTCCCTATCTGTATGATGAAACCCAGGACGTTGCCAAAACCTACAAAGCCGCCTGTACCCCCGATCTGTACCTTTTCGATGAAAACCGAAAGCTATACTACCGCGGACAGTTTGATGATGCTCGCCCCAGGAATGACATCAAACCCACCGGAAAGGATTTGAGAAATGCCACCGACCGTATGCTTGCAGGCAAATCGGCCCCTGAAAAACAGATTCCGAGTATTGGCTGCAATATCAAATGGAAGAAAGGAAATGAGCCGGATTATTTTGGGTAATCGTGTTATGTAAATTAGCTTGGGAAAGACTTCCGAAGTCTTTCTGATTTTAAAAAAAATATTAGGCAATTTTATCATTCAAACTTATTGATGACATCCATGAAGACTTCGGAAGTCTCATATGACCTTATATTCTATAGTTGATACATCATTAGATTCATCACTGCATAGAAATCCATAAAAAATAAATTGGATACCCGGTATGAGCGGAAAATTCAAGATTCGGCGGATGGTTGAAGCCGCCCGGTTTCCAAATGTAATTGAGCACACCTATTTCAGAGAAATAAACCGTCCCAAAGGCCGATGGAATGAGGATTTTTTTAAAAACTCAAATTCGATTACCCTGGAGCTGGGATGCGGAAAAGGGGAGTATACTCTTTTTATGGCCGGAAAAAATCCGGACAGGAATTATATCGGGGTAGATATTAAGGGCCCGAGAATCTGGCGGGGTGCCAAAAGTGCTCTTGAAAACGACCTGGGAAATGTCCGTTTTCTGCGCATTTTTATTGATCATCTTCACGACTATTTCGGAAAAGATGAGGTGGATGAAATCTGGATCACGTTTCCCGATCCCTATCTGGTTAAAAAATCCAAGTGGAAAAAAAGGCTGACCTCATCAAAATTTCTGAATATTTATCGGAAGCTTTTAAAACCGGGCGGAATCATCCATCTCAAAACCGATTCGGTTGAGCTTTATGATTTTACGTTAGAGACCATTCAGAAAGAAGGTTGTTCAATCGTCAGAAAAATTGATGATCTGTATAGTCAGGCACCCGATGATAAACTGCTTTCCGTTAAAACCCACTACGAAACAATTCACCTGAAGGATGGAAAAACCATACGTTATGTGGCTTTCAGAGTTGGATGAAATAGAACTAAATGGCTTTTATTTATATAATTGGCAGGTAAAGCAAACTAATTTTGTTCAATATTGATTTATTCAAACAGCATTATAACAGTCGTAGTTGGAGTAAAGGCACCGGTTTGAGAAGAAACTCCAGCTATAGCCAATAGGTGACCCGGCCGGTTTGTTCGGGTGGCCGGGAGGTCCCTTTTATTCTGCGAAACAAATAGTTCAGGCTTTTTCCGGGTGTACGCTTCGATGCTTTAAAATTCCGTCCTTTAAATTCCTGGGGTTTGCCAGTAAGATTTGGCGAACCGGTTTCAATGGTTTTCAGTATATAAAGTAATGCATCAGCAAGTCTTAGTGTCGTTTTGAATTCAAGGCTGAAAAGTCCATCAGAGGGGTGCAGGTCAGGCCTCACCTGTATAAGAACATTCCCTTTATCGAGTCCTTCTGAAAGGAGGTGTATGGTTCCACCAAAATAGTCAAAATCAGAATAGTAGAGTGGCCAGAATATAGTGTCATTTCCGCGATATTGCGGCACAATTCCTGTGTGTATATTGATAGCAGCAATTTTTGGGGTTCTTATCAGTTCGTTTGATATGATAGGAGCCCTGCAGGTAATAAGTATATCTGGTGAAAGGCTCTTTATATGTGCTGTTCCTACAGGTGTGTTATGCAGATGCCACTCTATGGGATGTCTGTTCATGATTTCTGGATAGGCCTTATTCGGAAAAAACAGCCGGTCCCAGCAAATGCGGCGAATTTTCCAATCTATACCGTTTATTAGATGCCTGAAAAAAGGCCTTTTCTTATATAGCGGAACAATCGGGGATCCAGTCTCAGTAGCTTTTCGGTGAACTACCGCGGCTTCAGGATACTTTTGTTGAATTTTGTGAATGAAATATAGCTCCGGTATTGTATAACCACTGATAAAAACAATCTTCATCATCAGGCCGGTTTACTTTTAGTTATATGCCTACAAGATAAATTAATTGTGAAATCTTCAGCGTCGCACACATATATTTTTCAAAGCTTTGCTTATAATGTACTTAAATATCGAGGTATTTTTTTATATTATTTTTCACCTTAAAAAACATTAATGTCTTATGGCAAGTAAGTACCGTACCGGCAGTATACATATCCAAAAATGTATCTTTTTTTGAAAAAAATCAGAAACCCCTTCAACTAAATCAATGACTCATAAAACAGAACGTCGTTTAATAGACTTCGACGGCAGAAATCACCGGAGATGCTTTTGAATCTTCAATATGAATACGAATGTTGTCTGTGGTTACCCCATCCATTTCAACGATCCGTTTATACCCGATCGTTGTAGCTTCTGCAGCAGGTTCCCATTGGCCGCCTTTCCAAACATCAATTGAAAATGACCGGACACGCTGTCCCAAGCGAATATACTCTTGCAAGAGAACATAATTGACCTCTTTTTCTTCGACCAGGCTAATTTCAATCGTACCTGTGGAGATGTCGTCATCCGTTGCCCAGTAGGTTTCTTTGTTGCCATCTGTGAGGTTTACCGGGCTGTATTCTGAAGCATTTCCCCTGTAGGAATCGGCCGAGGCCAGCGCACCTTCTGCAAAATTATTACTGAAGGCATCATCGAGCATTTCCCTCCATTTTTTAAGGGATGCTGCATCTTCTTCGTGAATCAAACCCCGCCTGTCGGGTGGAATATTCAGCAACAGGTTTGAGCCGCGCCCAACGGAGCTGAGATAAATATCAAAAAGGGTTTTGGGTGATTTTACCAGTGAATCTTCCTCAGCATGATAGAACCATCCCGGCCGGATAGAAACATCAACTTCGGCAGGAATCCATTTTGTGCCATCTTCAGAGCCGGTGGAAAGTAAATTTTCAATTCCGGCTTTTCCTGCATAAAGGGTATCGTTATTTATTGTGTTCCAGTTGGTTTCGCTCACCCATCCCTGTTCATTGCCAACCCAGCGGATATCCGGGCCCGCATCACTAAAGATAAGCACCTTCGGTTCGGGTTGTAATTCGCGTACAAATTCGAAGGTATTCGGCCAATCGTAGTATGTTACGCGGTCAATAATCCGGGTTTCATTGGCCCCTCCGTAGTAACCATCACCGCCATTGGCCCCGTCAACCCACATTTCAAAAATTGGCCCGTATTGGGTAAAAATTTCCTCAAGCTGCTTGCGATAATAATCGATATAGGAAGGTTCTGCATAATCGGCCCTGTTTCTGTCCCATGGAGAGAGGTAGACGCCAAATTTTAAACCATGTTCTCTGCTGGCATCTGATACTTCTTGTACAACGTCTCCTTCTCCGTCTTTATACGGGCTGTTTTTCACCGAATGCTCTGTGTATTCGCTGGGCCAGAGACAGAAACCATCATGATGTTTGGCCGTCAGAATAACACCTTCGAACCCGGCATCTTTCAGAATATCCATCCATTGATTAACATCCATTTCAGTTGGGTTAAAAATGTCAGGGCTTTCATCTCCGTATCCCCATTCAACCCCGGTAAATGTATTAGTTGTAAAATGGATAAAAGCAAGAAGCTCCATTTCATGCCATTCAAGTTGTGCTTCGGTTGGAATTGGATAAACGGGTTCGGGCGGTGGCACCTGATTAACGTTTGAATTGCATGATACCAGAATCAGAGAAATAATGGCTGTAATTAGAAAATGAGTTTGTGATTTCATAGATAAAAATTGTTGACACTGTGGTTATTAATTTTCTGGGATAATATTATTTGAAGACCTGCTAATACATTGACCCTATTTAGGCAGAGTGTAACTGCGATTGACTTTAAACTCTTCGAACAGCCTGATGTCACTGGAAGATGCACCGGCTAAAACTGTAAATGTGCCGGGTTCAACCACCCTGTCCATGCGCATGTTAAAAAGAGAAAGATTTTCAGAGGTTAATTCAAATTCTACACGTTTCTCCTCTCCGGCTTTGATGTGTACCCGCTTGAATGCTTCGAGCTGTTGAACCGGGGTAGCCACAGAACTGAAATTATTGCGCAGGTAAAGCTGTACGACTTCATCGCCATCCAGCTCACCGGTGTTTGTAACATCAAATGCCACATAAACCCGAATATCATCTTCATTCTCCTGAACCTGAATATTAAGATTGTTGTATTCAAAAGTTGTATAACTTAGTCCATGGCCAAAGCTGTAAAGCGGATTGGCATCCATCTCCACATAATCGTGATGGGCCGGTTTTAGCTGGTTGTAGTAAACCGGTATTTGTCCGACTGCTTTCGGTACAGAAATGGGCAGGCGGCCGGCCGGATTGTAATCACCAAACAGTACTTCGGCGATGGCATTACCACCTTCCTGGCCGGGATACCATGCATCTACGATGGCCGGGATATGTTCATCAGGCCAGTTTAAAAGCAGTGGACGTCCTTTTATGAGCACCAGTACTGTGGGAGTTCCTGTTGCTTCCACGGCTTGCAGAAGTTCAATCTGTTTACCCAGCAGATCCAGGGTTGCACGGTCATATCCTTCACCACTTTCCATGTCACTTATCATTTCCTGTTCTGCATCGGCATCTACAATGGCGGCCCCGGTTTCAAGAAAAGTGGTTTCGAAATCGCGCGCGCTTGAGCCACCCAAAACAACAATCGCAACATCAGCCTGCTCAGCCGCTTCAACTGCAGCTGGTATGTCGGTTTGAGTGGTATCCTGAATGGCGGTTGCCCAAACATAATTAACCTCGGTTTGAGGAGATACTATGTTTTGGACACCTTCGAGAACGGTGATTACATTATCTGCCGGCTGTGGGGCCGTATAATCTCCAAGCTGATTGTAAATGTTATGCGCATTGGGGCCGATAACTGCAACATTTGAGAGGTTTTTGTTGAGCGGAAGCAGGTCGTTTTCGTTTTTTAGCAGTGTTACCGACTGTCGGGCCACTTCTCTCGCAAGCTCGATATGCTCTTCGGTTCTCACCTTTGATTCTGTACGATCGGGTTCAACGTAGGGATTTTCAAAAAGGCCCTTTTCAAACTTCAGCCTTAGAACTCTTGCTACAGCTCTGTCGAGTACTTCTTCAGGTACATCACCTGCTTCAACAGCTTCTTGCAGGTGCTGCCCATATCCGTTACCGCCAAGGTCGGCATCCACGCCGGCAAGCATGGCAAGTGAGGCAGCATCACGGTTGGTTTCTGCAATTCTGTGGCTTCCGCGAAGCCCTTCAATGCTTCCAAGATCCGAAACCACAAATCCGTCAAATCCCCAGGTATCCCGTAAAACATCGGTCCAGCAGATCCTGAACACGTTCTTCTGTTGTCAGGGTACTGTCTTTATAGGGCGGAAGTGGAGATTGGCTTTGAGCATAAACAGGAACAGATAAACCAAAGATCAGAAATAGTATGGCAATGGTTTTGAACATAGATAATAAATTTTGAAATGTTTTTTGGTCAACCTTCAACATACAAAAGCCATTGGCTAATAATGAGCTATGAATTGTAAAAAACATCGCAAGCTACAGCCAACAGGAAACTTGTCTGTTTTCTCGACGGACAAGCCTTTCAGGGATAAAGCATTGGTCGAAAAACACAAAAAATGTAGCAAAGCATTTTGAAATTGTAAGTAAAAACAGAGGTAGAGGTAATTTATAATTTTGATTTCATTCTTAATAAGTTCTTCGCTTGCAGAAAGAGACTGAATCTGATCCGTGTGATTTGCTCTGCATCATTAGAAAGGGATGGCAGGCAAAGGGGGAATAAAGCGCAGATTTCCAGAGGCCATTCTTGACATTTATCACAATTTTGATAAATTAAAATTATCTACTTAACAGTGTTAACCTTGTTTATATGTCACTCCGCGAAGAAATACTGAATGTCAGCAGAGAAATACTCATCAAAGATGGTTTTGGTAAAATGTCGATGAGGAAAATAGCCGGGCGCTGTGATGTGACGGCCACCAGTATCTATCTACACTTCAAAAATAAAGACGACCTGCTGCTGGCCCTGATTGAGGAGAGTATCGAACATCTAAAACAGGCGTTGATTGAGGTTCTGGACCCCTCAAAAAGTATGATAGAGCAGCTCGAAATACTTGCCAGAACCTATATTGAATATGCACTGAAGCACCCGCAGGAGTATGAAGTCATTTATATGGTACGACCCGAGGAGATGCCCAAATATCCGAAAGAAAAGTTCAGAGATGTCCGAAGTACCTACGAACTTCTTGCTGAAATCATCCAAACAGGAGGGGAAAACGAATCGCTGGATGTGAAAAGTTCACTGATCAGTGCCTATACATTATGGGCACAGCTGCACGGCGTGGTTTCCGTGATCTTGAATAAACGCCTGGATACACGCATTCCGCAGGATCAGTTTATTGAACAGGCCATCAACCATATTTTGAAAGGGTTTGTCATAGAAAAAACACCGGCATAAAAGGAGGAAATCATGCATACGTTACTACAGCAGTTGGCATATTTTGCAGAACTGCCCGGTTGGGTAGTGTGGGGATCAATCGTATTGCTTCTGCTCATTTTTGGATACAAGGGTGCACCACTGTGGCTGTGGGCTGTTGCCGGTTTTGCGGCTCTTGTGGGGTTGGGTACTCCTGTCTGGCTTCTTATGGTTTATGTGGCAGCGGCTATTCTCTTCAATGTGAAACCTGTGAGAAGAGCGGTGCTTTCGGGTCCTATTTTAAAATTGCTGGATGCACTCAACATTTTACCGGCCATTTCGGAAACTGAGCAGACCGCCATTGATGCCGGTACCGTTTGGGTAGAAGGAGAATTTTTCACGGGGAAACCTGATCTGAAAAAGCTGAACAGTGAAACCTATCCCGAACTGACCGAGAAGGAGCAGTCGTTTATGGACGGTCCTGTGGAAGAACTGTGCGCGATGGTATCTGATTGGGAGGTTTTCCAAAAAAAGGATTTCAGTAAAGAGGCGTGGGCCTATATGAGAGAAAAACGGTTCTTCGGGTTGATCATTCCGGAAGAGTATGGCGGACACGGTTTTTCTGCCAATGCCCACAGTGCCATTGTTTCAAAACTGGCATCGCGCTGCGGGCCGCTTGCCACTACCGTGATGGTGCCCAATTCGCTTGGGCCGGCCGAGCTTTTGATGCACTATGGCACTGATGAGCAAAAAAATCACTATTTGCCGAAATTGGCATCTGGCGAAGAGATACCCTGTTTTGCGCTGACAGAACCCAATGCAGGGTCGGATGCGGGCGGTATGCAGAGCCGCGGTGAAGTATTCAAAGGCGAGGATGGTAAATTGTACCTGAAACTGAACTGGGACAAGCGTTACATTACCCTGGCATCAATTTCCACGGTGATCGGGCTGGCTTTTAAAATGTATGATTCCGAAAACCTTCTCGGAAAAGGAAAAAATCCTGGAATTACTGCTGCACTGGTTCCGAGCCATTTAAAAGGTGTGCAGGTCAACAAACGGCACGATCCGCTCGGAGTTCCGTTCTACAACTGCCCAACTCGGGGTAAAGATGTCGTAGTGCCGGTTGATGCAATCATCGGTGGAAAAAATGGAGCCGGAAATGGCTGGAGGATGCTGATGGAATCGCTGGCTGTTGGCCGAGGTATTTCGCTGCCGGCACAATCCATTGGCGGGGCAAAAACCGCAACCCGTGCAATCGGTGCATACACTGCCATCCGAAAACAGTTTGGATTGAATATCGGAAAATTCGAAGGAATTGAGGAACCGATGGCCCGAATCGGCGGATATACCTACCTGATGGATGCGGCCCGCGGATATATCTGCGGTGCACTTGATAAAGGAGCCAAACCGGCTGTGGTTACGGCCATTGCCAAATACAACTTCACCGAACTCGGCCGGGAAATAGCGAACGATGCGATGGATATTATGGGAGGTGCAGGCATTTCAAGAGGGCCGAGAAATTTTATAGCGCATTCTTACATCGCCATACCGATTGCGATTACGGTTGAAGGTGCAAATATTCTTACTCGTTCGTTGATGATTTTTGGCCAGGGTGCCATCCGCAGCCACCCATATGCACTGAAAGAAATTCAGGCATTGATGAATAAAAACGTGAAACAATTTGATGATCATTTCTGGAAACATATTGGCCATGTGTTCCAAAATTCTATTCGTTCTCTTCTGCTGAGTATTACGAGAGGCAGGCTGGCAAGCTCACCGGTCAGCGGCCCGGCCGCAAAATATCACCGAAAACTCGCCTGGGCATCGGCATCATTTGCGTTTATGGCGGATATTGCGCTTGGTTCATACGGCGGTGCTTTGAAGATGAAAGAGAAGCTTGGCGGACGATACGCCGATATTCTGAGCTGGCTGTTTCTGGCATCGGCCACGCTGCGGCGGTTTGAGGCAGAAGGCCGGCAAAAAGGAGATCTGCCATATTTTAACTGGGCGATGCAGCATGCATTTTGGCGAATTCAAACCGCATTTGATGAATTATATGATGAAATTTCAACTCCGGGATTAAGCTGGTTTTTCAGAGGGCCGGCAGCCTTCTGGTCGCGCCTGAACCGGATCGGAAAAAAACCTTCCGATAAAACCGGCCACAAAGTTGCGCAAGCCATGCAAACTCAGGGTGAACAGAGAGACCGTGTCACAAATGGGATTTATATTCCCGAGAACAGGGATGAAACCATCGGGCGTTTTGAATACACCATGAAACTGGTTGAAGAAAGCACTCCGGTTTACAAAAAACTCTACAAAGCAACCAAAGCGGGAGAACTGACCAAAACACATGTTTTAAAGCAGCTTGAACCGGCATTGGAAAAAAGAATCATCACAAAAGAAGAAGCCGAAATGGTTCAAAAAACCGAAGAGGCCCGGTTTGATGCCATTCTTGTGGATGAGTTTACCCTGGAAGAGTACGATGGAGGAATTGCACCCGCTCCGCCGGCAGATGGCCTGAAAAAACCCGGAAAAGATACGGTGATTCTTTAAAATTTATGTCAAATCAAAATCAATAAAGCTTTTCCGCTTTTTCTGCCGAGGTCAGAATTCCTTTAATAAGGGCAGAGCTGAACCCGCCGTGCTCCATCTGGTTCAGTCCCGAAATGGTGCAGCCCTTGGGCGTGGTTACGCGGTCAATTTCGTATTCGGGGTGATTGTGCATGGCTGAAAGCAGAGAGGCAGCGCCTTTTGCGGTTTGAACTGACATGGCGAGAGACTCATGAGCATCAAAGCCGATTTCAATTCCGCCCTGTGATGCCGCCCGAATGGCTCTCAGAAAAAATGCAATTCCACAGGCACAAAGCGCAGTTGCGGAGGTCATCTGTTCTTCACGTATCTCGAGTGTATGCCCCACCGTATCAAAAATTGCTTTGGTGATGTCAATCGCTTTGGGATTATTCGATTCAGAGCAGATACAGGTCATCGATTCGCGGATGGCAATGGCCGTATTGGGCATGGCTCTGGCAATGGGCAGCCCCTTGGGCAGTTTTTTCATCATATCATGAATGGTAGCACCAGACACCACTGATATGAGTAGGTGTTTATCGGGTTTCAAAACCGGCGCTATTTCGTTCAAAAGTCCATCGAGTTGATGCGGCTCCACACTGAGAATTAAAATTTCTGAACTTTCTACGGTTTTGATATTGTCCGAACTGACCTGAAAACCCTTTTCTTTGAAACTGTCCAGTTTTTCAGTGCGGCGCCTGGTTAGTGTGGTGTGTTCAGGCTTGAAAATTCCTGAAGCGTTCAATCCGCTTGCAATGGAGCATCCGATATTACCGGCTCCCAAAATAGCTACATGTTTGTTACTGAGATCCATGGCTGTATATTAAACGTTGTTTAGTTGGTGAAATTGATAGTACGAAAACTCTGAGAAGCAATCCCTGGAATTGGGTGAATTAATAAGCAATACATCAGTTGAGTTGGATAACTAACTAAATAGATCAGGAACCTACAACATTTTAATAGATAAAAGCGTAATAATTTCTGGAAGCGCTTTTGTGGAATCAGGCGGTTAATTCAAAAATAAACTTGTTCACAGCCACTTATATAGGTAAAATTCAAGTTGGATATTTTTTATTAATGATCACTCTATCTGTATGAAAATTTTAAAGTTTGGCGGCAGTTCGGTAGGAACATCCGATGCGCTAAGTAGTGTATCGGAAATAATCCGGGAGCAACAGCAGTCCGAAAGGCTCGTGGTTGTGTTATCTGCTTTTCGCGGCGTTACCGATCAATTGATTGAAATGGCTAAACTGGCCTCCGCTGGTGATGAAGCGTTTCACGACATTCTGGACGAGATTGAGGAACGCCATTATCAAACCATCAACGATCTGTTTCCGGCCAAAGACAGAAGTGATATTATTACGGCCTTCAAGCTGCAGCTAAATGAGCTGGATGATGTGCTGCAGGGTGTGTTTTTGATTCGGGAACTCACCAGCAAGACCCTTGATTTTATCATGGGTTTTGGCGAGCGATTTTCCGCCCTCATTCTTGCGTCTTTACTGAATAACCGGGGGGTGGAAACACTCTATACGGATACGCGGCCGATCATTAAAACAGATCAAAATTTTGGAAATGCCAGGGTTAAAACGGCGGAGACATTTCAGAATATTCGCAACCATATTGAGACGAATGATCATAATGTTATTGTGGCTACGGGATTTATAGCATCAACAGAAAGGGGAGAATCGACCACATTGGGCCGGGGTGGTTCGGATTATACCGCCTCCCTTTTTGGCGCGGCGCTCCAGGCCGGTGTTATTGAAATTTGGACAGACGTGGACGGGCTGATGACTGCCGATCCCCGGAAAGTAAAAAATGCTTTTTCAGTAGAGTATGCATCATACGAAGAGGCGATGGAGCTTTCTCATTTTGGCGCAAGAGTCATCTATCCTCCAACAATTCAGCCCGCACTGAAATCTAAAATCCCCATTCGCATAAAAAACACATTTAAACCGAAACATCCCGGAACGGAAATTAACCGAGAGATGAAAGAGATGAACGGTACCATCCGCGGAATGTCGTCCATCGAAAATATTTCGCTTATTACACTTAGAGGTAGCGGTATGATCGGGGTGTCGGGCGTGTCGGCACGGGTGTTTGGCTCGCTTGCCCGGGTCGGAATTAATGTAATTCTGATCACGCAGTCATCCTCAGAACATACCATCACCCTGGCTGTGCTCCCCGAAGATGCTAAAATGGCGAAGCGGGCTATTGGCGAGGAATTTTATGACGAGCTCTCGGCTGATATAATTGATGAAGTGAAGGTTGAGGAAGAGCTCTCGGTAATTGCCGTGGTGGGCGACAATATGCGGCAGATTCCCGGAATTGCCGGGCGCGTGTTTAATGCCCTGGGACGAAACGGCATCAACATTGTGGCGATAGCACAGGGGTCGTCTGAACGGAATATTTCGTTTGTGGTTGACAGAAAAAACGAAAAGAAAGCGATGAATACGCTGCACGATGCGTTTTTCCTGTCTGGGGTGAAAACGATGAACCTGTTTTTGGTTGGCGCCGGACTGATTGGCAGCAAGCTGCTTGAGATAATTTCTGATCAGGCAGATGAACTGTTTCGGGAATATCAGATCGACATGAACCTGCGTGGTATTGCCAACAGCAGAAAGATGTTGCTCAGTGAGGATGGCTTATCATTAACCGGCTGGCCTGAAGCTCTTGAAATGAAGGGTGAAGACACAGACCTGAAGCAGTTTGTTGAAGGGATGAAACAGATGAACCTGCCCAACAGTATTTTTATTGATTGTACGGCAAGTCAGGAAATTCAATCAGTATATAAGGAAATTCTTTCGGCAAGTATTTCGGTGGTTACGCCCAACAAAAAAGCCAACTCAAGCAGTCAGGAATTTTTCAACTCTCTGCACGAAACGGCCAGAAAACACAATGCTGCTTTCCGCTATGAAACCAATGTAGGTGCCGGGCTGCCGATTATCGGAACCATCAACGAAATGGTAACCACTGGTGATAAAATCTATAAAATTGAAGGCGTTCTTTCCGGTACGCTCAGTTATCTGTTTAACAGATACGACGGGTCGGACCCCTTTAGTGATTTGGTTAAACAGGCGAAAGAAAGCGGTTATACCGAGCCCGATCCGCGGGAAGATTTAAACGGCCACGATGTTGGGCGTAAACTGCTGATACTGGCACGGGTGGCCGGATACAATCTGGAGTTCGATGATATTAACATTCAAAACCTTGTACCGGAACAGGCCAGAGAAGCCGATAGTGTTGATGAATTTTTTGACAAACTGAAAAATCATAATCAGGAGTTTGAAGCGCTGGTGGAGGAAGCCCGGCAATCCGGCAAAAAATTGTGCTATATTGCACGATATCAGGATGGTGAGGCAAATGTGGCATTGGAACAGATTGACGGAGACCATCCATTTTATAATTTGTCGGGCACAGATAATGTTCTGGCGATCTACTCCTCTCATTACGATGAACATCCGCTCGTGGTGAAAGGGCCCGGTGCCGGTGCCGGAGTAACGGCTGCAGGAATTATTGCGGATATTTTACGTGTGGCCGATACCAAAGCCTACAGCAATGCCGGATGGTAAGGCAGCAGAATCATGAAAAATGAGACATCACAAAAAAAAGTAAGAGCTTTTGCCCCGGCTACGGTAGCTAATGTGGGGTGCGGGTTTGATGTGCTCGGTTTTGCCATTCATGAGTTGGGAGATTTTGTAACGGCTTCGCTTTCAGAAAAGCCCGGCATACGGATAATCTCCATTTCCGGTGATGATGGCCGGCTTCCGCTTGAAACCGAAAAAAATACTGCCGGTCTTGCCGCTATAGCTTTACTGAAAGAAGCCGGAAAATCGGACCTGGGCGTTGAACTGACGATCGAAAAAAATATGCCGCTTGGAAGCGGGCTTGGCTCCAGTGCCGCCAGCTCTGTGGCTTCTGTAGTTGCGGTGAACCATCTTATTGGCAGTCCGTTTTCGAAAAGCGAACTGCTGCCCTTTTCGGTGGATGGTGAACTTGCTGCAAGCGGTACGGCCCATGCCGACAATGTTGCGGCCGCTCTGTTCGGCGGATTTATACTGGTGAAAACTCANCTCCCGCCGGATGTACTTTCCCTTCAAACCCCGGAGAAACTGCACTGTACAATTATTCATCCCAAAATTGAAATTCAGACCAAAAACAGCCGAAAAATTTTGAAAAAGCAGGTATCGCTGGAAAAGGCGGTCACGCAGTGGGGAAATGTCGGCTCTCTGATTGTCGGGCTCTACACGGACGATTACGATCTCATTGGACGTTCGCTTCACGACGAAATCATTGAACCGGTGCGTTCCATGCTGATTCCCGGTTTTAAAGAGATGAAATCGGCTGCACTGAAAGCCGGTGCGCTGGGCTGCAGCATTTCAGGAAGTGGCCCGTCGCTTTTTGCACTGAGTACATCCGAAATCCTGGCCCAAAAAATTGGCAGCAGCATGGGCAGCGTACTTGACGGTATTGACCTGGAATACGACCTGCATGTGTCGAAAGTGAATACTGAGGGTGCTGCTGTAGTTGGTGAACTATGAAATTTTTCAGTACAAACAAAAAATCACCTCCGGTACCATTTTTAGAGGCTATGCGAAACGGCCTGGCTCCTGATGGCGGCCTGTACATGCCCGAAACCATTCCATCGCTGCCGGAATCATTCTGGAAATCACTGAAAAATCTGAGTTTTTCAGAAATTGCATGTGAAATGGCACGCCCCTTCCTTGAAGATGAAACAGATGATGACGAACTAAAAAAAGTGATGGGCGATGCATTCAATTTTCCGCTGAACCTGCATCCGGTTGGTTCACAGATTCAGATTTTGGAACTGTTTCACGGCCCCACGCTTGCCTTTAAAGATTTTGGGGCACGGTTTATGGCCCGGTTATTTTCAGCAAAAGCGCAGAAAGAAAATCGGGAAGTTACCATTCTTGTGGCAACATCGGGGGATACGGGCAGCGCCGTGGCTCACGGTTTCTACAAAGTGCCGGGAGTGCAGGTTTGCCTGCTTTATCCGGCCGGGAAGGTAAGCCGATTGCAAGAGCAGCAAATGGCCACGCTGGGAGAGAATATCACCACACTTGAAGTGGACGGCGTTTTTGATGATTGCCAGAGCCTTGTAAAACAGGCATTTGTGGATGAGAAATTGAACAATTACATGCAACTCAGCTCGGCGAATTCCATCAACATTGCCCGATTGCTGCCACAGTCTTTCTATTATGCGTTTGCAGTTGCCGAACTTCAAAGGCAGGGAATTTCAAAAGAGCCGGTATTTTCAGTGCCCAGTGGTAATTTTGGAAATCTGACCGGCGGAATATTGGCCATGAAAATGGGGATGCCGGCAGACCGGTTTATCGCTGCAACCAACGTAAATGATGTAGTGACTGAATTCCTCAGCGGATCTGAATTTTCTCCCAGACACTCTATTCAAACCATTTCAAACGCTATGGATGTAGGCAATCCCAGCAATTTTGTGCGGATTAAGGCTCTGTTTAATCATTCAGATAAAGCCATACGCCGGCAGATCAAAGGCTTTTCTTATGATGACGATACAACCCGCCAATCCATCCGTGATGTGTACAAAAACCATGATTATTTGATATGCCCGCATACGGCCATTGGATACAGGGCTGCCGCCGAATATATCCATCAGAATAACGTTTCAAATCCTGTGATTTCTCTTGCAACCGCACATCCCGTCAAATTCAGGGATGTGATTGAACCGGAAACAGACAGTAAGATCGATGTGCCGGAACGGCTGGAAAAATGGCTCAAAAGAAAAAAACGATCGATACCCATCGGGAATGGCTATGAAGAGTTCAAGGAATTTTTGATGAGCCGATAACTTCTGATAGAATTCATTGGGATACGTAAAACGGGCAGTTTACTCTGCGAAGTTTTACACGCAATAGAGCCTGCACGTTACTTAGAAGGTTCTCTGGTTTGTCACTCTCAAACCGTCAGCTCAAGCCTGTTCCCCTCCGGATCTTTTACCACACTTTCGTAATAACCGTCCCCGGTGGTGCGAGGCTGTCCCACCACTTCGTAACCGTCATCATGCAATTCTTCCGTTAGAAGATCTACCTGCTCTTTGCTGCCAAGTGAAAAAGCGATGTGTGTAATGCCAATCGAATCTGCCGTGATGTTTTTCTTCAGAATATCCGGCCGGTGCATAATTTCGAGCCGTGCCCCGTTTGAAAAACTCAGAAAATAGGATGTGAAGTTTTTTGCCGGATTGTGATATTTCTCTCCTGCCTGTGCCCGAAAGTAGTTTTCATAAAACCGTTTCATTTTTTCAAGGTCATTCACCCAAATGGCAACGTGTTCTATTTTCATGATTATTGGTTTTATTTGAAACAGCTGTTCATGTGATGATACAGAAAAAACATCGTATATTTGACGTTTAGTTTAATCAAAATTTCTGTTAGCACTGATGATACCCGAATTTGTCTATTTTGATCTCGACAATACCCTGCTCGATCATACCACCGCCGAGGAAGAAGCACACAAGGAGATTTATCAAGCCTATCCCGAACTGCAAAAAGTTTCTGTAAATGAATGGCTGCAAACCTATACAGAAATTAACCGGGTTTTGTGGCTTCAATATCAGAAAGGGGAGGTAGATCGGCATGAACTGCATCGCTCACGCTTTAGTGATACAATGGCACAGCTCGGCATCCGGAATGGCCACAGCGAAGAGATCGGGGCAAACTATATGCAAATTTACCGCAAGCATTGGCACTGGATTGACGGCGCAAAAGAAGCTCTTGAAAAAGTAGCGGAGAAATATCCTGTGGGTTTTATCACAAACGGCTTTCAGGAAACCCAGCGCAAGAAAATTGAGATGCTTGGCCTTGAACAATACAGCGACATTTTTATCATTTCGGAGGAAATCGGGGTGATGAAGCCCCACTCAAAAGTGTTTGACCTGGCCACGGACGAATCAGGAACAGAGCGCAGCCAAATACTTTATGTGGGAGATTCCTACTCGTCAGATATTATCGGCGGAAAGAATGCAGGATGGAAAACCGCCTGGTACACGGCTTTTATGGATGAGATTAAAGAAGAACAGACCGCTGACTTTCTGTTTGATCAATTTCCGCGCCTGGTTGATTATCTGAGTTGATTGAAATCTGCAAAAACTTCACTGGTTTGATCGTCCACCGGAATCTCGGATGTTGTACCATCCGGCCACCTGATCTCCACTGCTTCTGCAGGTTTTGGAATGCCCAAAATTTTGGTGAAACTATTTTGTGATCTGTATCCTGATCCGGCCTGAATTTCACTGGCCGGCCCGTGAGTGCCATCCTGAAATTTGATGCGAACTCTTGCACCGATTGCGGCCGGATTTTGTTCACTGCCCGTTAATTTTATTCGTAATCCCGGCTCAGCCTCTTCATTCAAAAACATTTTTGTCTGATATGCATTTTGCCCGACAACAATATCTGTTTTCCCGTTTTGGTTGATATCGGCCATGGCCGCACCCCGCTGCTCTCCGTACAGTTTGATGCCGGATTTCTGGCCCGGCACAGGAGTCAGCTTTCCGGATCCGTCTCCAAAGAGCAGCAATCCACGTCCGGCATCGCTTCTCGGAATATCCTCTCTGTAGGCAAAATAATTTTGAGTGATAAACAGATCCTGATTTCCATCACCTGTAAAAT
>SL_3KL_010_SEDDRAFT_10001876_pt1 | contig 19223 bp, 20 predicted proteins | sample SodLakKL_010_SED_2_FD_10381 | JGI IMG/M metagenome (IMG submission 10381) | reverse complement strand
CGCAAAATAAATCAGGTACCATAGCTCAGTTGGTAGAGCACAGGACTGAAAATCCTGGTGTCCCTGGTTCGATTCCAGGTGGTACCACAAGAGATCGGGAGCAATTCCGGTCTCTTTTTTTTGCCCATGCTTTTCTAATGCAACTTATTCCGGGTAAAATCTTAAGGTTGTTGTCAGGAGTTTAAAAACTCATCGACAATATTTTCTGCTTCGAAGAGGGCATTGCTGAGATCATCATTTACAAGCACTCTGTCAAAAGCACTTTCATAACTCAATTCCTCCTTGAGTTTGATAATCCTTTTTCTGAGTTGCTCGTTGGATTCCGAGCCGCGGTTCCTGAGTCGGTCCATTAAGATTTGAAGGCTGGGCGGCTTTATAAAGATAGCCATTGATTTTCCCTTAAACTCCTGCTTTAAATTCATAGCCCCTTGTACGTCGATATCAAATAAGATGCTCTTGCCGCGGTCGGTGATTCGCCCAACCTCAGAATGGAGGGTTCCATAAAATTGACCGGGATACACCTCCTGCCATTCGAGAAAGGCTTTTTCACCAATGAGCTCGACAAATTTATCCCTGGTTAAAAAGTAGTAATCGCGACCGTTTTTTTCACCAATTCTCTTAGATCTCGTTGTAGCGGAGACCGAAAACTCAAGTTCCGGGAAGTTGGACTTAAGGTGCTTGACAATTGTTGTTTTGCCCGCTCCGGAAGGGGCCGTGATAATGATCATTTTTCCACCTTTGTTGCCTTTTGCCATTGGCTCTTACAGGATATTGGCTGTTTGTTCCTTAATCTTTTCAAGGTCGTCCTTCATTTCGACTACCTCTTTCTGGATTTCAGAGTCGTATGCTTTTGCTCCCAGGGTGTTTATTTCGCGACCCATCTCCTGGGTGATAAAATTGAGCTTTCTACCCTTGCTAATTTCACTCCCTTTTATCTCCTTCAGTAGGTATTCGCAGTGCTGGACCAGTCTGACGATCTCCTCTGAAAAGTCCAACTTCTCCAGGTAGTATATGATTTCGAGTTCCATTCTGTTTGGGTTGGCGGATACATCCCTCGCTATTTTTTCAAAGTTGTGTTTGTACCTTTGGCGAATGCGTTCAATTCTATCGGTATCCATCGATTGCACCACATCGACCCGCTTCAAAATGTTGTTGGTGTATTCTAAAAGCGCTTCGAACATGGGAGCCCCTTCTTCCGTTCTGTAATTCTTGTGGATTTCCAGGACCTCCCTGACTGCAGTCTCCAATTTTTCCCAGTCGGTATCAGAAAGCTCCTGCTGTACCGGTTTGAATACACTGGGCAGCTTCATGGCCGCCTGTAGCACGTCACCGTTGAGATGGAGTTCATCGTTTATCTCAGAGAGTTGTTTGCAGTAGTCTTTCAAAAGATTTTTATCAAGGATATAGTCATCTTCCTCTGAATTGTTGCCTGTGGAAATGGTGAGGTCAATCTTGCCCTTAATCACGTAATCTTGAACAATTTTGCGCAGTTCCAACTCTTTATGCCGCAGTTCGTCCGGGAGTTTGGTTCGGAATTCAATACCTTTGCTATTTAGAGATCGCAATTCAATCAGGTAGTTTTTACCGTTTAGGTCCACCTCTTTTTTTCCAAAACCAGTCATTGACAGGATCATGGTAAAAATTTTTCGTTAGTTTTTGCTTGTCCGGAGGATTTAAATCCAGGGAGCTTGAAAATAAGCGGCAAATTTATAACTTAGCGGGCAGTGGAACTATTTGATTCTGAAAAAATTGTGAATATTTTTGTATATTGCCAAAATTTGCGAAATTTGCTGCGCTTTTTGTAGAAGCAAATCTATAATTAACTATAAATCAAAGATTAAGGATGAGAAAAGCTGATTTAGTTGCCAACATTTCGGAGAAAACCGGAGTTCCTAAGGTAGATGTACTCGTATCACTTGAGACTTTTTTTCAAGAGGTAAAAGATACGCTGGCCAGTGGTGAGAATGTTTATATTAGAGGTTTTGGGTCTTTTATTGTGAAAAAGCGAGCCAAGAAAATTGGTCGTCACATTAAGAAGAACAAAGCAATAGAAATACCCGAACACTACATACCTGCATTTAAACCGGCTAAAATTTTTGTCGAGCAGGTGAAAGAAAATGTCAATGAACTACCCGCAAAGTAATTTATGAATAAAAGTCGTCTGATATTTATTTCCATTTCCATCTTCGCCGTATTGGCCTTGTATTTCGGCTGTGATACAAAATCGCCAGAATTACAAGAAGCAGAGCGGCTGCGGGCAATGGAATTTCAACCAACTGATTTTGTCAATATTAAGCGATCGGCAATGCCAAACCTTTCCTCAGAAAGGAGGAATGTGATTGAGTCCCTGGATTACGCACTCGATCAGGCTGATAGTGAAAGTGAAAAGATCCAGTATCACAAGGATTTGTCCAGGCGGTGGATGCAATTCGGATATCCTGCCCTCGCGGGTTATCACGCTGAACTTGTTGCTCAAATGGTGATGACTGGCGAGGCCTGGTCCATAGCCGGATCTACCTATAATATATGCTTGCAGCGAGCTGAATCTGAACGCCAGCGAACGCTATGTGGTAACCGGTCAATTGCCAGCTTTGAAAATGCGGTTTCTCTGGAGCCCAACAACCTGGATTACAGGGTAAACCTGGCAGTCACTTTGACCGATCATCCCCCGGAAAATAATCCGATGGTGGGGGTGACGCAATTGATTGAAATCAATCGACAAAATCCGGAATATGTACCGGCACTCTTTAATCTCGGCCGGTTGGCAATCGAAACAGGACAATATCAACGGGCGCTGGAAAGGCTTTCCAGAGCCTATGATCTCGAACCCGACAATCAAAGGGTTATTTGTCTGCTTCCGATTGTTTATGAAGCGCTAGGGGATGAGGCCAATGCGAGGACATTCCATGAACTTTGCGAACGATAGATAAAATATTTTTTAACACTAAAATACGTGAATATGCCATCAGGTAAGAAGAGGAAGAGACATAAGATCTCGACCCACAAGAGGAAAAAGAGGTTGAGGAAAAACCGACACAAGAAGAAAAAATAATTTTCCTGTGAAACCGGTCAGACCGAAGTTCCTGGTCTTGCAGTTTGCTCGCCACTGAGCAGATTGCTTAGGATGATCTTTGACCGCGGTCTGTCCGGTTTTGCAGTGGGAAAATTTAGCGAGAGGAAGGTGCCCCGGAGACCGTTGATTTTTCCCATCTGTGCTGTAAGTGGTTTGACCCAATCCCATTAACAATTGCTCGAAAAAATATAACCGGTAGAGCCGGAATTCAATCTTCAAACCACTTGCGTAACGAAAGGTTACTTTTGTATCAGACCGTATGGATGCGCGATATTTTTCTCTTGAACATGCGCAGTCCAGTTGCATCGGAATGATATTTGTCTGATTTTCTCCTGGTATATTAACATGTCTGATCTGGTTGTCCGTGCAGCTTACACCTCACGGGCTGATCATTTTGACTCAAACTAATACGTGAAATCGTGGAGAAAGAACTAGTAATAAATTCTACACCCACCAACGTGGAAATAGCGCTGTTGGAAAACAGTAAGCTCGTGGAATTGCATAAAGAAAAAACCAACCAGCGGTTTATAGTTGGTGATATATATCTCGGTTACATTAAAAAATTGATGCCGGGACTCAATGCAGCTTTTGTTGAGATCGGGCATAAAAAGGATGCTTTCCTGCACTACACGGATCTCGGTCCCAATGTGCGCTCTTTGATCAAATTCACAAAGGATTCAATCGCCAACAGGCAGCATACTCAAATGCTCGATAATTTTGAGATGCAGGATCCCATCCACAAGTCGGGAAAGATCAATCAGGTATTCAATAAAAAACAACCGGTTCTCGTCCAGGTGCTTAAAGAACCTATCTCTACCAAGGGACCGAGACTGAGTTGTGAAATTACCATACCCGGTAGAAATCTTGTACTAAGCCCGTTTAATGACGTAATTGCCATTTCTAAAAAGATATCCAATTCGGATGAAAAGAAGCGATTACAGTTGCTGGTGGAGAGTATCAAACCCAAGAATTTCGGGGTTATTGTCAGAACTGCGGCCGAGGGGAAAAAAGTGAGCGACCTGCACGAAGAACTCAACCAATTGACTGAAAAGTGGGGTAGTGTCCGCTCTCAATTGGTCAATTCCAAACCACCGGTCAAAATTTTGAGCGAATTGGATAAAACCACCAGTATTTTAAGGGACATGCTCACGGATGATTTCAACCGGATCGTTATCGACGATAAGGACCTTTACAGTAATGTCAAGGGGTATCTCAATTCGGTGGCTCCCGGCAAGGCAAATATTCTCTCCTACTACCGGGGCAGAACACCTATTTTTGATAAATACGGCGTAACCCGTCAGATTAAAACTTCTTTTGGAAAGACCTCTACTATGGGAAGTGGGGCTTATCTCGTGATCGAGCACACCGAGGCCATGCATGTGATCGACGTCAATAGCGGACCAAAATCTGTAAAGCGAGACCAGGAAGAGGCTGCCTTTTCGGTAAATATGGAATCCGCAGAAGAAATAGCACGGCAACTCAGATTGAGAGATCTCGGAGGACTCATCATTGTGGATTATATCGATATGCGGAACAATGAGAATAAGCACAAGTTGTACAAAGCCATGCGGAACCACATGAAGAATGATTCCGCTCAACACACAGTGCTGCCGCTGAGTAAATTCGGCCTGATGCAAATAACACGTGAGCGCGTGCGCCCTGCAGTAAAAATCGACACCTCGGAAAAGTGCCCCTCCTGCAATGGTAGCGGAAATATCAACTCCTCAGTTGAAATCCTGGTAGAAATCGAACGCGACCTGGAGTTTATTATCAAATCCAAGTCTCATAAATCAATCACTCTTGTAGTACATCCATTTATTGCAGCTTACTTGAAAAAGGGTTTCCCCAATCAGCAGCACAGGTGGTACCTCAAGTACAAAAAGTGGATTAGGGTAAAACACGATACAGATCTGCAACTGATGGACTATCGCTTTTTCGACGCCTCGGAAGATGAGATTAGATTGAGTTAATTCCGCTATTTGCTGTTCACTGAATTCATAGCATGCTGGATTCCAATGGTGGCAAATTGCAGACAACCATCGGCTGCTTTTTTTATAGCCGGATTTATTTGCTCCAGTTCCTCTGACGTCCATCTGCCCAAAACGTATCTCACTTGCTCTCCTGAGTGAAAGTTTCTACCAATTCCGATACGCAGTCGCGGATAGGAGGAGGTGCCCAGCATTTGCTGAATGCTTTTCAGCCCATTGTGACCTCCGTCTGACCCCTTGGGTTTCAATTTGATTATACCGGGTTCTAAATTGACATCATCGAGAATGACAAGAGTGCGCTCAACAGGGATTTTGAGCTTGGTCATCCAGTGGCGGATTGCCTTTCCACTCCGATTCATGAAGGTGGTGGGCTTTAGCAGGTAGATGGAACGACCCTTGTGTTTCATTTCACCGAGGAACCCCAGCGAACTGTCCTTCATTTCCACACCAAATTCCTCACAGAGGTGGTCGATCACATCAAAACCTATATTGTGCCTGGTCCCATCGTAGTCAGGTCCCATATTCCCCAAACCGGTTATCAGGTATTTCATCAAATGGAATTTTCGCTGTTTTATGCCTCGATGGGCGCAAAGTTAGTTTTTTCTGTAGTTTGCCATCTAATGAATCTCAATCATCCTGCAATATTATTGCTGCCTGAATCAATTTACCCGATACGGTGTTCCACTTCTAAAGTCATTACAATGGGGAAATTGGTTTTTCCGGCTAAGCCTGGTCCGGACGAGTACGATGCGTATTACAAAAATTACATTGATCGAATGGGAGATAGCAACCCCTTAAAGTGTCTGAAGAGTGATTTTTATGAGCAAATCGAACTTTTGGATCACAGCCCTGGACTTGATTTAGATTATGCTTACGACCACGGGAAATGGACCCTACGTCAATTGATTCTTCACTTGATTGATTGCGAGCGGGTTATGTCGTGGAGGTTGCTGGCAGCAGCGCGAAACGACCCCAACTCCTATCCCGGTTACGACTACGAATGGTATGCCAAAAATACCATCGATGATGCGAGGGAGTGGGTGGAATTGCGAGGAGAGTGGAAGTCGGTGAGAAAGGCCGTTGTTGCATTTGCTGAAACTTTAGACGAAGATCAGTGGAGACGATTTTGCACAATCGATGGAAAAAAATTATCCGCCAGAGCGATTCTTTACATAATAACCGGGCATGTCAGAACACATTTTGTCACCATCCAAAATAAGTATCTTCCCTGAGCTGCGTTCAAAAACTGGGAAATCAATTTAAGGCGGTATAAAATTAGGTGTCCATTTTCATTGGACCTCTTTTTGTTGGTCTTCAGGAAGTATTTTATAGCAATTCAATAACTTTGCATAAGCGAATTTGCTTATCAAAGGGAAATGTTGCTTGCAGTGTGAAATTGTGGAACCCTTTTTGCAGTGAATTTGTAGGTTTTTTTCAACAGGGATAAGTTACGGTAATTAGCATATGATCAAATTTTATAAAACTATCTTCCAGGGCAGACTGGATTTTGGTTCTCGGGCCACCTATGACAAGGTGTTTAAAATGGCGATTCACCGCCTCGAAACATACTATAAAAACGAGACATTCCTAACCGAGGAACACTTCAATGAAGAGAATTTTTCTATCGAAGTACCCCGGACAGTCACCCAGTTATCTGAAAAATTTTACCGCAATTCTGTGGATTTGGTGCAGTATTTGGCCCAGTTCGCAGTTTCCGGAAAGCTGGGATGTTGGATGGTGGAAAACAACGTTGTGCTGGATTGCCATATAGTTGAGCCCGAGAGCGATAAAGTGGTGGTTCAGAGTTTTCAGAAAGGGAAAAAATTGAGCACACTCGAAGGCAAGGAAAAAGATGCCATGAAAATGCTCAACAAGGTAATCAATAAATACGATAAGCACTCACAGGCCTACGAGCGCAGAGGCCATGTGAATATGATGCTCCGACACTACGAAGACGCCGATTACGACTACAGCAAAGCCATTAGACTCGACCCCGAAAATGCCGATGCACTCGTGGGGAGGGGACGCCTTTATATGATGAGAAAAGAGTGGGAAAAAGCCATCGCAGATCTGGATCAGGCTACCAAAAAATCCCTCGCTCTTCAGGAGGTTTACTGGATAGCCAGACGCCTTAAAGCGACCTGTCATATCAACTTAAAACAGTACAAAGAAGCGGAGTTTGATCTCCGCCTTTTCACCAGGAGAAAGTTAGATGAAAAAGACATCAACTTTTTGTGGAGAAAGCACTGTCTGTTCCAGTATGGCCAGGTTTTGATGGAGTTGGGCGAGTATGAAAAAGCGATCGATGCAATCAACGAATCCCTCAAATTAAAGGAAGGACATGGCACTGTGCCAAAAGCAGATCAATTGCTGAAACGCGGTATTGCGAAGCAAAAAAGCGGCTCGAGCGGGTATTTGTCCGATTGGAAGGAGGCCGCTGAACTCGGCTCTACCGGTGCAGAGGAACTCCTGCAAAAAAACTAGTTTCACAGGTTTAAGCACAAAGTTCAGAAAGTACAAAGTTCAGAAAGTTGATATTGGCGGATAGGATATGAATAAATTCGGATGTAGGGACGCAATGCCTTGCGTCCGCTACATGGTCCTATTTTGTCGCACAAGACATATTTTTGAAAGTACAAAGTTCAGACAGTTAATAATGTCGGATAGGGTTTGAATCAATTCAGATGTAGGGACGCAATGCCTTTCGTCCGCTTCCTCCCGCAATTACACCAAAAATAACCCACCTTGCTAAAAATACGGCAGTCCCGGCAACTGTTTTATCTTGTATGCTTAATACCATTAAAATTTTCTTTGCCGCATTTCTCATTGCGGTTCCAACCTTAATAGTCGCTCAGGATGATCCCGAACTCAACAGACGAGCAGAGAGAGCATTTAATGAGGGCAGAGACTATTTCGCCCATGGCATGTTTGAAAGGGCCATTGAACAGATGGAGCGCGTTCTCAACAGAAACCCGGATCACGTGCCTTCCCTTTACTTTTACGGTGTTTCCAACTTTGAACTGGCCCGATACGAAGAGGCTCTGGAGGCTTTCACAGCAATCACGGACCAGGAGGAATTCGACCCCCTGTTCAATGACTCCTGGCTCTTGAAGGGTAGATGTTTTTTGCATCTCGGAAAACCTGAAAAGGCCATCGAACCCCTTGAAAAATTTCAGAAGATAGCAGAGGGTAGCAGATGGGAGTCCACAGCCAAAGAGTGGCTGTCCAATGCGCGTTTTATTAATCAAGCCATCCACGAACCAGTGGAATTTGAACCCAGGCAGGTCGAACTGCCAGTGGAAGATCACCAATCCATCTATTTACCGGTGAAATCTCTGGATGGGGAGCGGTTGGTTTACACAGTGAGGGAACGGGGCACGGAGTACATCGTTTCTTCTGCAAAAACAGAAGATGGCTGGAGTACTCCGATACGATATTCTTTTCTGGAGCAGTACCCACACAATGCCGCTCCCAGTATTTCGCCGGACGGCAATATGATGTTGCTCACCATATGTAATCACCGCGATAATATCGGTGGTTGCGATCTTTATTTGGCGGTCAGAAGTGAGAGCACCGGCCAGTGGCGAGGGCCGTACAATCTCGGCGAACAGGTCAATAGCAGGGGATGGGACAGTCAACCGGCTTTTGGACCGGACGGCCGCACTTTTTACTTTGCCAGCGACCGGCCCGGAGGAGAGGGTGGAAGAGATATCTGGTACAGCCGGATATTGTCCGGTGGTAATTTTGCGACACCTGTGAACGCAGGACCGGAAATTAACAGCCCTGGCAATGAGGCTTCCCCTTTTCTTCACAAGGACGGCAGGACCCTGTTTTTCAAGTCCAATGGGCATCCCGGCATGGGTGATTACGATATTTTTGTGGCCCGCAAAGACGATGACGGAAAATGGGAAAACCCTGTCAACCTTGGCTATCCCATTAATACCATGGCCCACGATGGAGCCATTTTTGTCGATTCCGATGGACTGACAGCCTACATGGCCAGCGACCGGTTTCAACCACCTGAAAAGCGGGGCATTTACCGCATATTCAGCTTTAGCCTCCCTGATTACGCACAGGCCAGCCCGGTCACCTACATTCAGGCAAAAGTTTTTGATGCGCTGACCGGTAAGCCCCTCAAGGCAAATGCTCGAATTGTGAATCTCACAAAAGATGAGACGGTTTACAACCACATCCTCGGCTCTGCAGGGACCATGTTCGCCGTGCTTACCACCGAGGCCGACTACTCACTTAATGTGCACAAAAAAGGATATGAATTTGTGTCGCGCAGGATTTCCGTGGAGGGCAAAGCCACTGCAGATAATCCCTTTGTGATTAATATCCCCCTGAAGCCCCTTCCGGAGGAGCACGACACAGTTGAAACTTCCATCGTGTTGGAAAATGTCCTCTTCGAATTTGGATCGCATCGATTGGATACTTCATCCTTTTCTGAACTGGACAGGTTGGTGGAGTATCTGGATGCTCAGGAAGAAGTAAAGGTAGAAATCCACGGACACACAGACAATATTGGAGACCCCGGTGACAATCTCATATTATCCGAAAAAAGGGCGGCGTCTGTAGTGGAGTATCTTATTGAAAAAGGAATAGATCCGGAGCGCATATCTTCCCGGGGATTTGGTGAGTCGAAACCAATTGCCGACAACGAAACTGAAGAGGGCAGGGCACTCAATCGAAGGACTGAAATGGTTGTGGTCAGGGACAATAAGGAGAATTGAGCTGATTCTTTTTCAGCCAAACAAAGCTGCAATTTGCGTGTCGTTGGCCAAAACAGGCATTTTCACAACTTTCGTCACTTTGGACTTTTAATATCTCCCAATTGACCCAACTTCTATTAGCTTTGCAAAAAATATTTCAAATTGGGTAAGAGAAAGAAAATATTCCCGTCGGTACTGATTACCGACATTGCTGATAAGGGACTTGCACTTGGAAGGGCTGATTCCGGAGAGGTGGTGTTGGTACAGGGGGCAGTGCCCGGAGACAGGGTAAAGGTGCTGAGTAAGCGCAAGAAAAAAGGCGTGGCATTGGGTTTTGTCACTGAGTTATTGGAGCCGTCACCTGATCGAGTGGAGCCGGTCTGTGACCACTTTTTTGACTGCGGGGGTTGCAAGTGGCAAAATCTGACCTACGAAAAGCAGCTTTTTCTCAAAAATAAGACGGTCATAAATGCCATCGAGCGAATCGCCAAGTGTCGCCCTGAGACCATTGGAGAACCCATTCCCGCACCCGCCACCACTTTTTTCCGAAACAAACTGGAGTTCTCCTTTTCCAACAAGCGCTGGCTGAGTCTGGAAGAAGTCAAGGAGGATCGTAAAATTGAGCGGGGGAATGCTCTGGGGTTTCACAGACCAGGTTCTTTTGACAAAATAGTGGATGTCGAAAAATGCCATCTGCAACCGGACCCCTCCAATCAAGTCAGAAATTTTGTCAGGGATTTTGCGATAAAAAACAATCTGGAGTTTTTTGACATAAAGGAAAAAACGGGATTGCTGAGAACCCTGGTAGTCAGAACCGGAGCTGCCGGACAATTGATGGTCATTGTGGCTTTTGCGCAGAGGAATGAAGAGCAGATTAAACAGGTGCTGGAGGCCATTGTTGGAGAATTTCCGGATATCACTTCCCTTTATTACGTCATCAATGAAAAGGCCAACGACAGCTTGCTGGACTTGCCGATGCAACTTTACCACGGCTCTGAATTTCTCGAAGAGCAGCTTCTGGATGTGAAATTCAGACTGGGTCCGAAATCCTTTTTTCAGACCAATCCGGCCCAGGCTGAAAAGCTCTTTGAAATTGCGCTTGATTTCGCTGGTATTGATAACAAATCACTGGTTTACGACCTCTATTGCGGTATTGGAAGTATCAGCTTGCCAGTCGCTCGCAGGGCAAAAAAAGTAGTTGGAATAGAATCTGTGCCGGAGGCCATCGAAGACGCCCGTATCAATGCCGAACTCAACGGCATAGATAACGTATCATTTTTTACCGGGGAGGTGGAAAAACTACTTGACCCCACCTTTTTTGAAAAAGAGGGACAGCCCGATGTGATAATTGTGGACCCTCCGAGGGCTGGCTTACACCCCGCGGTGGTAGATGCCATATTGCAAACATCAGTGGAGAAAATGGTTTACGTCAGTTGCAATCCGGCAACACAGGCCCGCGACATCGGGCTTTTGAAAGAAAAGTACGAACTGATCAATCTCCGGACCGTGGATATGTTTCCCCACACGAGTCATATTGAAACAGTGGCTCTGTTGAAGAAGCGCCCCACACAATCATAGAAAGTGCACCTTTTTACCTACATTTGCAACAAATGCAATTTCCCAGATGAAGAGGTCCGACAAATCAACCAATGGTGAACAACCCTCCAATGTCGAATTGTTCATGGCACTAAGGGAGGAAGTGAAACCCTATATTCCTCTTTTGAGCAAAGCCTCAGATGAGATCATCAAAAGCGAAGTGTCCAAATATCCGATTTTTGCACTTTCCAAAGAGTACATACCATTTGGGGTTAAGTTGGTAGTGAGGGGTGGCCGCTCAGGACCCTGGAATGTCAATGCCAGTATGCTGGAGGAATTTGTGGGCCGCAAACTCATACTCGAGGAAAATGCGCCAGAATTCATATCCACTTACAAAGATCCGCGCACTTACCTCTGTTTGTTTGTGCTGAGTGAGCTCGGTGCACAGTTTATTTTCATTCCCCGGAAGTTGCAAGACTAAAACAACTATTTCCGACACTAAAAAACAGCAGCAATGAAAGGAATTATTTTGGCAGGTGGACTTGGAACCAGGCTCTATCCGTTGACGCTCGCAGTGAGCAAGCAAATGATGCCTGTTTACGACAAACCGATGATCTACTACCCGCTCTCTACGCTCATGTACGCCGGAATCAGAGAGATTTTGATAATCTCCACTCCGCACGATTTGCCACATTTTCAAAGGCTTTTGGGAGACGGATCTGAGATTGGTTGCAGCTTTTCCTATGAAGAACAAGCCGAACCCAAAGGACTTGCCCAGGCTTTTGTAATCGGAGAGGAGTTTATTGGAGACGATTCTGTAGCACTCATTTTGGGGGACAATATTTTTTATGGAAACGGAGTGCCCGAGTTGTTGCGTGAGTGCGCCAATCCGGAAGGAGGTTATGTTTTTGCCTACCGTGTTTCCGATCCGGAGCGATACGGTGTGGTTGAATTTGATGATCAATTCAAAGCCATTTCAATAGAGGAGAAGCCCGAAAAGCCCAAGTCTGATTTCGCCGTGCCCGGATTGTACTTCTACGATAACGAGGTCATCAATATAGCCAAAAATCTGGAACCCAGTAAGCGAGGAGAATACGAAATTACGGATGTCAATAAACACTATCTGAAAAATGAACGCCTTAAAGTTGGTGTGCTGGGCAGGGGAGTTGCCTGGTTAGATACCGGAACCCACGAATCCCTTATGCAGGCCGGGCAGTTTATTCAGGTCATCGAAAAGAGACAGGGGTTAAAAATCGGTTGCATCGAAGAAGCTGCCTGGGAAATGAAGTTTATCGATGATGCACAACTCGCAAGGCTTGGAAAAAAGTACGAGAAAAGCGGCTATGGGGTTTACCTCATGTCACTGTTAAAGAACTGGGAGTGATTTTCTGTCTCAGGATGGTTTAAACATGCCCGCATCCCGGGATGGGTTTCGCCCCTCAAGACTCTCTGTGATAAGTTGAGGAAAGTTTTCGGGACTGCATCCAAAGACCGGAATGTCAAGTCCTGTTATAAGACCCGCCAACTCACGGTTGTAATCGGGCTGCCCATCGTCGTCGAGAGCCGTCAGGCAAATACAGCTGGTTCCTCTATTTTTATGATATTCCAATTCTGAAACCACTCTTGATGGAGCGTAAAGGTCATAGAGGTCACTGATGAGAAAAAGCAGGGACTCCGCGGGATTATCAATTGTGCCCCTGGCGTATTTCAGTGCCATCGGAATATCTGTTCCGCCACCCAACTCCAATCCAAAAATCAGTTCAACCGGGTCATCAAGCTCCTCTGTGAGGTCAGCAATCCTGGTATCAAACAGCACCAAATGGGTTTTCAAACTCGGTAGCCGGGCGAGAATCCCCGCATAAATTCCCGCATAGACCAGCGAGTCGCACATTGAGGCACTGGAATCCACCAAAATGGTGATTTGTTTGAAACGCTTGCGGTTTCTCTCAAATGAGTAAATTTTTTCAGGGATGATCTTTCCGGTTTCCGGATTGTAGTGTTTTAGGTTCATCAGCAGTGTCTTTCGCCAGTCCAGGTCCGAAGCTCTGGGTGATTTACGGCTGGAGCGGTGGGTGAGGTAACCCAGAATGGTTTTCTCTGCTTTGGGTTTCAGTTTTTCTTCGATTTTCCGGACTATGCGCTCGATCAATTCACGGGCTGCATCTTTGGTTTTTTCGGGCAAAGACCCCTTTAATGCGAGAATGCTGGTCACCAATTTGATGTTGGGCTCTATCTGATCAGCGATCTCTTTTTCGGTTAGTAATTCGACCAATCCCAGTCGTTCGATGGCATCCAACTGTATCATACTGACGACTCTTGTTGGAAAGTAGCGCCTCACATCCTCTAACCAGGTGTGGACCCTGGGGTAAGCTGTTCCCAATCCTGCTGTTCTTCGACTTTTTCCTCCGTAAACGCCCTCAAGCGCCTGGTCCACTTTTTTCTCGCGCTTGTCGAGGTCCACCGAATTACCGGGATCTGAGTCCTGTCCTAGAATCAGTCTCCACCTGTTAGCCGGGTGATTGTGGTCAGGTTCGGTCATGTGAGGCACTGATTATTTTGACACCAGGCTCGCAATCCAGAGTAAGATTATGGCCCCAAAAGCTGCAGTTATAAGGGAAGGGACAAATCCATCTCCCGCCTGGAATCCCAACAGGGAAATGACCCAGCCGCCTATAACACCGCCGATGATTCCGATAAGAATATTAATCAGTAAACCTGATCCGCGGCCTTTGTACAATAGAGAGGCAATCCAGCCTGCAAGTGCTCCGATGAGAATGAAATACAAAAAACCCATATCGATATATTTTATTTACACAGGTAAAGGTACTAAATATTGGCCAGAATGCGAGCGGCCTCCTCTCGATTGCCCTCACCCAGGGACCTCTTGGCCAGCAAATGGATACTTTGGATTCTGAAAGGCCCTTTTGCAGCATCAATTCTCTTCAACAACTCATCGCTTAATTTCTCTCTCGCTTCTAATTTATCCGGCCATTTTTCAAGGCCCGCCAGCAAACCCAGTTCATTTCCAGTCAGATTCGGGCTGTGTTTTACGTGGTCGGGAAGTTGGTCAAATCCGATAGAGAGACGTGTGACGGGTTGAACAATGGTTTGAATTGCATCGCCACTGGCCCTTGTGTAATAAGCCCGACCCATTCTCCCCATTAGATCTATCTTGTGCGGATTGATTCTGTTGTCGTCCACCACATTTTCATCCAGGTGAACTCTCAGAACCCTGCAAATTATCAAATGCCCCGCGCCCCCGTGTTTTCCAAGCGTCTTTATTTCCTCCATCCGACACTCCATGTGTGCGGGGGATTCCTTAACTCTTGGGGGTGCAACCAGGTCGGAGGGAATTGGCGTCAGACCCGATTTTTCAAACTCATTGACCCCTCTCGGAAACTGTATGGAACTAACCGCCATTTGTCGGACTATGGAGTGCGAAACGGCATTGATCACTGCCTCTCCGGTTTTTTCAATGTTGTGCAGTGTGTCCTTGGTGGTGTTGTCAAGCACCCTCCTGTTAGATGAAAAAACAACAATGGGAGGATTGGAACTGAAGGCGTTGAAAAAGCTATATGGCGCCAGGTTGGGAACCCCATTTTCATCCACCGTACTCACAAAAGCAATAGGTCTGGGGGCTACTATGCCCAGTAAAAATTGGTGCAAGTCTTTGGTTTTCGTCTCTTCGGGATTGATTGTTATCATCTGTAATTGTTTTATCTGCAAATGTATCCAAAAAGTTTATTATCTAAGGACCCGGCAAAACACTTACCTTTGCAAACATTTGGTAAAACGGGCGGTTTAGTTCATTTGAAACAATTCATATCGCGTCTCCCGGCAATAGAAAAACGGTGAAAAAAATGAACCTCTCTCTGTTTCCCGGACTCTTGATGAAATTGTGTGTAAATGAGTGCAATTGGACGCTTGAATTAATGGTTAGTTATTGCGATTGAATTCCGGGCTTTGTCCACTTTTGAATAAAGTGTTGAAAGCCTTTAAAATAGGTGAAAATTTCAATCCCGGGAGTTGAAAAAATTGGTTAAAAATTTAATTGAATATACCATGGTAAAAAATATAGTATCCGTTGCTGTAATCCTTCTGTTGGGGGTCATGGTTTGGTACTGGTACGGCAGGACCGAACTGGTTTTTGGCGATGAAATGCCCGATGTGACTTTGAGTGGACAGGGTTACGAATTAGATTTGATCGATCTCAAGGGCAACTATCTCCTGGTTTACTTTTGGGGCAGCTGGTGCGGACCTTGCAGACAAAAGAACCCCAAACTCGCGGAATTTTACAACGATATAAAATCCGACTCAGAATACCCCTGGGCGGATGATTTTGAAGTGATTTCCATAGCACTGGAGACCACGGGTGAGGCATGGATAAGGATTGGAGAGCAAGCGGGTTTCTCCTGGCCCTACCAATTCGTAGAGCCCAGATTTGGCAATCACCCAGCCTACTACGGATTTGGGGTCAATAGTATCCCAACTTCTTTTTTGATCAACAGGGAAGGAATGATTGTTGGCGCCAATCCTAGTCTGCGTAATATACCCCGAATGATTGAGCGACTGGAAAATAACTGACAATATGACCACTTTTGCGGTGTGGCAAAGAAATTGATGAATAACCGGTCAAAAAGTATTTGTATGGCAAAAAAGAAGAGGGAACAAGATCAACCCGAAAAAAATCACCAGGCAGAGAACATTCAAAATGGCAATGGTGCCGAAAAAAGTGGTGAGACTAAGGAAAGCGGGTCAGGCGCTTCCGGAGAAAATATTAAAGCCGATGTCGAGCAGCTAAAAGAGGAAGTGGCGCAGCTGAAACAGGATTTAGAAGAAAAAGACGATAAATACCTTCGACTGTTGGCCGAGTTTGACAATTATCGCCGTCGAAGTAGTAGGGAAAACCTCGAATTGAGAAAAACAGCTTCGGAGGACATTTTGGCAGACCTACTGCCGGTTTTGGATGATTTTGACAGGGCCCTCAAAGTGATTGATGAAAAAGGGAAAGATGACTCTGTGGCTGAGGGTGTCAAATTGGTGCATTCCAAGTTGATCAAAACACTAAAGGCCCGGGGATTGGCCGAAATGGACACTGAGAATGCGGAGTTTAACCCGGATTATCACGAAGCTCTTACAGAAGTGCCAGCCCTCGATAAAAAGATGAAAGGGAAAATCGTGGATACCATTGAGAAGGGATATATGTTGAACGACAAGATAATCAGATTTGCGAAAGTGGTTGTAGGTAAATAATGACCACAGAAAAATGATTCATGGCTAAAAGAGACTATTACGATATACTGGGTGTGAGTAAGGATGCAGATGCGGATGCGATAAAAAAGGCCTACCGTAAAGTAGCCATTAAATACCATCCCGATAAAAACCCGGACAATAAAGAAGCGGAGGAAAAATTTAAGGAAGCTGCTGAAGCTTACGAGGTACTGCGCGACCCCCAGAAAAAAGCCAGATACGACCGCTATGGACACGCCGGTGTGGATCCCAATGCCAACTTTGGCAGGGGTGGAGCCAGAGGTCACGGAGGGATGACGATGGAGGATATCTTTGAGCAATTCGGCGATGTGTTCGGAGAGGGTGGAAGTCCATTTGAATCTTTTTTCCGCGGAGGAAGAGGCGGAAGGGGCCAGAGAGCCGGTGGCAAACGGGGTAGTAACCTCCGTGTTAAAGTATCCCTTTCACTGGAGGAAGTAGCAAAGGGCGTTACAAAAAAAATAAGGGTCAAAAAGCAACTGACCTGTGACCAATGCAATGGAAGTGGTGCCAAGGATAGCAGCTCCAAAAAGGGCTGTACCACTTGCGGTGGTTCTGGCTATGTGCGACAGGTCCGAAATACTTTTTTAGGTCAAATGGCCACCACGGCAGTTTGCCCGGCTTGTAATGGTCGTGGGGAAGTAACTACAGCCAAGTGTTCTAAATGCCGGGGTGAAGGCCGGGTGTTCGGTCAGGAAACCATTTCCATAGAGATTCCAGCCGGTGTAGAACAAGACATGCAACTCAATATGAGAGGGAAGGGAAATGCAGGTATGAATGGTGGACCAGCCGGTGACCTGCTCATCCACATCGAAGAAAAACCACACGATTTCTTCAAGCGGGATGGAAAGAACCTGCTCTATGATCTCTATCTTAACTTTGCCGACGCTGCATTGGGCACCTCTGTGGAAGTACCGACGCTGGACGGCAGGGTCAAAGTGAAAATACCCGCCGGAACTCAAGCGGGTAAAGTTTTTCGTCTAAAAGGCAAGGGGCTGCCTTCAGTCCAAAACTACGGTACCGGGGACCAACTCATCTACGTGAATATTTGGACGCCAAAAAAACTTACTGATGAGGAGCGGAAAATACTGGAGAAGCTCAAAGATATGCCCAATTTTTCACCCAATCCGGGCAAGTCCGAGAAGGGATTTTTTGAAAAGATGAAAGACATGTTCTCCTAATGACAGGCAATCAACTCAATGTAATTTATCCGCTCCTGGCTTTTCTACTGGCTGCCGTTCTTCTGTCATCCTGTGGCGAACGCGCAAAGTTTAGCAATTCAGTAGAATTTCCCGAGGGAATTTGGAACTACGAAGATAAGTTTGAAAATGTGTTTGAGGTTCCCGATACCAGTGGTCGGTTCAATTTGGTTCTCGACATCATTCACAGCCGCGAATATCCTTTTCAAAATGTTTATGTGAATATCCATACCTATTTTCCCGATGATACTGTGGTGACTGATTTGCTCTCTATTGATTTTGCAGATCGCGCAGGTGCATGGCACGGCAACTGCAGAGGGGACCATTGTAACCTCAGGGTGTTTTTGCAGCAAAACATCAAGTTCAGAGAGGCCGGAAAATACAGAGTGGTTTTTGAACAGTTTACCAGACGGGAAGACCTGGCGGGCATCAATAGAATGGAGTTCAAGGTGCTGCCGAGAGAGTAAATGGACAGATAGTCTTCTAAGGTATTTTTTTACCCAACCTCATTTCATTTTCGAGAATCCATACCCAATTTCGTGCTCAATTCTTATTGCGACAGGTACATCGATCGCCTTTTGTCCATTTCCCTGAAAAACGGATCGGTGAGATCGTCTATGAATTGAATGGCCTCTCCTGTTGACTTCATTTCAGGCCCAAGCGACTTGTCCACATTGACAAATTTGTCGAAAGAGAACACCGGAACCTTGATGGCGTAGCCTTTCAGCTTTTTGTCGAATTCAAAATCCTTGATTTTATTAGCGCCCAGCATCACTTTTGTCGCGATATTCAAATAGGGTATTTGGTAGGCTTTTGCGATAAAAGGCGTGGTTCGGGATGCCCTTGGATTGGCTTCGATCACATAAACCGTCTCTTTTCCGGTTTCTCGATCGGTGTGAATGGCAAACTGGATATTGATCAGTCCCCTGATGTTAAGAGCTTTGGCTAGTTTTTCGGTGTAATCTACCATGGTTTTTATTGCATCTTCCCCCAGGCTGTAAGTGGGGAGTACTGCAGCACTGTCACCCGAGTGGATGCCGGCCGGCTCAATGTGCTCCATGATTCCCATAACATGTACCTCATCTCCGTCGCAGATAGCGTCGATTTCTGCTTCTTTTGAACGTTCGAGAAACTGGTCGATGAGGACCTTGTTGTCGGGCAGGTGCTTGAAAATGCTGAGAACCTGTTCCTCCAGTTCGCGGTCGTTGATCACGATTTTCATCCGCTGGCCACCCAACACATAGGAGGGGCGGACCAAAACAGGGTAGGTCACTTTGTTGGCCACCTTGAGGGCCTCGTCTGCATCGTGAGCCACACCGTATTTTGGATAGGGGATATTGAGCTCCTTGAGTAGATCCGAAAATTGACCCCGGTCCTCAGCCAGGTCCATGTTTTCAAAATCAGTTCCTATAATTTTAATGCCCTTATCGCGCAGCTTTTCTGCCAG
>SL_3KL_010_SEDDRAFT_10001875_pt1 | contig 19226 bp, 22 predicted proteins | sample SodLakKL_010_SED_2_FD_10381 | JGI IMG/M metagenome (IMG submission 10381) | reverse complement strand
GGAGATGAGGGACTGTTTGTGGCCTATGACCGGGTGGAGTTCAAGGCACCGGTGTATGCGGGGGATTACATTGAAGCCGTGGGAATGATCACGAAGGTCGGGAATTCTTCCAGAAAGATGACCTTTGAGGCAAGAAAGGTGATTCGCCCCCGGCCGGACATCAGCGATTCCGCCTGTGACGTGCTGGAGGAGCCGGAAATCGTCTGCATTGCTGAAGGCACCTGCGTGGTCCCCACCGGAAATCGTCTGCATTGCTGAAGGCACCTGCGTGGTCCCCAAGGACAAGCAAAGAAAATAACAGAATGTAATGCAAAAACCAACCACAAAAACCAACCACGGGGACGGTTCTCGTGGTTGGTTTTGGAAATTAATGGATGCTGCAGAGGGAAGTACAGTGTAAGCACAGAAAGAAGCATATAAGATAGGAAAAATAGAAGATAAGCAAATATAGAAGATAAGCATTCTAAAAGACAGGTATTATAAAAGACAGGCATTCTAAAAGATAAGAAGAGTAATGTAGCGCACGGAAAGCACAAAAGGAGGGATTATATAATGGAGAAATTAATTATTACTGCGGCGATTACGGGAGCGGAAGTGACCCGGGAGATTCAACCGGCACTGGCGGTTACGCCGGGAGAAATTGCAGAGGACGCATATCAATGCTATTTAAGCGGAGCATCCATCGTTCATGTTCATGCCAGGGAGGAAGACGGAACACCCACCCAGGATAAGGAAATGTACCGGCGGATTAAGGATGCGGTGGAGGAGCGCTGTGACATTATCTTTCAGCCTTCCACGGGAGGAGCAACCTGGCACAGCCCCGAAGAACGTCTGCAGCCGGTGGAGCTGAAGCCGGAAATGGCAACTCTCAGCTGCGGAACCAGCAACTTCGGATCGGAAGTCTTTTTTAACAGCGAGGAGTATATCGAAAAATTTGCCAAGCGGATGCAGGAGCTGGGGGTCAAACCGGAAATCGAGGTCTTTGAGCGGGGGATGATTGAAAATGCCTTAAAGCTTGTGAAAAAAGGTCTTATCAGTGAGCCCCTTCATTTTGATTTTGTTCTCGGGGTGCCGGGAGCCTGTCCGGGGAATCCTGAAGATCTGATGTATATGAAGGATAAAATTCCTGCAAACTCCACATGGACCGTGGCGGGGATCGGCCGGCACGAGCTTCCTTTAGCGACGATGGCCATTCTTCTCGGAGGTCACGTTCGTGTAGGATTTGAGGACAATGTCTATTATAAAAAGGGAGAGCTGGCTCTTTCCAACGCCCAGCTGGTGGAGCGGATTGTCCGCCTTGCCAAGGAACTGGGACGGGAAGTTGCAACTCCTGATGAAGCGAGAGAGATATTGGGTATAAGTAAGAAGTAGCTGGTCAGTTGTACAGTTGGTCAGTTGGACAGTTGGAAAGTTGGTTAATTGGACAGTTGGAAAAGCCGGTTAGCTGGAAAGGACAGGCAGCAGGAAAATAGAGGAACAAGGTAATAAGGCTGCAAGGTAATAAGGCTGCAAGGTAATAAGGCTGCAGGGTAATAAGGTTATAAGGCTAAAGCATTTAAAGGAGGAAAACCATGAAAATATTTATTGATACTGCCAATATTAACGAGATTAAAGAAGCCCACAGCTGGGGGATTTTAGACGGAGTCACCACCAACCCCTCTCTGATCGCCAAAGAAGGCCGGAACTTTCAGGAAGTGATTAAGGAAATCGTCGACATCGTGGACGGACCCATCAGCGCTGAGGTCATCAGTCTGGAAGCGGAAGGAATGGTCAAAGAGGGAGAGGAGCTGGCGAAGATCCATAAAAACATCGTCGTCAAAGTCCCGATGACCAAGGAAGGATTAAAGGCGACCAAAATCTTTGCGGAAAAAGGCATCAAAACCAATGTCACACTGGTCTTCTCTGCCAATCAGGCCCTTCTTGCCGCCAAAGCGGGTGCAAGCTATGTCAGTCCTTTCCTGGGCCGTGTGGATGATATCGGAACCGAAGGCATGGGACTGATCCACGAGATCGTCCAAATCTTCGATAATTACGGATACGATACGGAAATCATCGCTGCAAGTATCAGGCATCCCCTTCATGTTACGGAGGCGGCTCTGGCGGGATCCCACATCTCCACCATCCCCTTTAAGATTTTGAAGATGATGACGGACCATCCCTTGACGGATCTCGGGATCGAGAAGTTCCTGTCCGACTGGAACAAGGCATTTTAAAGGACCGGATTGAAACACTATAGACCGGAATAAATCACTATAGAATAGAAGGAAAACAATGAATTCCAACCGGGGAGAGGAGCCGAGCCTCTCCTTGCGTTCCCTGGGGAAAAAGGCTATAATAGTCTGATATATCAGGAATCCAGTAAAGGAGTGTTAGATATGGATCGAAACTTAGCAATTAATTTAGTGCGGGTTACCGAAGGGGCTGCCCTGAGCGCCGCAAAATTAATGGGGCGAAGAGATAAGGAAGAGGCGGATCAGGCCGGCGTGGACGGTATGCGGAAGATGTTTGATACCATCGATATCCGGGGGACCGTGGTCATCGGAGAAGGGGAAAAGGACGAAGCCCCCATGCTCTTTATCGGGGAAAAAGTCGGCCGGTGGCTGGATGACGATATGGAAGTGGACATTGCCGTGGATCCCGTGGAAGGAACCACCTCCGTTGCCAACGGAACAAACAACGCCATCGCCGTTATTGCAATGGCACCCAAGGGCTGTATTTTGGATGCGCCTACCTTTTATATGGATAAAATTGCCGTAGGACCCAAGGCCAAAGGAAAGATCGACATTAATGCACCGATCCGTGAAAACCTTGAAAACGTGGCGAGAGCATTACATAAAAACGTGGGAGATCTTACGGTCACCATCCTCGACCGGCCCCGTCACAAGGAGCTGGTTCAGGAATGCATCGATGCGGGAGCGAGAATCAAGCTTTTTCCCGACGGAGACATTGCCAGCGCCATCGCAACAGCCGTTGAAGGAACCGGAGTGGATGTGATGATGGGCATCGGCGGTTCGCCGGAAGGAGTCATCACTGCGGCTGCAATGAAATGCATCGGAGGAGAGATTCAGGGGAAGCTGGTTCTAACCACCGATGAACAGCGGGAAGAGTGTAAGAAACGGGGCATCGATCCCGATCGTGTCCTCTATATGGACGATATGGTCCGGGGAAATGAAGCCTATTTCGTGGCAACGGGAATCACCGATGGAGATATGTTAAAGGGAGTTGTCTACACCGGGGACTCCACCGCCAAGACCCATTCCATCGTTATGCGATCGGAAACGGGAACCATCAGGTTTATCGAAGCAACCCATAAACTGCGGACAAAACCAACCTACGCATATTAACCGCTAAGGATACCAAACACTGCGGATACCAAACACTGCGGATACCAAACACAAAGTCAATCAGGAGCAGGGAGAGACTGCCCGGAAATGCATCTCTCCTTCTCCTTCCGCTTTTTCTGCTCCCGATCCTCATTTTTATCATCATCATTCCCTCATCCATCAGTATTCCTTGATCCATTCGATTTCCCATCAATGAAAGCCCCAATCTATCAAAAAAAGGAGGTGACCTCCGCTGACTGCTCTTTGCGTTTAGCGGACACCCAATGAAATTGGAAGACTTGCAAAAGAAAAAACTGACCGACCTTCGGGAAATTGCCAAGGCAATGAACATTCCCAACTACTCGAAAATGAAAAAACAGGATCTTTTATACGCCATTCAGGGAGAGGGACCGGAAAAAGTGGAGGCGGAAGCCGTCAAGCATACCGATCTTCCCAGCCATCTTCAAAGTGAGGTTTCGGAATCCAAGGAAGTCAACGTGACGGACGGGATTTTGGATATTCACATCGATGGATACGGATTCCTCAGGACCAATAATTTCCTCTCCGGGGATGACGATGTGTACATCTCTCCATCTCAGATCCGACGGTTTAAAATGCGGACCGGGGACAAAATCACGGGAATCACCCGGGATGCCAAAAGCGGAGAGAAATATAAGGCCCTCTTATATGTAAGAAAAATAAATGATCTGGACCCGGAGATTGCAAACAAGCGTTCGGATTTCGATCAGCTGACCCCGATCTATCCGGAAAAACGGATCAATCTGGAGCGGAAAAACGGCCAGCTGTCCACCCGGCTGATTGATCTTATCGCCCCCATCGGAAAGGGCCAGCGGGGAATGATCGTTGCCCAGCCAAAGGCGGGGAAAACCATCCTGTTAAAGGAAATTGCCAACTCCGTTGCGGCCAACTATCCTGAAAGCGAGATTATCGTCCTTCTTATTGATGAGCGTCCCGAGGAAGTCACAGACATGAAGCGGTCCATCAAGGGGGAAGTGGTGTTTTCCACCTTCGACGAGCTGCCCTCCCACCATATCAAGGTGGCGGAAATGGTTCTGAACCGGGCCCAGCGTCTGGTGGAACAGAAAAAGGATGTGGTGATTCTTCTGGACAGCATCACCCGCCTGGCAAGAGCCTATAACCTGACCATTCCCGCAACGGGAAGAACCCTCTCGGGAGGTCTGGATCCCGGAGCCCTGCATAAGCCGAAAAAGTTTTTCGGTGCCGCCCGGAATCTTGAAGAGGGAGGATCCTTAACGATCATCGCCACCGCCCTGGTGGAGACGGGAAGCCGGATGGATGACGTGATCTTCGAGGAATTCAAGGGAACGGGGAATATGGAGCTGCATCTGGATCGAAAGCTTTCGGAAAAACGGATTTTCCCTGCGGTGGATATCCATAAGTCGGGAACCCGGCGGGAGGATCTTCTTCTCAGCCCCGAGGAGCTGGAGGCGGTTTTCAGCATCCGAAGAGCCCTCGGAAACTCATCGATTCAGGAGGTCACCGAGCATGTGATCAATGCCCTGATCAAAACAAAGACCAACAGAGAGTTTACGGAAATGATTCGAAAGAAATTCTAAGAGCAAATCCTTGCCATTATTCCTGAGGGTATGCTATAATGTAGTAGTTAATTTCAGAAGTATGCGTATTTGGAGAATTTCCCGATACATGCAAGAATAACTGAAGAAGTGGAAAGAGGTGAAGCAAATGAAAAAAGATATACATCCTGAGTATAATGAAGTGGAAGTAACCTGTGTATGCGGAAACAGCTTTAAGACCAAGTCCACAAACAAGGAAATCAAAGTTGAGATCTGTTCCGACTGTCATCCCTTTTACACCGGAAAGCAGAAATCCGTAGAAAAAGGTGGACGAGTGGAGAAATTCAACAAGAAGTTCGGTATGAAAGAAGACAGCGGGGAAGAAACAGAAGAATAATTCGAAGGATTATGACACTAATTCACCTATACAAATCAAGGTTAGCGTAACAACTAGCCTTGATTTTTTGCTACAAAAACCAACCATGGGGACGGTTCTCGTGGTTGGTAATGTAAAAAATTTCAAAAACCAACCACGAGAACCGTCCCCATGGTTGCTCCAAGGGTTGGAAACGGGAGGAAAAGCCATGGTTGATGTGATGGAGTATTCCAACAGCGCAAGCATTGAAGTGATTGTCGGACCCATGTATGCGGGAAAGACCGAGGAACTGATTCGAAGGATCCACCGGGCGGAGATCGCGGAGCTGAAGGTTCTGTCCTTCAAGCCGAAGATCGACAACCGCTATAACGGAACGGCCATCGTCTCCCATAACGGCAAAGAGGCAGTGTGCTATGTGGTGGAAAACGTGGAGGAAATGCGAAGGATTGCAGAAAAGGAAGACTTCAGGGTCCTCTCCATCGACGAAATCCAGTTTTTCGACCGGACCGTTGTGGATTTCTGCCAGGAAGTGGCGGAGAGGGGAAAGCGGGTCATCGTCTCGGGGCTTGATATGGACTTTAAAGGAGAACCCTTTCATCCCGTCCCTGAAATGCTGGCAGTGGCGGAGCATATATCCAAGCTTACAGCCATCTGCATGAAGTGTAAGATGCCTGCAACCAGGACCCAGAGAATCGTCAACGGAAAACCGGCAAAGATCTCGGATCCCGTGGTTCTGGTGGGAGCCAAGGAAAGCTACGAAGCAAGGTGCAGAACCTGCCACGAGGTGTTGAAATAATGAAGGAAAACAAAATTCCCACAGGCACCCGATTGGGAGATTGGCTGAAATGGGGGAAGGCGGAGCTGAAGGACTGCCTCATCGGAACCCCGAGCCTTGATGCGGAGGTCCTCATGATGACGGCCTTCGATCTGGAGAGAATCATCCTCCACGTCTATCCCGAGCGGGAGCTGCCAAAGGAGAAAATTGAACTCTACCAATCCTATATCGCACGACGGAAAGCCGAAGAGCCCATCCGCTACATCACCGGAGGCAAGGAATTTATGGGTCTCTATTTTACTGTGAGAAAAGGGGTGCTGATTCCCCGAAACGATACGGAAACCATCGTGGAGGCCGCTCTCGAAAAAGCACGGGAGATCGACGGGAAAAAAGCTCTGGAGATCGGCGTGGGAAGCGGGGCAATCGCAGTCAGCCTTCTGTATTACCTGAAAAAGGAAGGAAGAGAGTTTTCCATGGTGGGAACCGATGTGGAGGAAATTCCACTGGAGGTCACCAGAGAGAATGCCGAGCGCCACGGTGTATCGGAGGATCTCACCCTCATCAAGGGCGATCTTTTTCAGCCTTTGGATAAGGGCGGCCGGCAGTTTGATCTGATTCTCTCCAATCCCCCTTATCTTTCGGAATCGGAAATGAAAGAAGTTGCAAGGGAAGTCAGGGACCACGAACCGAGAACCGCTCTCTTTGCGGAAGAGGGAGGCTTAAGATTTTACCGGGAAATCATCAGTGAGGCCCCTGCCCATCTTCGGGACAATGGCTATCTGCTCCTTGAAATCGGGCACAGCCAGGGAAACGAGGTATACCGGATGATGCGCAAGGGAGGATTCCGCAGCGTGAAAATCCTGAAGGATCTGGAAAATCGGGACCGGGTGGTCCTTGGGAAACTGTAAAGGGTCCGCCCCGGGAAAACTGTAAGGAATCCTGTACCCGATAGTGTCAGGAAAACTTGAATATGATATAATAATGGTACTTTAATAAATGAGGTGTAACAGAAATGTTTGATAAACTGGAAGCAGTACAGCAAAAATATGAGGATCTGACCCAGATGATCGGCGATCAGGAAATCATCAACGACCAGAACCGCTGGCGAAAGCTGATCAAGGAACATGCGGCTCTGGAGCCGATTGTGGAGAAATTCAAGATCTATAAAAGTGTCAGGGAAAACTACGACGAAGCCAGGGAAATCCTTAACGACCGCAGCGCCGATGAGGAATTAAAGGAAATGGCGAAAACCGAGATCCAGGAGCTGGAGGGAGAGGTGGAAACCCTCGAGGAAGAGCTGAAGATGATGCTGATTCCCAAGGATCCAAATGATGATAAAGACGTGATTGTGGAAATCCGTGCCGGTGCCGGCGGGGACGAAGCAGCAATTTTTGCAGGAGATCTTTTCCGGATGTATACCCGTTTTGCCGAACGTATGGGGTGGAAAGTGGAGATCATGAATCTTAGCGAATCGGAAACAGGAGGATACAAGGAAGTTGTGACCATGATCAAAGGAAAAGCAGCCTATTCCATGATGAAATTTGAAAGTGGAGGACACCGGGTGCAGCGGGTTCCGGAAACGGAATCCCAGGGCAGAATCCATACCTCTGCGGCAACGGTGGCGGTTTTGCCGGAAGTGGATGATGTGGAACTGGTCATTGATCCCAATGATATCCGGGTGGATGTCTTCCGGGCATCGGGCCATGGAGGACAAAGTGTTAACACCACGGACTCTGCCGTACGGGTCACTCATATCCCGACAGGGGTTGTGGCTTCATGCCAGGATGGAAAATCCCAGTTGAAAAACAAAGACAAGGCCCTGAAAATTCTGAAGGCCAGAGTTCTGGACCAGATGATTCAAAAACAGCAGAGTGAAATTGCAGCGGACCGGAAATCCCAGGTGGGNTCAGGAGACCGCAGTGAGCGGATCAGAACCTATAATTATCCCCAGGGACGAATTACCGATCACCGCATCAATAAAACCATCTATAAACTGGACGCATTCATGGACGGGGAAATCCATGAGCTGATCGACGCCCTCAGAACCTCGGAGCAGGCGGAAAAGTTAAAAGAAATACAGGAATAATGCCAATGAAAAGTTGAGGTCCCCCTCAGCTTTTTTTGCGAACCACCGGAACACCATAATGATAGGATGTTACAATGATGAAAATTCCAAAAAGAAAAAAAATCCATAAAAAAAACCCCCATAAAGAAAATCCCCNCAGCGAAAGCTTCCATAGAAAAACNATGGAAACAAAGCAGATCACGGTGGATCCCGGNATGGACTACGAAGAGCTGCTTAAGATCCTCGCTCCCTTCGGAAAAATGATCCGCTCCTCGGAAGTGGTGGCATTCCCGACGGAAACCGTCTACGGCCTTGGTGCCGATGCATTGGATCCCAGGGGGATTAAAAAAATCTACGAAGCAAAGGGACGCCCCGTGGACAATCCCTTAATCGTCCATATCCATGACAAGCGGGAGCTGGTTCCCTTAGTGAAATCCGTTCCACCGAAGGCGAAAGCCCTGATGGATGCCTTCTGGCCGGGACCCCTGACCATGATCTTTCAAAAGACGGTTTTAGTCCCCATGGAGGTCACAGCGGGAGGAAGCACCGTCGCCATCCGTATGCCCGATCACCCCGTGGCGAAAGCCCTGATTCAAATCAGCCGGGTTCCCCTGGTGGCACCCAGTGCAAACCGTTCGGGAAAGCCAAGTCCCACAACAGCGGAGCACGTGCTGGAGGATCTGGACGGACGGATCCACGGAATTATCGATGGAGGAAAATCCATGGTGGGTCTCGAATCCACTGTCATTGATATGACGGAGCCGGTTCCGGTGTTACTGCGGCCGGGGGGAATCACCCTTGGAATGATTGAAAAGATTATCGGACCCATCGAGCGGGATTTTCATCTGGAGCCCGGTCACAGCATGGACCCCGATTCCTGCAAAGACAAAGGCATCAAACCCCGGTCACCGGGGATGAAATATACCCATTATGCCCCCCGGGCCAGTGTTGTCATCATCAAGGGAGAGGGGCCGAAGGTCATCGAGCACCTTCGCCGCATGGCGAAAACCTACGGAATGAGCAAAAAGAAGGTGGGCATTATCACGGTGGACGAGCATGTGAAAAACTACGAGGACCTTCCCGATGTCAGGATCAAATCCCTGGGAGGAGAGAAGGACCTTGCAATGATGGCCACCAATCTGTTCACCACCCTGCGCTCCTTTGATGCAACCGATGTGGACATCATTTTTGCAGAGGCCATTGAGGACCGGGAAGTGGGAGAGGCCATTATGAACCGCCTCACCAAAGCCGCAGGGGAAAACATCATTCACGTCAGCTGAAGGAGGTTTTGGGATCATGAAAATTCTATTCGTATGCACAGGAAACACCTGCCGAAGCGTCATGGCGGAAGCAGTATTGAAGCACCTGATTGAGAAAGAGGGACAGGGAGAGGCGTTTGAGGTGTCCTCCGCCGGGCTTTTTGCCCAGGACGGGGAAATGCCCACGATTCAAACCCAGATGGCTCTGGACAAGGGAGGCATTCCTCTGAATGAAACAGGAGCAACCTCCATTGATAACGGGATGCTGAAGGAAGCGGACCTGATTATCACAATGACCGACGGACACAAGGTAATGCTTGAGCATAAGCCGGGAGTGGATCTCCAAGGAAAAATCTTTACCCTCAAAGAGTACACGGAGGACTGCAAGGATCCTGACGAGCGGAGGATGAAGGCGGAGGATCCCGATGAGGATGAGATGAAACATGCCTTTGACGATGGAGTCTTTGACATCAGTGACCCCTACGGCGGCAGTCCCGAGGTCTATCAGCAGTGCTTCGAGGAAATCCGCCGGGAAGTGGAGATCCTCGCAAAAAAGATTCAAAAGAAGTGCTAGAGAAAAGTGCTAGAGAAAAGTGCTAGAGAAAAGTGCTAGAGAAAAGTGCTAGAGAAAAGTGNTAGAGAAAAGTGNTAGAGAAAAGTGTTAGAGAAAAGTGCGTAGAGCATTCAGAGTATACATAAGGGAGCGCTGCTTTAAGAAGGATCGATTGAGTTAAGAAGGATCAATTGAGTTAAGAAGAACCAATAGTTTTCTGTTTTAAAGGAATAATGAGCACTGTTCAAGATGAATCATAAGGAGGGGGAAACATGAAGTCAACAAAGACGATGAAAATCGCCATTGGCGGTGACCACGGAGGATTCGAACTGAAAAAAACCGTCATCGAATATTTGGAGTCCGAGGGATTCGAAGTGGAGGACTTCGGCACCTATGAAAAAAACTCCTGCGATTATCCTGATTTTGCCTATCCTGTGGCCCAGGCTGTGGCAGAGCACAAGTATGACCGGGGAATCGTGATCTGCGGAACGGGGATCGGTGTCTCCATTGTGGCCAACAAAGTAAAGGGCGTCCGCTGCGGACTGGTTCACGACTGCTTCAGTGCAAAGGCCACACGCCAGCACAATGATACCAACGTCCTTGCCATGGGCGAGAGGGTCATCGGAAAGGGTCTTGCCCTGGAGATCGTCAGGATCTGGCTGGAGACAGAATTTGAAGGCGGACGGCATAAAGGCCGCGTCGATAAAATCAAGGAAGTGGAACAGGAAGGCCGTTAATCAAAGATCAATTTTTTTTAATGAGCAGAGTAGTAATTATTGATCACCCATTAATTCAACACAAGCTGACCTATTTGAGAGACATCAACTCGGGACCCAAGGATTTTCGGGATCTGGTACGGGAAATGTCCATGCTGATGGCCTATGAGGTCACCCGGGATCTTCAACTGGAAGATATGGAAGTGGAAACTCCTATGGGCAAGACCATCGGAAAAACCATCGCCGGAAGAAAGCTTGGGATTGTACCGATTCTCAGAGCAGGTCTCGGTATGGTGGACGGAATCCTTCAACTGATTCCCGCAGCAAAAGTGGGTCATATCGGTCTTTACCGGGATCCCGAAACCCTGCAGCCCGTGGAATACTACTGTAAGCTTCCAACGGACGTGGAGGATAGGGAATTAATCGTGTTGGATCCCATGCTGGCAACGGGTGGATCTGCCAAGGCAGCCATCGGGTTTTTGAAGGACCGGGGTGCAGTCAACATTAAACTGATGTGCCTGATTGCTTCTCCCGAGGGGATTGAAGTCATAAAGAGAGACCATCCCGACGTGGATATTTTCGTCGCTTCGGTGGATGAGAAGCTGGATGAAAAAGCCTATATCGTTCCAGGTCTTGGAGATGCGGGAGACCGGCTCTTCGGAACGAAATAAACCCGGACGGAAGGTTTGGCGAAGGCAATGAGGATCAGCAGAAGGAGGCCGCTATGGCAAAAAGTGAGGGAACAATGGCAAAAGTTGAGGAAACCATGACAAAAGCAGATGCCGGGATGGAGAAAAGTGAAAGCGTGACGGCAAAAAAAGAAGCCGGAAAGGTAAAAAGGCCGGGATGGAATGAGTATTACATGGAGATTGCCGAGACGGTGAAAAAGCGGTCCACATGCATGCGTCGACAGGTGGGAGCCCTGGTCGTAATGGACAAAAAGATTCTTGCCACGGGCTACAACGGTTCTCCCAAAGGTCTGCGTCACTGCAGCGATATCGGATGTCTCAGAAATGATCTTCAAGTTCCTTCCGGAGAGCGCCACGAGCTTTGCCGGGGTCTTCATGCGGAGCAGAACGCCATTATACAGGCGGCCCTCCACGGAGTGAAAATCGAAGGGGCACAGCTTTACGTGACCCACAAGCCCTGCGTGGTCTGCGCCAAGATGATCATCAATGCGGGAATTGACAAAGTGGTTTATAAAGGAAAATATCCCGATGCTTTGGCGGACAATCTTCTGAGGGAAGCGGGCATTGAGATGGAGCATTTTGAAGCGGAAGACGTAACGCGAAAGTGAAGTGAAAGCATTCTGAAAACCGGGCCCCTTTATTTGGGGCTTTTTTCATTCTAAAACGAACAGGGTGACAAAATGCAGTGAACGTGAAGTAATAAGTGGGAACGGATCAATGATTGAACCGGAGCTGACAAGGAAATCACAATATCCCCGGTTTTCGGTGAATTACCGGGGGAATCACCATATAAATTTATTTATATATAAGGAATTTGAAAATATCTTGCAATTTATAAGTAAAGATTATACAATAGTCAGTAAATTCACAAACATATTTATTTTATAATCACGGTTACGCAACGGGGTGGACGGATCCTGAACACACCGTCAACAAGCTGAACATATCAGAATGTTTATCTATAAAAATTTTTTTTAATTTATAAAAATGACAAAATTTTAACGCACATGACTTAAAAAACCCCCGTATTCTGTGTTATAATAGAGTGGATGTTTTGAAGAGACGAAGGAGCGGATGCATCAATATCCAATCCTGTATAAGGAAAGCGGGAGATCCTCATGAGTAACGATCAGGACCGGAAAAACCGGGAAGCACGGAAGGGAATTCTTGAAAATCTGTCACTGATCTCTTACCTTGGAATCAGTATGATCATTCCCATCTTTTTATGTATTTTAGCCGGACGATGGCTGGATGAACGATTCGGCACCGGCCCTCTTTTTCTGTTTATCTTTATCATCCTGGGAGCCCTGACCTCCTTTCGGAACCTTTTCAAAATCGGAACCCGGGGATATAAAAAGCCTAAAGGACGTGACTGACCCATGGATTCCCATCAGCAAATTCAGCAGGACTTTAAGAAAATCATCAAGGGAATGATCATCGGAAATCTTCTTTTTCTCCCTGTGGGTTTTTTCCTGATTGAGGAGGGGGCAGCCTATATCACGGGGCTTCTTTTCGGAAGCATTATCGCAGTGCTGAATCTCAGACTGCTGTATCTGACCCTGAAAAAAGCGGTGACAATGCCTTACCGGCAGGCCCAGGTCTTTACGGTAATCCGTTACATATTACGCTATATTATTGTAGGAATTGTGGTCTACGGCTCTATCATCGCCGATCACATTCATCCGCTGGGGACCATTATCGGATTGCTTCTGATGAAGCCGGTTGTTCTGATCACCCAGCTGGGGGAGGACAGGGAGTTTCTCCGGAAGATCTTTAGAAGATAGTTGGAAAGTTGGAAAGTTGGAGAGTCGGAAAGTTGGAAAGCTGGAAAGCTGGAAAACTGGAAAGCAGAGAAGTTGAAGTTAACGCCGAAAGGCGCTATCTTATAGATGTAAGGAAATAATGGAATTATTGATGTGGAAGTATGAGTTTTCAGCGCAGAACACTCTTTAAAGAAAGGAGGTACACCATGGATTTTGGTTCGAAAATTATTGGGGAAATTCCTGTATTCGGTGGGATTCTGTTGACGGAGACGGTTGTGATCACCTGGTTTCTCGGAGCATTTCTCGTCGCTCTTGCCATCATTTTCACCAGAAAGTTTGAGGAAGTACCCAAAGGAGCACAGAATGTGATTGAGATGACCGTGGAAGCCATCAACAATCTGACCGCCCAAACCATGGGAAAGGATAAGATGGGCTTTGCCCCTTACATGGGAAGCTTGTTTATCTTCCTGGCAGTGGCAAACATCCTTGGGTTAATCGGGGTCCGACCTCCGACGGCAGATCTTAATATGACCTTTGCCCTGGCCGCCCTCACCTTTGTGATGACCCACTATTTCGGTTTTAAGCGAAAGGGACTGGGAGGCTACCTGAAAAGCTTTACGGAGCCGATTCCGATCATGCTGCCGATGAACATTGTCGGAGAGCTGGCGAATCCGGTCTCACTGTCCTTCCGTCTATTCGGAAACATTATTGGAGGGGTGGTTATTATGTCCCTGGCCTACGCCGGATTGGCAGCGGTCAGCGGAATCATCGGACTGGAGGCATTTCCGATTTTCCAGCTGGGAGTCCCCATCTTTCTCCATGCCTATTTCGACATTTTCGCAGGACTTTTACAGAGTTTTATTTTCGTGATGCTATCAATGGTATTTATATCAATGGCTATGGATTAGGTTTCACAGCTTTTGAGGAGGTGAAAAATTGGAAAACGGTAATTTCATCATCGATTTTTTGGAATGGCTCATGTCCTTTGAAAGGAACGCCGTCATTCTTGCAGGTTCAGCCATTGGAGCCGGCTTTGCCATGATTGCGGGGATTGGTCCCGGAATCGGACAGGGTCTTGCAGCGGGAAGAGGGGCGGAAGCCGCCGGAGTGAATCAAAGCAATGCCAAAAAATCAACACTTGTTATGCTGCTGGGATCGGCGGTAGCGGAAACCTCCGGAATCCTTGCCCTGGTTGTGGCCCTGATCTTACTCTTTATGAACCCCTTGGTGGGTGTGGAGGGCAGTGCACTGATTTTAGGAGCCTCGGCCATCGGAGCCGGACTTTCCATGATCGCAGGGATCGGAGCAGGAATCGGACAGGGTTATGCGGCCTCCAAGGGAACGGAAGCTGTGGGAAAACGACCGAAGCTGCAGCCGGCCATCGTGCGAACCATGTTTTTGGGTCAGGCGGTTGCCCAGACCACCGGGATTTATGCCCTGATTGTGGCTCTGGTGTTACTGTTTATCAATCCTTTTGTGTAAGGAATCAATAAGGATCTATAAGGATCTATAAGGATCATAAACAATCAATGATCAATAACAATCAATCATCAATAGAGGACTGATCATAAAAGCAATTCTCAAAAAAGCAATAATGAAAAAAGCGATAGAGAAATCAGCACTATTCGTATCAACAGGAATCATCGATTAAGAAGGCAATAGACAGGCAATTGAAAAGCAATAGAAAGGCAGTAGAAAGGCAAGAACATGAAAAAACAAAGAAACCGGTAAACGGTAAATTAAAGGAGGAAAAACACATGGAAGGAATCACTAGTGAAGCGTTAGTATTGGCAGCATCAGCAATTGGAGCAGGACTTGCAATGATCGCAGGAATCGGAGCAGGAATCGGTCAAGGTTACGCAGCAGGTAAAGGTGCAGAGAGCGTCGGACGTCAGCCGGAAGCACAGGCGGATATCGTTCGAACCATGTTACTGGGTTCTGCGGTAGCGGAGACAACAGGAATCTACGGTTTGATTATTGCCCTCGTTCTACTATTTGTAAATCCACTGGTAGGAATGCTTTAATCGTCATGGGCAGGGGGCTGGTCCCCCTGACACTTCAGTAGAAAGGAGGCATTTTTGATGCAAGGATTAGTGGAATTTAATTCAAGTTTCTTTTTAAATCTCTTAAACTTTCTGGTCATCTTCCTATTGCTCCGTCACTTTCTTTTTCAGCCCGTCACCAAGCACATGGAGCAGCGGAGAACCAAGATTCAGAATACCCTTACGGAAGCCGATGAAACCAAGGATCAGGCCTATGATCTGAAGGAGAAGTATGAGGAGAAGATGGCAAAGATCAAGGATGAGCGGAATGAGATCATTCAAAAGGCTAACCGGGATGCGGAAAACAGAAAATCCGAGATCCTGAGGGAAGCCCGGGCGGAAGCGGAAAAAATCAAGGACCGTGCCGAACGGGAAATGATCAGGGAAAAGCAGAAAATCATCAACGAGCTGAAGGATCAAACATCAAGCATCGCCATGCTGGCAGCGTCCAAGGTGCTGGGAAGGGAATTGGATGAAAAATCTCATCAGGACCACATTCAACAATTTATTGAAGAGGTAGGGGATGTCAAATGGCGGAATTAATTGCAAAAAGATACTCCAACGCCCTCTTTGAAGTCGCCTTGGAAATGGATAATCTGGATCAGACGGGAGAGGAGCTCTCCTTTATTACCGGCTCTCTGGAGGAGCACGAAGATCTGTTTAAGGCCCTGAAGTCTCCCCTCATCAAATCCGATGAGAAAAAGGAGATGTTAAAGGCCATCTTTCAGGAGCATGTGTCAAAGGAACTGATGAATTTTCTTTCAATTATTATTGACAAGCACCGGGGAGGGGAGCTGGTGGAGATCGGCCGGGAGTACAAAAAGCTTGTGGCTCTTCATCAAAACACCATTGAAGCTGTTGCCACCACTGCGGTGGAAATGTCACAGGAACAGATGGATGCCCTCTCGAAAAAGCTCAGTGAAACCTCGGGTAAAACCGTAACCCTTCAAAATCTTGTGGATCCCACAATCATTGGAGGCGTCTTCGTGAAAATGGGAGACAAGATTATCGACGGTACCATGAAACGTCGACTGACGGAAATCGAAGAACAATTAAAGGAAATAATCATATAGGATAGGGGTGATTGAAACATGAGTCTCAGACCGGAAGAGATCAGTTCAGTCATTAAAGAGCAGATTAAACGTTATGAGGACAAGCTCGAAACCAAAGACGTTGGAACCGTTATCCAAGTAGGGGACGGAATCGCTCGGATCCATGGACTGGAGAAATGTATGGCGGGAGAGCTTTTGGCTTTTCCCAACGAAGTCTATGGGATGACACTGAACTTAGAAGAAGATAATGTAGGTTGTGTACTGTTAGGATCAGATGAACATATTAAAGAAGGTGACACCGTAAAGAGTACCGGACGGATTGTTGAGGTGCCCGTGGGTGAAGCCATGCTGGGAAGAGTTGTAAACTCTCTCGGACAGCCCTTGGACGGAAAAGGTCCCATCAAAACCGATAAGTTTCGGGATGTTGAGCGGGTGGCACCGGGAATTATTGCACGAAAGTCCGTGGACGAGCCCCTTCAAACGGGTCTGAAGTCCATCGACTCCATGATTCCAATCGGACGGGGACAGCGGGAGCTGATTATCGGTGACCGTCAGACAGGAAAGACCGCCATCGGAATCGATACCATTATTAATCAAAAGAATACGGACGTCATCTGTATCTATGTGGCCATCGGACAGAAGAAGTCCACGGTTGCACAGATTCAGGACATTCTGGAAAAACACGGTGCCATGGAGTATACCACCATCGTATCGGCAAGTGCCAGTGAAATGCCTCCGCTTCAATACTTGGCACCCTATGCAGGCTGTACCATGGGTGAAGAGTTTATGGAAAACGGAAAGCACGTACTGGTGATTTATGATGATTTATCCAAGCATGCGGTTGCCTACCGTGCCATGTCGCTCTTGCTGCGACGACCACCGGGACGGGAAGCTTATCCGGGAGACGTTTTCTACTTACATAGTAGACTCCTCGAACGGGCTGCAAAGCTCAGTGACGACTTAGGCGGAGGATCCTTAACGGCTCTTCCCATTATTGAAACCCAGGCGGGGGACGTATCGGCATACATCCCCACAAACGTGATCTCCATTACCGACGGTCAGATTTTCCTCGAGTCGGAGCTTTTCTACTCGGGAGTGCGTCCGGCGGTTAACCCGGGAATTTCAGTATCACGGGTAGGTGGAGCGGCACAAATCAAGGGAATGAAGAAGGTTGCCGGAAAGCTTCGATTAGAGCTTGCCCAGTATCGTGAGCTTGCGGCATTCGCCCAGTTCGGCTCGGAGCTTGACCAGGAGACCCAGAATCGACTGGCTCAGGGAGAGCGGATCATGGAAGTGTTAAAGCAGGGTCAGTATCAGCCGATGGTTGTTGAAGAGCAGGTTCTGATGATCTATGCCGTAACCAATAAGTATCTTGCGGATATCGAGGTCGAGCAGGTAAGGGACTTCGAAGAGGGATTCCTGAAGTTTATGCGGGAAACCTATCCCGAGGTTGGAAAAGAAATCAAGGAAAAAGGTGCGATGTCCGAAGGAATTGAAGAAAAATTGAAGGACGCCATCGAGGAATATAAAAAGGAGTTCAAATCCCGATAATCCCGGTCTTTGTAACAGGAGGTGAATCAATTTGGCTGGAGCAGGAATGCAGGATATTAAACGAAGGATAAGAAGTGTCGACAGTACCAAGCAGATTACAAAGGCCATGGAGCTGGTTTCCACTGCAAAGCTTCGGAAAGCAAGACAGCGGGTGGAGGAAAACCGACCCTATTTCCAGAAGATCGAGGAGATCATCCGGGGGATTATTCCCCATACGAAGGAGCTTCACAGTCCTTTTATCGAGGGACGGGAAATAAAAAAGGCGGGCTATATCGTCATCACCGGAGACCGGGGTCTCTGCGGAGGATACAATACCAATGCCATTAAAAAAGCCCTCTCCGATATGACGGAGAAAGAGGTTTCGGTGATCGCCGTGGGACAGAAAGGGGTCAATTTCTTTCGAAAGAGGGGATACGACCTGGACGGGGAGTACACATCCATCTCCGAAAATCCCCAGTTCTCCGACGCAAAAAGCATCGGGCGGCTGGCGATGGAGCTCTTTGAAAACGAGATGATCGATGAGGTGAATCTCGTCTACACCACCTTCATCTCCACCATCAATCATAAGCCCACTCTGGTGAAGCTTCTTCCCTTAGAGGAAAAGGAAGTGGACACGGAAGAGGAAGCGGAAAAGGAAGCAGCGGAGAAAAAGAGCGGGAATCAGGGTGAAGAGGAGCAGGAGCAGGAAGAAATTATGACCTATGAACCCTCAGCGGAAGAGGTTCTCAGCTATCTCGTTCCCCAATATGTGGAAAGCATGATCTTCGGTGCACTGATTGAGGCCTCTGCCAGTGAGCAGGGAGCCCGTCGGGTTGCCATGGAAAGTGCAACGGATAACGCGGAAGAGATGATTGACGATCTGAACCTGAAATATAACCGTGCAAGACAGGCATCCATCACACAGGAGATCTCAGAAATTGTGGGCGGAGCCGAAGCACTGAAATAACAAATACCAGTTCGAGAAGATAGAAGGAGGGATCCATCAATGGCCGAAGAAAACATTGGTGTTCTGACCCAGGTCATCGGGCCCGTAGTGGATATTCGCTTTGAGAGTGATAAGCTACCGGAATTATTGACAGCGGTGATCATTCAAGGGAATGATCGTATCGTTACCGCGGAAGTGGCCCAGCACATTGGGAACGACACTGTAAGAGCCGTTGCGATGACAGCGACGGAAGGATTAGTTCGAGGAATGGAAGTAAAGAATACAGGAAAGCCCATCAGCGTCCCCGTGGGGAAGGAAACATTGGGACGGATTTTCAACGTACTGGGTGAGCCTGTTGATGAAAAAGAACCGGTGAAGGCGAAGAAGACATCGTCCATCCACCGGCAGGCCCCGGCATTTGAAGATCAGGACACATCCACGGAGATCTTCGAGACGGGAATAAAGGTTGTTGACCTGATCGCCCCCTATTCAAAGGGTGGTAAGGTTGGACTCTTCGGTGGTGCGGGAGTAGGAAAAACCGTACTGATCATGGAGCTCATCAACAACATTGCAACAGAGCA
>SL_3KL_010_SEDDRAFT_10001874_pt1 | contig 19230 bp, 7 predicted proteins | sample SodLakKL_010_SED_2_FD_10381 | JGI IMG/M metagenome (IMG submission 10381) | reverse complement strand
AGGCTTAGCAACGGTACCATTATCGGCGGGCTTTCAAAGGCCATGGAAGTTTATCCCGACCTGGTTGAAAAATATATGGGCCAGGCAGCCAACCTTGAACAGCCCGGTTTGGCAGCTCTCAACACCGCCTTTTTCCAGGATGGACTGTTTATCTACGTTCCCCGGGATGTAGAACTTGAAAAGCCCATACAGCTTATCAATATTGTAGATTCAGAAAATCCACTGATGATACACCCCAGGCACCTGGTGGTGCAGGAGAAAAACAGTAAACTAACCCTTGTTCATTGTGACCATTCACTCACACACAACGTTAGCTTTTCCAACAGCCTTTCCGAAACATTCCTGGATGAACATGCTATACTGGATTTTTACAAGATCCAAAACAAAGGGCCAAACTCCGCTGTGATCAACAATGCCTTTTTCCGTCAAAAACATCAAAGTAAACTTACCTCCCACTCTCTGATTTTGAACGGAGGGTTTACAAAAAATATGATAACAGCTACCCTTGAAGACCCCCAAACAAGTGCAGTCCTTAACGGGCTTTCTCTGGTAGATAGCAACCAGCATGCCGACAACCAGCTCCTTGTTGACCATGTAGCGCCAAATTGCCAAAGTGAACAGCTCTATAAAGGAATCCTGGATGATGAAGCAACTGCTGTTTTTAGTGGTAAAATTATGGTGCGCAAAGACGCCCAGAAAACACTGGCCTATCAAAACAATAAAAACATTTTGCTTACAGATGATGCAAGAGCCAACGCCCAACCACAGCTGGAGATTTATGCTGATGACGTAAAATGCAGCCACGGTGCAACGGTGGGGCAACTCGATCCGGAGGCGATGTTCTATCTCAGATCACGCGGACTTTCAGAACGCACAGCACGCCAAATGTTGATGTATGCCTTTGCCGGTGAAGTGGTACAACGAATTTCCATTGAGCCCCTCAGGGAAAGAATTGACCACATGGTTGAGAAAAGACTCAAAGGAGAGCTCACCATCTGTGATCAGTGTGTATTGCACTGTAACAGCAAAGAGCCCACTGTTTTCAACATTGATGCAAGCAAATTATAACTCTTTTAGGAACATAGAAACAACCCTTAGTCTCTAAAAACAAAACCTATATTTTTACAAAACATGCCTTTCAATTTTCAAAAATTACGTAGTGAGTTTCCTGCTCTTCATCAAAAAATAAACAAACGCCCCCTTGTTTATTTAGATAATGCCGCGACCACCCAAAAACCCCGAGCTGTTATTGAAAGGCTTACACAATACTATAATTCTGAAAACAGCAATATTCACAGGGGTGCCCATTTTTTAAGCCAGCAGGCTACCCTCGCTTATGAGGAAGCGCGCAAAACAACCCAGATGTTTATCAATGCGGCTTTTGACCATGAAGTTCTTTTCACACGGGGTACCACCGAAGCTATCAACCTGGTTGCCCATTCTTTTTTTAAGAAGTTTGTCAAACAAGGGGATGAAATTATTGTGTCGGCCATGGAGCATCACTCCAACATTGTTCCATGGCAAATTGCCTGTGAAAACCATGGAGCAACCCTGAAAGTCATCCCCATGGATGATCGGGGTGTTTTGGATATGGAAGCCTACAGACAATTGCTCAACGAAAAAACCCGTCTTGTGGCTGTAACCCACGTGAGCAACGCTTTGGGCACCATCAACCCCGTAAAAGAAATCATAAATACCGCCCATAAGTTTGACGTACCTGTTCTCATTGACGGGGCCCAGGCGCTCTCACATATGAAAGTGGATGTACAGGAGCTGGATTGTGACTTCTACTGTTTTTCCGGGCATAAAATATATGGCCCAATGGGGGTTGGCGTATTGTATGGCAAAGAGGAATGGCTAAACCAAATGCCCCCCTATCAAGGTGGCGGGGAAATGATAAAGGAAGTTACTTTTGAAAAAACAACTTTCAATGAACTCCCCTTTAAGTTTGAAGCAGGAACCCCTAATGTGGGGGATGTTTTGGGCATGGAGGCAGCCATGCGTTTTATTTCTTACCTGCGGATGGATGAAATTGCTGCGCACGAAAAGGATTTACTACAATACGGCATGCAGCAATTGAAAACCCTGGATAATATCCGCTTTATTGGCACCGCCCCTGAAAAAACATCGGTAATTTCGTTCATTTTCAATGATATTCACCCTTACGATACAGGCACAATCCTCGACAAACTAGGAATTGCCGTACGTACCGGTCACCATTGTGCACAACCCGTAATGGATTACTTTGGCGTACCTGGTACCGTAAGGGCTTCATTTGCCATATATAATACCAGGGATGAAATTGACATCCTGGTAGAGGGGTTGAAAAAAGTGAGAGAAATGTTTGGCTAACAGTTACAAACAATACTTTAAAAACGATAGCCCACAGTAAAGTAGTTGTTTGTATCCAATATTTTCTGCACATCACTACGGAGCAAATTGCTGACTCCTTTTCGGTGGGTATATCCCATATAAAAACGGAACACCTCAAGGCCGACACCCAGGCTATAACCCCACTCCTCCTGTTCAAAATCATCGAAGTCAATGGTATTGCCAGCAGTTCTACCTCCCAGGTTATATCTGTAATAGGCTCCTCCAAAAACGTAGAGCCTCACATCATTGCCATGGGCTCGCGGAGTGCCAAACTGCAAATTGACCGGAGCAGTAATAGAGTGCCTTCTGAAGCTACCCCCCTCTGTCTCACTGCCATTAAAGTCGTACAAAACTTCTGGCTGCAAAGTAAAAAACGTTCCCAGGGGCACCTGGAAAAAGAACCCTCCCGAAAAGTTAAACACTCTGTTGGCCCGAAAAAACTCATCTTCGTAGCGGTGGTGCCCTGCTCCGTAATTCATCACAAAACCTGTATATAATCTTTTGCTGCGCCCTTCTGCAATTCTTTCTGCACGGGCCACCACAGCAGGCACCGGTTCAAGTTTATCTTTAGCAGATAATTCGGCAACAAGCTCTTTCATCAATGAATTGATTTTATACATCCCTTCATAGTCAAGCAAGTCATAAGTATCCCCGGGTTTATGGTAGGGAGAGTTGGTGCCGGTAAAAACATGAATGGCCGGAATTCCTTTTCTTTCGAAAGGTGCCGAATCAGTCCGACGTTGAATATTTTGTGCTGTTTTACTGATCTGGATAGACTGTTGGTCGGCAACCTCTTCAGCCAGCCTTACTCCTCCTTCCAGGGATGCCATGTTTTTTAACTCAACTCCTTGATTGGCTTCATACATGCCAACCATATCCATACTAAACATTACTTTGATACTCTCCAGTGGCACGGGGCTATTGTTTACAAAATATTCTGAACCGATTAGGCCACTCTCCTCGGCATCAAAGGCTACGATAATGAGGCTGCGCTTGAGTAGATGAGGATTTTGTGCAAAATAACGTCCCAGCTCTATGATGGAGGCTACCCCTGATGCATTATCGTCAGCCCCGGGAAAAACCACCCTTTCTTCATTTTTCAACTCATATCCCAGGTGATCATAATGAGCTCCCAGGATAATGTATTCATCTTTCCTTTCCGGGTCAGAGCCTTCAACCACACCGGCAATATTGTAAGCTTTGATCCAGGCAAGGTGTTGCCTGAAACTAAACGGTAAGAGATAATCTGCACCCAGGGGTTGAATACCTGCATCCCTAAACTGGTTGACAATGTATTCCCGGGCCCGTCCGGCACCGTCAGTTCCCAAGCCCCGTCCTTCCAAAGAGTCATGAGCAAGTATTTCGACATGGGTGCGCAGGCTTTGTATATCATCCTGTGCAAAAAGGAAAAAGGCTTGCAGTAAAAGCAAACTTCCGGTAACAGTTTTACGAATAATTTTCATTAGAAAATAATTTGTTTAATTCATTGGACTAATGGAACTTGCATGACCTTACTTTATTCGCAAATTACATTCATATTGGTGCTCATGAGCTCACTTCGTTCGGTTCATCTTCTTTTTTGAACGTTCGCTGCTCATGCAAGTTTCATCAAAACATATTTTAGTTAAGGCTCCAAAAAAACGTTTGCGGCTCTTTGAAGTGCAAGAATAAACCTGTGCCCGTTTTATTCAAAGTTAATTTATTTTTTATTGTTTTCACTTTCGTGCAAAATTAACGCATTAAGTTGATGACCCAAATCAGCAACAACCCGGGGATGAGCCTTTGGATTATAATAAACAGCAGGACAGCCCAGAATTTTAACAATCCTGGAGATTCCGCGGGTTACACACCTGTTAATTATGGGCTAAGCCGGCAGGTTTTCCCATGATTCATCTCTACTCATCTGCTCTCTTGCCTATTGAAAAAGCAAGTAGAGGATACCCATATAACAATGGGACGGCCAAACCGACTAAATGATTACAGCTACACAACTGATTTGTTTTGGATAAACAAAATTTGTAATCGTTTAGCGGCCAAATCCACAGACTTGTTCTAACTTTGCAATCAACTATCTAAACAAAGCTGTATGGAAAGAAAAGTGTATGCAATAGGGGAAGCTATTTTGGATATTATTTTCAAAAAAATGGATGTACAGGCGGCCAAGCCGGGTGGAGCTATGCTCAACAGTGCAGTATCACTGGCCAGATCAGGCATCAACACAACACTGCTTTCTGAATACGGCCTTGATCATGCAGGTGAGCTCATCGACCACTTTTTAAAAACCAACGGAGTCCATACCTGTAAAATATTCCGTTACAAAGAAGGCAAAACAGCGCTTGCCATGGCTTTCCTCGATGAAAAAAGCCAGGCGAGTTACGATTTTTACAAGTTTTACCCTGAGCAGCGCATGCAGATTAAATCACCCCCCTATATCAAAGATGACATTGTTTTGTTTGGTTCTTATTTTGGCATTGACCCCCGCATCAGGTCGCAAATAACAAACCTTGTAACCCTGGCCTTACAGAATGAAGCCATCATTGTTTATGACCCCAACTTCCGAAAACCTCATGCCCATCAGCTCAATGAGCTGCGACCCTTTATCCGTGAGAACATGAAATGGTCGCATATCATCAGAACAAGCCACGAAGACCTGGAAATTATTTTTGGTGAAGAACGCTTGAGTGAGCTTAGCAAGCAACCCCAGGCGCAAAACAAAGTGCTTATTCTCACCAGGGGGGATGGAAAAGTGGATTTACAAACACCCCTGTTGTCCAAATCCTATGACGTAAAAAAGCTACCGGCAGTAAGCACCATTGGTGCAGGAGATAATTTTAATGCCGGGCTGATAACCGGTTTAATCCGTGAGAAAGTTGACCACGACAGGCTTTACAAAACCAGTGAGGAAAAATGGGATGCCATTATCAGTTATGCCAACTCTTTTGCAGCAGATGCTTGTATGAGTTATGAAAATTATGTTTCTGTGGATTTTGGACGCCAAATGGCCCGCAAAGGGACAGAATAAAACCCCACCTGCATCACAGCTCTTTACCCCACATCCAAACAGCTGCCCTTCATGAAAGGTTTCTTCCCCATTAAAAGCAGGCCTAAGCACGCCCATAAAAGGTCAAAACGTCTATATAAGGGATTGCTTAAGGAGAATTTTGCTCTTGCTCAAAAACTGGTCGGGAGTAAATTCTGCGTAAACAATAATGAGGTTTGGTTGTATTCGGTGACAAACAAATCATAATTATTTTTAATTAAAGCCAAGAGTCTGGTTATTAATATTTAACAGTTTTGCTTAAACAGACATTACGTATTTTTGTTGCTTTGGTAGTTTTACATTAATTAAATACTACGATAAGATGACACATCGCTTTGTTACGACCATTTATATATTTCTGATTTCATTTTTTCCCATTTTTTCACAAAACACCCTGACAGGCACCGTAAAAGACAGCCAAAGTGAGATTGCCCTCGAATTTACCCAGGTGTCGGTAATGGAAAAAGCAGATACCGCTCTTGTTACTGGTGCCATCACAAATGAAAATGGGACATTTACCATAGAAACCTCACAGCAGGGAGATTTCCTGCTACGCATAAGTTTTGTGGGCTATCGAGAGTTATGGGAGACCGTACAGATTGAGCCCGGCCACAATGACCTGGGAGAGATGTTTCTTGAGTCGGCAGCACGAGAACTGGGCGAGGTAGAAGTAACCGCTGCCGCAACCCTGTTTCGATCTGAGGCCGACAGAAGAGTATTTAGTGCAGAAAACATGACCGTTGCCGAAGGGGGTACAGCCATTCAGTTGCTGGAAACACTGCCCTCGGTTCAGGTTGACGAAGAAGGGAACATTTCCCTCAGAGGCAGTGCAAACATCCAGATATACATCAACGGACGCCCCACCAGCCTCACCAGTGATGACACTGAGTCAGTACTTGAACAGTATCCTTCTAATGCTATCAAAGAAGTGGAGTTGATAACCAATCCTTCGGCAAGGTACGAAGCAGAGGGCATTGGAGGAATTATCAATATCATACTTAAAGAACAACGACTGCAGGGATTCAACGGACAAGTCAATCTGTCTTCAGGAACAGGACATAAGTATTCAGGAGGTGTAAATCTGAACCTCAGAGAAGGAGGCTGGAACTTTTTCACCAGCTATTCTTACCAGTACCGTGAATTATGGGAAAAAAACAATAGTTTCAGAAGAGACTTTTCTCAAACAACCTCCCACCTGCTCGACCATGATTATTACACCGAAAACTGGCGCCAAAACCATTTGCTGCGTATGGGTGCTGAATACACTTTTAACAACAGTATAGCCAGGGTATACGGAAACATCAATGCAGGCAGCCGAGACAGGGAAAGAATTTATAACATCCACAACCTGGCAGATTTTAACCAGCTTGACAGCATGCATGTGCGAACCTTAACAGAGGATCAAAGCCGCACAAATTATGAAATAGGCTCTGATTACAACTGGCAGGATGATAACGGACGTCGGTTTTCTGCATCAGCCACCTATTCATGGAGCGAACAGGACCGCATAGAATATTTTGACCAAAGTTTTTACGACAGCAACTTGGAAGAAGTAGAAGAAAAGCATGCTGACCAGTTTTATGAAAGACCCTTGTCGAACAACCAGCTTGTGCTCCAGGCAGATTATGAACAAACTTTACTGGGGGAGGAAACACGGATAGAAACGGGTGTGAGAAGCTATATGCGCCTAGATGACCGCTCACAAAACTTTGGCCAACTCAACAGGGAGGATGGCGAGTACCATGACCTGGTTTTGAACGGTATCCCCATCAGTAATGCTTTCTCTTACGAACGGAATATTTATGCAGCATACATCTCTTTCACCGACAACCGGGGAAGGCTCAACTACCAGGCAGGACTCAGGGGAGAATATGCCGACACAGAAACCTGGCAGGACTATGGTCTGAGAAGTGGATTCCTGGATGATGAAAATTTTGAACCTGCACGAGACATTACCTCCGGTGACAATCAGTTCAGACTTTTCCCCAGCTTGTTTTTGAATTATGAGATTACCGAAAACCAGGATATCCAGGCAAGCTACAGCCGGCGAATACGCCGTCCCTGGACCAGCAGCCTTATGCCTTTTCTAAATGCACAGGATTTTCAAAACCTGCGATTGGGAAATCCCTACCTGGAGCCCCAACATACGGATAATATGGAGCTTAACTATATTCGCGCATGGGAAAATTACATGGTTACAGGGGGGGTGTTTCACAGGTACACCACCAATGGCTTAACACGATTATTTGTAATGTTCAACCAGGGCTCAATGGTCACATGGACCAATGCAACTACCCAAAACTCTACAGGATTCGAACTTATTAACTACTTCACCTGGAATGATAACTTTGATGCTACCCTTACCGCTAACTACTACTATTCTGAAGTATCAGGTGCAGTGGAAGGCAGGGAGTTCACCAACGAAAATTACAGCTATACCCTTAGCCTTATGAGCAACCTCAACATCCCGGGCTGGTTTAGCACGCAGTTATCAGCCAATTACTGGGGTCCCAGGGTCATTCCCCAGGGGGAAATCCGTCCGGTTTTCAGTATGAACCTGGGTATACGGAAAAACGTACTCAACAACCAGGCAACCATCAGCCTGAACATAAGTGATGTTTTCAACTCCCGTAAATTTTCATTGGAAACCAGAGGCACCGACTTCTACCAGGAGCGCGAGTTTTATCGCGAATCCAGAGTATTGTCATTATCATTCACCTACCGTTTTCGCGATTATCGCGATCGTAATGGCCGTGAAAGAAGAGGTAACGGGTATGAAGGAGATATGGATGGGTTATTCTAAAAACCAAGCACTTTTAAATCCCCAACCATTTCAAATCCAGCGTTTTTTCCACTGCCTTCAAAAAGGGTTTCACCCTGGGGGCCAGTGTGGGTAATATCAATTTCTGCATCCAGGCTTTCATGGATAACCCTTTCCATATTACCAAAAACAGGGGCCTTCAGCCCACCTGATTTAGCTTTTTTCGCCTGTGCTTTTTTCGCATGAACCATTATTTGATGCTTTTTGCTTTCTATCAAAAGCTTTACTTCGTTTTCATCATATTCAAACCGGGTGATTTTTGCACCAGTGTAAGTGGCAAATGAAAAGACTTTGCCGTTGTGCAGAAAAAACCCCAAAAAACCGGTAAAATCCTTTCCAATCCATGGAATCCGGGCAACCGATAACATAAAGGAGGTGCCTGGTTGCCCAAAGTGGTTCGTTTGCATCCATACCCAGGATTGAGGCATGGAAGAGCCCCAGTCTTTTTCTATATATCCGCGTCCATCCTGAAAATCTACCGTATGCCCATTATGACTGATAGAGCCTGCAAGCTGGTGATCAAGACTGACCACCCCATGATAACACTCCATAAATGGCACATACCGGTACCATCCCATAATCCCGGGCCTGCTTACTCCCACCGGATACTCCCTGGTATTTTTAAACTGAACCTTCCCTTCAAAACGGTGCTCGCCGTTGGTCAGGCTCAAAGCAAACCCGCTGTCGGAAAAATAGTTGGAACCTACATATATCTCAAACCCATCAGCAGAAAATGTAAATGAATCAGCCGGATAGCGGAAATAGAAAGTTTGCCCGCTAAGGCCATTGATGGCCTGTACAAAAGCATGGGCATCCCCTTTAACAAGGGAAATACCAGGAATAAAAGACCAGCTGTGACTTTCATCCTTGCTCACATTCTTAAAATACCATCCTTCAAAATAGTTTTTGCGTTGACGATTTCCCTGGAACCAATGGGGGTTGAGAACTTTCAGGCGCTCATAACGGATAGAGCGCAAAGCACGATGAAAAGGTTTTGCCGTAAAGAATTGATTTGAAGACTTTGATATTTCTGTCATATAATAGGTTTGAATATAAAAACAAGCCTTGCCTTAATTTGTTCTGGTTATTAGGAAAACAGTGCAGAAAATTACGTACAAAAAACTTTATTACATTGTTTCCAAAAACTTGTGCCATAACCTCTGTAGTCCTTTTTCTTTCTATGTATTGCAATATCTTTTTCGTTACATTTGTCACAGATCAGTGAACCGTCAATAATCTGAAACGCTCAACACGAGCCGTCCATGGAGCTCGCAAGCCAGGATTTAAATTAAAAGTCCCTAATATACTATACCATGCGATTTGCCATACATGACACTTTTTCAGCAAAAGCTGTATGTTGTATTTTCATGTTCATCATGATTTTGCATGGTACCCTTTTTTCGCAAATTACCGGAATGGTTAAAGATGCACAAAGCAGAGAGCCACTGGCTTTTGTACACATTCTGGCAGAGGGCACCAGGCAGGGAACCATGACTGACATTGACGGCCATTTTAGCATTGACCTTCCAGACAATACCACCCGGTTAAAATTGTCGTATGTGGGATACTTCGACAAAACCTATAAGCCCGAAATCAGCGATAAACAGCACATTATTCACATGTACCGGCGGCCCTATGACCTTCAGGAGGTTGTTGTGTACCCGGGAGAAAACCCAGCTCATCGCATTATTCGTAACACCATTGACAACAAGTCATCCAATGACCCGGAAAGGCTAAACTCGTTTACCTACAACAGCTACAACAAATTTGTAGCTACCCTGGACAAAGATTATTATATGAAACAGTGGCTGGCAACAGGAGATTCCGTACACAAACGCTTTATTGACATGCTGGATGAACGCCACCTGTTTGTGATGGAATCCGTTACCCAAAGAAAGTATCTATCGCCTGGGCGCAATAATGAAGAAGTTATCGCCAATCGTGTTTCAGGGCTGCAAAACCCCATGTTTACGATGCTTGCCACGGAGCTACAATCCTTTACCTTTTATGGCAATTACATAACGTTGTTGGATCATGACTTCATCAGCCCCCTAAACAGCGCTGCCTTTAACCGCTACTCCTATCAGCTGGAAGACACCCTTTTCCAGGAGATGGATACCGTATTTGTGCTAAGATACAACCCCCACAAAAACACAAATTTCGACGGACTTTCAGGTCTGCTTTACATAAACACCAACGGGTGGGCGATTCAAAATGTTATTGCTGAGCCCACAAGAAATATTTTAAGCGGACTGAGGTTCAAAATCCAGCAAAAGTATGAGCAAATCAATGGACAACATTGGTTTCCTGTACAACTCAACACTGACATTGAGTTTTTTAACCCGCAAGCAAGGGGTGGCACCATCCCTCTTCGCATGCTCAGCCGTAGTTACATCAGAGATATCGACACCCGGGCAAACCTGCAGCGATCCGACTTTTCACCCTACACTGTGGATTTTGACCCCCAGGCCAACAGTGTAAGCAATCAGTTTTGGCACACTTATCAGCCCGAAGAACTCTCCGACCTGGAAAAAAACACCTATCATCATATGGATAGCCTGGGAAAAGCTCACAACTTCGACAGACTTTTCAATGTGATGGAACCCATTGCTTTTGGAGAAGTGCCTCTGGGCTTGTTGAATCTTGACTTGAGAAGCTTGTATCAGTTTAATGATTTTGAGCGTCACCGCATTGGGGTTGGCCTGCAAACCAACCGTCACCTTTCGGAAAGATTTATGGTGGGAGGACATTATGCATGGGCAACGGGTGACAGGCAAAACAAATATGGCTATTGGGGTGAGATGGTGCTCAACCCAAAACATGATATTCGCCTGGGCGGGTCATTTAAGTTTGATGTGAGCGAAAGGGGCAGCCGTTCGTTCATGGAACAGCGCTTTTTATTGGATAACCAATTCATCAGGAACCTGTATATCAACACAATGGACTACACCCGTGAAGTTTCCGGGTACTTCACATTTTCAGCCATTCGCCAATCTGTACAAACGGAAATTTCATTTTCCAGGGGCAAGACATCGTGGGGAAATGATTATGCTTTTTCCCGGGATGGTCAGCAACCCGGAATCAGTCAATTCCGCTTTGCCAGGGCAGGTTTGCGCCTTCGCTTTGCCTGGGGCGAAACACTTATGAATACTCCAACGCGCGTAATACGTATTCCATCTCATTACCCGGTTTTTTATCTGAACATGGAAAAAGGGTTTGATATTCCTGGACATGGCCAACTGGAATATCTGAGGCTGGAAGCCAGGGCCGATATCACCTATCCTATCCCCCTGCTGGGTCGGCAAAACTGGATTGTTGAGGGTGGCTGGACCGACCGACCCAACCTGCCGTGGTCCTTGCTTTTTACTGCACGGGCGGGGAATTCTGAGTCATTTATTGCTACTCCTTTTAGTTTTGGAACCATGCAAATGAATGAATTTATAGCAGACCGATATGTTGCCGTTTTTTTTCAGCACAACTTCGAAAGCCTGCTCTTCCGTACAAAAAACTACAATCCAGAGCTGCTGCTCATTTCCAACCTGGGATGGGGCCGTTTGGATAGCCCCCAATACCATCTTTCCGGCGATTTACAGGGATGGGAAAAAGGTTTTTTTGAGTCAGGGTTGGCCATCAATAAAATTCTTCCGCGCAGCTGGGTAAGAAAAGTAGTATATGGCTTTAGCCCGGGTGTTGAAGTTTTATACAGATATGGGCCATACGCCTTTCCCAGTAACAGTGACAATCTTACGGTAAAACTGGTTTTGCAAATGACCTTGTAGATTACCCATACCCAATCCTTCCAGATCAACCTTTGACCACCCCTTTATTATGCCCAATCCTGCCTTCCTTCGGCCAGCCTGTCGTCAATCCACATAGCTATATAGCATCGCTAATTTAACGTTTTTTTGGAACGAGGCTAAATTATTGCTACCTTTATAGTCGCAATCACCCCTTTCCTGGATACACCAACCAACCGATGCCTGCCAGGAAGGCATTATAACAAACAGGAGGGATACTTATGCCAGAAAACATCCACACCCACCTAGTCCGGCATCTACCTCTTGGGTATGTAAAACATAAAGCCATTTTAAACGCCAAAGGAGAGGCAGTTGACATAATATTCCAGGAGGTTAATAAATCGTTTGAAAAGCTAACAAAGCTCTCTTCAAAAACCATCAAAAACCAAAAGCTCAGAAATGCTTTTCCTCACATTACCCGGGAAGACTTTCAGTGGATGTTGTTCTATTTCAACACCTTAAAAGAGGGTGAAAGCAAAGAGATCATTAAGCATTGCAGCATCTATAAGAAATGGTTCAGGATTACCATGATTTGCCTGGGGCACAGTGAAATGTTATTTCTCTATGATGATTTCACCGTGAGAAAAAAAGTAAGGCAAGTCAATCGTGACATCAAAAAGCAACAAAAGCTTTTATTTGAACTCAGCTCCTCGAAACATTACACCGAAGGTAATATTTACGATTTTATTAAATTGGTAACAGAGAAGTCAACAGAACTTTTTCAGGTCTGGCGAACGGGAGTATGGTTTTTTGATGAAGATGGAGAAAAACTGCGCTGCTTTGACACTTACGACGGAGAAATTAAAACCCATCACTCCGGGACGGTATTGAGCGGCATAAAATACAACCCTGAATATTTTTACTTGCAAAAAAACAAATACATTGATGCTCATGATGCCCTCACCGACGAACGTGTAAAAGGGTATCTGGAAAAATACATCAAGCCACTGAGGATAACATCGATGCTGGATGTGGGCATTTTAAATGAAGGCACGCCCCGCGGCGTTCTTTGTATTGAACAAAAAGGCATTAAACGCAAATGGGCTCATCACGAAATAAGTTTTGCCTGCCAGGTGGCCGATCAAATTGCCATCGTGCTCAGCTTGTTTTACAAAAAAATAGCCCAAAAAGAGCTGGACAAAACCCAAGCCAAAATCGAAACCATTTACTCGGCAAACCCTTCGGGAATAGGATTTGTTGCAGACCGTATCATAACGGAAGTCAATGAAAAAGTATGCCAGATGACCGGCTATACCCGGGAAGAGCTCATTGGCACCAATACATTGATTTTGTATCCTGACAAAAGAGATTATGAGATGGCGGGCAGGGAAATTTACAGGCAGGTTGAGGAGTCTGGCCATGGTATGATCGAAACACGCTGGCAAACCAAGCAGGGCAACGTCATACACATATTGTTGAACGCGGCCGGCATCAACCCCGAAAACCCTGCTGAAGGGATCGCCTTTTCTGCCACAGATATATCACGACGGAAAACAGCAGAAGAGAAGTTAAAGGAAAACGATATAAAACTGAGAAAATTGGCATCCAATATTCCGGGTGCTGTTTACCAGTTTAATATTACCCCCCGGGGGGATTTTAAATTGCTTTTCATGAGTGGAGGGGGCAGTGAGATTTATGAAAAACCCATATCTGTTTTACAAAACTTTGAGGAGGTCTTCAAAAATGTGTGCCCTGAACACAAGCAACCCCTTGAAAAATCCATCAGAAAGGCTGCAGCCGAATTTTCCGACTGGAAACACGAGTTTTGTATCACTACTGAAACCGGTAAACGCAAATGGCTCCGCGGTATGTCAAAACCACGTAGAGAACCCGATGACGGGATTGTTTGGGATGGAGTTTTGCTGGACATTACAAATCAAAAAAAGATGGAGGAACAGCTCCGCCAAAACGAAAAAAGATACCAATCTGTGGTTAACACACAACGGGAGCTGATTAGCAGGTTTACAACCGACACAACCCTTACCTTCGTAAACCATGCCTATTGCCATTTTTTTGGAAAAACCCGGGAAGAAATGCTGGAGAAAAAATTCCTGGATTTCTTCCCGCCCGAAACCCATAAAAACATCCTTGAACATCTCAGGCTCTTCAGCGTAAAAAGTCCTTCGCACTCAACCAAAAGCATTGTTTTAACTCCGGATGGAGAAAAAGTATGGGTGGAATGGCACACCCTGGCGCTTTTTGCAGATGATGAAACCATTACCGAGTTTCAGTCCATTGGCCAGGACATTACGGATTCCAGAAAAAAGCAGGAACTGGAGCAGGAGTTGCAACTGGCTGTAAAATCCGCGGAGTTCAAAAAAAATTTTCTGGCCAACATGAGCCACGAAATGCGGACACCCTTAACCGGTATAATAGGGATGACTGACATGCTGGAGAAAACCAGGCTGAACAAAAGACAAAGAGAATTTGTGGGCTTTCTCAAAAACTCTGGCGAAAACCTGCTTGAAATCATCAACCAGGTACTGGATTTTTCTAGGATAGAACAAGGAAAAGCAAAACTCAATTACCGCACTTTCCCCGTTCAGGAGCTATCAACAGATGCAGAAAACCTGTTCAAAAGTATTTGCCAAAAACCCATTGCTTTTGAGTTATCCACAGACAGCAGCCTGCCATCCCATATAAAAGCCGATCAGACCCGCATTGAACAAATTATTCACAACTTGCTATCCAACGCAGTAAAGTTTACAAACCAGGGGAAGATTATGCTACGCATCCAACGTGTAAAGCAGCAGATTCCCGGTAACGGGCTTACCATCAAAGTAATAGTTACCGATACGGGCAGGGGTATCCCAGCCCAAAANCACAGGCATATATTTGAACCTTTCATACAGTTTGAAGATCATGACACCCGTGTTTATGAAGGCACAGGACTGGGATTGTCCATCAGTAAAAAGCTGGCCGAAATGCACGGGGGAGAAATAGGTTTTGATAGTAAATGGGGTAAGGGGAGCACTTTCTGGTTTACTTTTAATGCCCGGGCAGAAGAGTTGCAAAGTGGTGAAGACAAATCATCCAGGCCCAAACCAAAAATCAACCAACTGAACATCCTTTTTGCCGAAGATAAAAAGGTAAACCAACAGGTCGTAAAGCTTATCCTTAATTCTATGGGACACCGGGTGGTGCTGGCAGAGAATGGGGATGAAGCACTGGATAAGTATAGTAAGGAACGCTTTGACCTTATCCTGTTGGATATACAAATGCCTGTGATGGATGGTATAACCACAATGAAAAAACTAAAAATGACCTACAAAAAACTGCCCCCAATTATTGGGCTTAGTGCCAATGCTTTCGAAGGGGACAAAGAAAAATACACTGGCCAGGGGATGGACGCCTACCTGACCAAACCCATCAAAAAAGAAACGCTGGAAGAAATGTTGATAAGTTTTTTCCAAAATAAATAAGCCTTTTTTGTTTTTAACCCCACCGGCATGAGAATCTACCCTGTTCCCCTTCTTTAAAACACCCGGGACAAATAAATTGCATCAATTAATCTACAAGTTTCTTAAATAAATAGTTATTTTTGTTTTCAGGAGCTATAAAAGCTGGTTCCTGTTGTGTTTTATAAGCACCAGGTCTTTTTTTTATAGAGGAAACAAAGGAAAACAATTCACACAAAAGGAGGAAATAAGGGAGTTACACCGCCCAAAAACCTTCGGTTTATTGTACGTTTTTATACAGGCATGCGCCCCACTCGTTTACATACAAAGCAAGGCAGCAACAATTCGCTTAGAAAGACAACCAGGACTGTCATGATGGTGGGGTTGATTGTCATTTCCTTTTTATTGTTACTTGCCGGAGCTTATTATTTAAACAGTTTTTACAACCACTTTTACGCCAGAACAGAAAGCACCATCACCAATATTGCAGATATCAAAGCGTCCGCAATAGCTAACTGGAAAACCCAGAGGACCAGGGATGCAGAGTTTCTCATGAGCAATACCCGGGTCAATGAGCTTGCAGCCAAGTTGGCCAACAACCAGGAACTTCACACCACAAAACAACAACTTCTCGACGAACTTCAGCCTTTTTTAAAGGATCACTCCTATGATGTTATCTTGGTTGATAAGCTTTATAACGTGCTGTTTTCATCACCCCAAAACACACCCCCTCCTGAGCGTGATGTTTTTTCTGAAATAATCAGCACCATTGCACCGGGGGACAACCCGGGGTTTGTGTCTTTTTATCGTAACAAAAGCAACAACCAATGGTACCTTGCTGTGGTGTCCCCCCTTCATCTTCATGCACACCCGGCACCCCTTTACCTGATAATGCGTATCAATCCCTCTTACGGATTATACGATACTTTCTGGCAGCAAAACTCCGTTGCCACCAAAGCTTCAAGCTATTTCATATTCAGGAAAGATGATACATACTTTACTTTCCTGCCATCTGACACGGTGCATAGAAAAGATTATTTTCAAAAAGTGGATAAGTACATCACAGAGGGGTTGATTAAAAAGTTGATGGATGACAGTACAAGCATGCAAACAGGCACAGGCTTTGGCGGGGAAAAAGTATTTGCCGCACTTTCTCCTGTGGGAGATACAAGCTGGTACGTTATCTCCCAAATGGACAAAGGAGTGCATTTGCAAGCCATCAGCAAAAGGGCCTGGGCAGTATTTATTGCGGGTGGCATTTTTTTGCTAAGTATTGTAGCCCTGGGCTTTGTGTTATCCCGTCAGCAGCAATTGCGCCTGTTACGCATGAGCCATGAAAACGAATTACTACTTGACGATCTTATAAACAACCAGCCTTCCGGTATTTACAGAGTTTCGGTCAGGCCGACCCTCTTCCAAAATATAAAAAACAAATTCCCGGTACAATACATTTTTGTAAGCAAGCAGCACGAAGTAATCACAGGCTTGTCGGAAAAGGCACTTCGCGAAAACCCCAAAGTAATACTGGACGTCATTCACCCTGATGAAAGGGAAGAGTTTTACCAGGTGAATAAAATGTCGGTTGAAAAAATAATGCCTTTCAAGTGGGATGGCCGACTTATAAAAAACAACCAGGTACATTGGGTTCGCTTTGAATCTGTACCAAGGCTCAACCCTCCCGATGAAGTGGTATTTACAGGGGTGGTCATTGATATTACTCACGAAAAGGAGCTGGAGGAAAATATCCGCAAGCGGGAGACTTTTGGCCAACTAATCACTAAGCTCTCATCCAGCTTTGTAAATGTGCCTGTCAATGACTACGATGAAACGATATACAATGCTCTTAGGGAAATTGGTCAGTTTAGCAATACGGATCGCTCCTATATCTTCATTTGGAACCAGGAAAACAATACCCTTGAAAACACCCACGAATGGACTGCATCGGGGACAGAACCCCAAATACAGAACCTGCAAAGCCTGCCATGTGAAGATATCCCCTATTGGATGAAAAAGCTTAACAACTTTGAACCCATCCTTATCCATGATGTCAGCAAGCTCCCTGGAGAATGGGAAACAGAGCGTAAAATCCTTGAACCACAGGGGGTAAAATCATTGATTGTGGTCCCGATAATTTCTGAGGAAAAGCTATATGGGTTTGTGGGTTTCGACTCGGTTAAAACACATCGCACGTGGAAAGACTATGAAATGCAAATGCTGAGCGTGTTTGCCGATATGGTTTACAACGCACTGGAGCGAAAAAAAGCCGAACAGAGCCTCCTTGAATCACAGCAAATGCTTCGTCTTATCCTTGACAGTATTGATGTCAGGGTGTTTTGGAAAGACACAAACCTAAAGTACAAGGGATGTAATTTGGCATTTTTGAAAGATGCCGGCCTGGAAAAAATGGAAGATATTATTGGCAAAGACGATTATCAGCAAAAATGGATTGAACAGGCAGAACAGTACCGCAGAGACGACCTGGAAGTTATAAAAAACAACCAACCCAAACTCAATTTTGAGGAGGTCCAAACAACCCCCCATGGAGGCACCAAATGGCTCAACACCTCAAAAATCCCCTTACGAAACAGCAAAGGGGAGGTCATTGGTATGCTGGGCACATATCAAAACATCACCGAGAAAAAACTGGCCAAAGATGCTATGGAGGCATCAGAAAAACGCTACCGCACGCTCACAGAAAATGCCTTCGATGGAATCTACCTGCTACGCAACAAAAGTTTTGAATATGTGAATCAACGTTTTTGTGAGATCACAGGTTACTCCTTTGAAGTGCTTACTGATAAAAAGTTTGATATTTTAAGCTTGTTCACTCCTGAAAGCAGGAAAAAAGCAGAAGAAAGGAACCAGGCAAGAAAACAGGGCCAGCCGATTCCCAGCACCTACGAAATGCAGGTGAACACTCCAGCAGGAGAGGTCAGGGATATCGAAATAAGCACCAACCAGCTGAATGAAATAGGAGAGGAAAATCTTATCCTGGGCATCATGCGCGATATTACCGAACGTAAAAACAATGAAGCCCTTCGCAATGATATTGCCATTGCCAGGAAATCGGCCCAGTTTAAACAAAATTTCCTGGCCAATATGAGCCATGAAATACGCACCCCCCTTACAGGTGTTTTGGGCATGATTGAAATCCTTTCCAAAACACCGCTCAATGAAAGCCAGTCAGACTATATTAACACGCTGAGACTTTCCACAGAAAACTTAAGGGAAATCATCAACCAAATACTGGACTACTCAAAAATCGAAGCAGGGAAAGTTAAACTTAAACCCTCTGATTTTCAATTTGGCGAGATGATTAACGCCATCATCAAAGTACACAGCAACGCTTTCAAGAAAAAAAACATAGATACCAACGTTTCCATCGGCCAGGAGGTTCCTTCCACTATAAAAGCCGACGAGCAAAGGGTTATGCAAATTCTCAACAATTTGCTCTCAAATGCAGTTAAATTCACCGACCATGGGAAGATAGACATGCTGGCTTCTGCAAGTAAGGGACCTGATAATGACTCCTGGATCATTAAAATCACTGTAACCGACACAGGCATTGGAATAGCCCCACAAGCACTGGAGTCTCTTTTTCAGCCATTTAAACAAGTGGATTTAGCAGATACACGCAACTTTGAGGGAACCGGCCTGGGCCTGGCCATTTCAAAAGATTTGGCAGAGCTGATGGGAGGAGAAATTGGAGCTAAAAGCACTCCTGGTAAAGGGAGTACTTTCTGGTTCACTTTTGTTGCACACGATGCTTCTGATATTGAAAAAAACCCGCCAGTGGAGAAA
>SL_3KL_010_SEDDRAFT_10001873_pt1 | contig 19231 bp, 15 predicted proteins | sample SodLakKL_010_SED_2_FD_10381 | JGI IMG/M metagenome (IMG submission 10381) | reverse complement strand
ACCACATGCAGGAGGCCAAGGGTTTCGTGATTCATCGGTTTCACCAGGACTTGGTACCCTTTGCTTTCGAGTCTTTTCTTGAGGGCAAGAGCATTTTTCTGTTCCCTGAAGGAACCCACTTGTACCCCATACACCATGGACCCTCTGGGCGGCGAAGGTCTGAACCTTTCTGCAGGGGCATCCTGTCTCGTGGGCGGGGGCTGCGCAGGGGAAGGCCTTTGCAGGGCAGCCTGTTTGGGGAGTTCATGCCTTTCGGGCTTCACGGCGTCGGGAGAAAGAGCTGGGGTAGAAGAATCGGGCAGTGCTTGTCTGCGTTCAGAATCTCCCGTTGGTGCTGTCCTGGCAGGTGCTTCCGCACCTTTCTCCAGGCTTTGCAAGCGCTCCATGGATTCGCGCGCATCGGTGCTCAGAACTCTCTCTTCCTCGGCAGCTTCTTCCCGCCCGTCAAGGAAGCTGAATGCTGAAGGGTCCTCCTGTGCTCTGAACATGTCGGCGGGCACATCACTTCTTCCGAGGGAATCTTCCTGCATGAGCTGCAGTGCTCTGGGAATTTCCCTCACAACCACACCCTTTTCCGCTTCGGGTTTTCTGGAAACATCATGGCTGCCTCTGTCCCTGGTGACCAATGGAGTCAAAACGACCAGAAGGATGAAAGCCAGCGCACCCCACAACAAGATTTTGAAATGGGATCGGGCACCCCCTTCTTTTTTTCCTTTGGACCCTTTCTGCAGGAAGACTTTTTTTGTCATTTTAACCCCCTAACGCATGGATTCAGCCTTCTTTATGGCCCTTTCAAATCCCGGCAAGGATCTCTCTATGGTTTCATCCGCCACACAGTAGGCTATTCTGAAATACCCGGGTCCTCCAAATCCGCTTCCCGGCACTGTGAGGATATTCTCTTCCTGGAGAAGTTTCACAAAATCCACATCGTCGGGCAAGGGGCTTCGAGGAAAAAGGTAAAATGCTCCGGGAGGATTGATCAGCTCGTAACCGAAGCTCTTGAGAGCCGTCACCAACATGTCCCGTTTACGCGCGTAAGCTCCCACATCCACGCACACACCCTGCAGAGAAGAAATGGCCCGCTGCATGAGGGCAGGGGCATTGACAAACCCCAAAATTCGATTGGCCAGAGTCATGGCACCCATGATCTCCTTTCCTTGGTCCGCTGCGGGATTGACAGCTGCAAACCCGATTCGCTCACCAGGAAGTGACAAGTCTTTTGAGTAACTTGTGGCCATGATGGAATGGGGATAGTATTTCAGGATGCAAGGCACGGACACTCCGTCATAGACAATTTTCCGGTAGGGTTCATCGGAAACCAGATAAACAGGGCGCCCCAGCTCTGCCCCTTTTCTGTTGAGCATTGCTCCCAGCTGTTGCAAAGAAGAAGCCGAATAGATCTGTCCACTGGGATTGTTGGGAGAGTTGATCAGAAGAACTTTCGTTTCAGGTCCAATGGCATTTTCGATGGCTTGCAGGTCAAGAGTGAAGTCGCTTTTTGTGGGAACGACTTTCAGGCTGCCCCCATGGTTGTCCGCATAAAACCCATATTCCACAAAATAAGGAGCTGGAACGAGCACTTCATCTCCCGAGTCAAGCAGCGCCTTCAAAATGATGTTGAGTGCTCCCGCCGCACCGCATGTGGCTATGATCCAGTCTGCCGTGAGGGGAAAGTCGTGTTCCTGGGCCAAGTACTGTGCAACGGCTGTGCGCGTTTCCAGCAAACCGGCATTGGGCATGTAGCTGTGCATTCCGGGAACATTTTTCTGGATGACTTCCAAAATCCTCTCGTTCACCACAGGGGGCGGTGGCACATTGGGATTTCCAAGGCTGAAATCGTAGACGTTTTCATTTCCATGAATTGCCTTGAGCCGGGCGCCCTCTTCGAACATTTTGCGAATCCATGAACTGCTTTCCATAAATTGAATCATCTTTTTGGCCACCGCCATATTGACTTCCTCCGTGCTTTCTCGAGATGTTCGATCAGAGACTCTCGGGCTACCGGTCGTCGCTGCCAGGTTCGTTCATGTCTCACCGGTCAGCACTATAAAAGAGAAAAGGATCATCATGCAAGCAATTAAGATGACTGTGGCAGGCCCCTTGCAGAACATGTGCAAACAAAGGACTCTGCACTCAGAAGCTACAGATCCTTTTGTTTTTTAATGCTTTCGTGAGGTAATCCATATCATGCCTCAAAAGACTGTGCTATAGAGTACGATAATTGTCAGGCGGACGTCGTTTTGTGAAAAGATTGAAAGGAGTGGCAATGAAAGTTGCTTATTTGAGTATGGAAATCGGCCTCACTGCCAATATTCCCACTTACAGCGGCGGACTCGGCATACTGGCCGGGGACCACATTAAATCGGCGGCGGATCTGAATATTCCTCTGGTGGCCGTGACACTTCTCTACAAGAGAGGATACTTCATACAGAGCATCAATCCCATGGGACAGCAGGAGGAGATGTACCCCTATTTTGATCCCAGAGCCTTCATGGAACCCCTGCCCTTCAAAGTAACCATAAAAATCGAAGGGCGGGATGTCCACGTAGGGGTCTGGAAGCACAATCAGGTGGGCATAAAAGGTCGCGTGCCCGTTTATTTTCTTGACACGGATCTGCCCATCAACGCACCGGACGATCGACTGATCACCCAATTTCTATACGGAGGGGATACCCACACCCGCATTTGCCAGGAGGCCGTGCTGGGCATTGGGGGATATCTGGTCCTCAAAAGACTGGAAAAGGGAATCACCACTTATCACATGAATGAAGGACACGCGGTCTTTCTGACCCTTGCCCTTCTGAAGGACGAAGGTGGAAACGAGGACAAGGTGCGGGAAAAGTGTGTTTTCACCACGCACACTCCCGTCCCCGCCGGCCATGACAAATTCGACTATGCCATGGCCCATGAAGTGCTCGGCCCTTACCTGCCCTCCAACATTCGAAAACTTGCGGGGAATGATCTTCTCAATACCACGGTGCTCGCCTTGAATCTTTCACGGGCCGCCAATGGAGTGAGTGAACTTCACGGTGAAATATCAAGGCAGATGTTTCCGGGCTTCAACATCGGGCACATCACCAATGGCGTCCACCATTTGACATGGACGGACCCCGAATTTCGAACTCTTTACGACAAATACGTGCCCCAGTGGCGGCAGAATCCCCAGGCTCTGGCAAAAATCGACCACATCCCCGACGAAGAATTGAAAACCGCCAAATACATTGCCAAGAAGCGTCTCATTAACTATATCAACTCCGTTTCGGGAGCCGGCTTCACAGAGGACCTCCTCACCATCTGTTTTGCAAGGCGTGCGACGGCCTATAAGCGAGCCACTCTCATCTTCAGCGATCTGGAGTATCTCTTCAATCTCTCTTTCGACCGCGTGCAGTTGATCTTTGCCGGCAAGGCTCATCCTCAAGACCTGTCAGGAAAGGACCTCATCCGCGAAATTGTCAACACCAGCAAGCAATACGAGAACAGGATCCGGCTCGTGTTTCTTCCCAACTACAACATCTGGTCCGGAGCACTCATGACTCGTGGAGCCGATGTGTGGCTCAACACTCCCAGGCGCCCCCGCGAAGCCAGCGGAACAAGCGGCATGAAAGTCTGTTTCAACGGTGGAGTGAACATGAGCGTCTTAGATGGCTGGTGGAGGGAGGCGTGTAAAAACCGAGTGAACGGCTGGGCCATTGGGGATGATGAAGACCAGGACGACGATGATGCGGCGGCAGACCTCTACAAGAACCTGGACGACCTGGTGACCACTTATTACTCAAAACCCAAGCAGTGGCTTTCCATCATGAGGCGTTCCATCTCAGACATCACGCCCGTTTTCAACACCCACCGCATGGTCCTGGATTATCTGCACAAGTACTACTATTGATGGTCAATGGGGTATGAAGAGGCCTGAAGCTTTCTGGAAATCATGGAAGCTTCAGGCCTTTTTTTCTTGAAGAGCTCAAAAGAACCGAAGGTCCAGGGATGAAGAAGACCGAATGACCCCTGTGAATCCCATGCTCCCCCTCAGGACCGGTAGGAAGCGTTGATCTTCACGTAGTCATAGGAAAAGTCACAGGTGTAGGCCGTGAAGGCTGCCTCGCCCAGGCCAAGGTCCAAATGCACCCGGATGACTTTCTGCTTGAAAACCTGGGTTGCTTTTTCTTCGACGGTATCACTCAAAAGAGGAACGCCGTCGCGAAACACGCACACATCCTCGAAGTGGAGGGTCGCACGCAGGGGATCCAGAACCACCCCGGCGCGACCAGCTGCGGCCACAATGCGCCCCCAATTGGCATCCTCCCCAAAGAAAGCGGTTTTAACCAGGGGAGAATTGGCGATGGTCAAAGCGATTCTTTTTGCCGATTCCACATCCTTCGCCGAGGAAGCTGTGATTTCGATCAGTTTGGTGGCCCCCTCTCCGTCAAGCACCACTTTTTTCGCCAGATCCAGCAAAACGGCCTTGAGTCCCTCGCCGAAAGCCCGGCTTTCCTCGCTTTCCACATTGTCCAGAAGGGAGTTCCCCGCCCTTCCACTGGCCATGACCAGAAGGGTGTCGTTGGTGCTGGTGTCTCCATCCACTGTTATGGCATTGAAAGACCATGCTCCTCCCGTCCGGACCCAATGTTCCAAAACCTCCTGGGAAATGAAAGCGTCTGTGCACACGAACACAAGGAGGGTGGCCATGTCGGGAGCAATCATGCCTGAACCCTTGGCCACACCACCAATGGTCACCTTCTTCTCTCCCACCTGCACCACGGTGCTGGCCATTTTGGGAACGGTGTCCGTCGTCATGATNGCGCGGGCAACGTCCTCCCATTTATGGGGCGTCAGCCCTGCCACGAGTTCGGGAAAGACTTTTTCCACGGGCGCCAGTTCCATTTGCGGACCGATAATCCCCGTGGAGGCGACCAATATGGATTCAGGAATCACATCCAGGTTTTTCGCCGCCAGGGAAGCCATTCTCCGGGCGCGCTCCAACCCTTCTGCTCCCGTGCAGGCATTGGCAAAACCGGCGTTCACAAGAATTGCTCTGGCACGTCCCCTCTTGAGACGCTCCTGACAGAGAAGTACGGGTGCGGCGCAGAATTTATTTTTTGTGAACATTCCCGTGACAGCAGCCTCTTCCTCCGCAAGGATCAGTGCAAGATCCAGTCTGTTTTTGTATCTCATCTGGGAGGCTGCGGCCGAGACTTTGAATCCTGGAACGGTGAAAGCATCCTCACTGACCACAACACTTTTTGTGCTTTTTGCCACTTCCGCAGGGACAGGGATCATTTCTGCCAACCTTCCGATCTTTTTTCACAACCTGTGGTTTGGGAGCGCCCTCTGGAGACCCGTAATGCATGGGTTGCTCTTCCTGTTCCCTGCGCAGCTGCTGGACCTCTTCCTGGCGCTGAATCTGGACATGAAAAAGCATGCGCACGGTTTCATCCTTGATGCGCGCGATCATGTCATCGAAAAGGGCATGCCCTTCACGCTTGTAGGCAACGAGGGGATCCTGTTGACCATAACCCCTGAGTCCAATGCCCTCTTTGAGGTGATCCATGTTCAAAAGGTGATCTTTCCAAAAACTGTCCACATTTTGCAGAAGGACATAATTTTCCAGATCGCGCATGACGGACTCGCCAAACTCCTGTTCCCGCCTTTCGTAGCGCTCCCTGATGCGCGAACTGAGCTCTTCCCTTAATGTTTCGGGATTGTATTCGTCGAGAGACTCAACGGTGTAATTCATGTCCATCCCAAAAAACTGCAGAAGATCCTTGTTGAGCTTTTCGATGTCCCAGTCTTCGGCAAAGGTTTTATCCTGGACGCTTTCGGCAATGATCTCGTCGAGAACGTCTTCCACCATGTCCATGGCCACCGACTTGAGATTCTCACCGGAGAGAGTTTCACGCCTCTGTTGATAGATGACTTCTCTCTGAGTGTTCATGACGTCGTCATACTTGATCAATTGCTCGCGGATACTGAAGTTCTGGGCTTCAACACGGCTCTGGGCATTTTCGATGGCTTTGGAAATCAAGCGATGTTCAATGGGCTCATCCTCTTCCATGCCCACGCGCTGCATGAGGCCTGACAGCCGATCAGCGGCAAAAATGCGCATCAAGTCATCTTCCAGAGACAGATAAAATCTCGAGGAGCCCGGATCTCCCTGGCGGCCGGCTCGCCCTCGCAGCTGGTTGTCAATGCGCCTTGCCTCGTGTCTCTCCGTGCCGATGATGTGGAGTCCGCCCAGTTGGGCAACGCCCTTTCCGAGCACAATATCCGTTCCGCGACCCGCCATGTTGGTGGAGATGGTGACCTGGCCCATCTGTCCCGCCTGGGCGACGATCTCGGCTTCTTTTTCGTGGTGCTTGGCGTTGAGCACCTGATGGGGGACACCCTGCCGTCTGAGCATTTCACTGAGTTTCTCGGATTTGTCGATATTCACGGTGCCCACGAGCACGGGGCGCCCCTCCTCATTGAGTTCCCTGATTTCGTTCACCACCGCCCTGAATTTTTCCTTTTCTGTTCGGTAGATGCAATCGGGATGATCAATGCGAACCATTTTGCGGTGCGTGGGAATGACCACCACTTCCAGTTTGTAAATTTTGTGAAACTCGGGTGCTTCTGTGTCGGCCGTTCCGGTCATGCCGGCCAACTTGTCGTACATGCGGAAGTAGTTCTGAAAAGTGATGGAAGCGAGTGTCTGGTTTTCGTTTTCCACTTTGACACCTTCCTTGGCCTCCAGTGCCTGGTGCAAACCCTCGCTGTACCGCCTCCCCGGCATCAACCGGCCCGTGAACTCGTCAACAATGATCACCTGCCCACTTTTCACTATGTAGTCCGCATCTTTCTTGAAAAGCACATGAGCCCGCAAAGCCTGGTGCACATGATGCAGGGTATCGATGTTTCTTGGATCATAGAGGTTTTCCACGCCCAGCAGGCTTTCCACCTTCATGACACCATCTTCATTGAGGGATACGGTGCGGCTCTTTTCTTCCTTGGTGTAATGGGCCTCCTCTTTCAGGTGAGGTATGATGCGATTGATTTTGTTGTAGAGTTCCGTGGATTTTTCCGCGGGACCGGAGATGATGAGGGGAGTTCTTGCCTCATCGATGAGAATGCTGTCCACTTCGTCCACAATGGCGTAATGAAGATCGCGCTGCACCAAGTCTTCCAGGCGGAACTTCATGTTATCCCTCAGATAATCGAAACCGAACTCGTTGTTGGTTCCGTAGGTGACGTCTGCCCGGTAGGCCTCCTGTCTTTGCCGGTCGTCCATGCCATGCACGACGCAGCCCACTTGAAGTCCCAAAAAAGAGTAAAGCCTGCCCATCCACTCACTGTCGCGCCGGGCCAGGTAGTCGTTAACGGTCACAAGATGCACACCACGCCCTGTCAAAGCGTTGAGATAAACAGGCATGGTTGCCACGAGAGTCTTGCCTTCACCCGTTTTCATTTCGGCGATTTTGCCCTGATGCAGAACCACTCCGCCGATCATCTGAGCGTCAAAAGGTCTCATCCCCAGTGTGCGCACGGCTGCCTCCCGGACCACCGCAAAACTCTCGGGGAGAAGATCTTCCAGGGGTTCACCCTTTTCCAGTCGCTGGCGGAATTCAGCCGTTTTTCCAACAAGATTCTGATCGCTCAGTTTGCGAAACTGGGGCTCAAAGCTGTTGATGGCATCCACCAGGGGTGCTATCCGTTTGAGGTTGCGTTCATTTTGGCTTCCAAATATTTTCTGAAGCAAAGCACTGATCATGGCTTATCAAAAATCCTTCCAAGAATATCATGATGATCAAAAACCAATTGTTCAATGAACAAAGGCACGTACACCGTGCCCCAATAGATTAGCAATTTTTGTGCATTTATAACCCAGTGCGCCGGGATTTGCAAACCACTTGCAAAAACAAGACGTTCCCGTCTCAGTCAACCTTTGCACTCTGAGTCCTCCCCTCTCCCGGGAAAAGCACTTTCTCTTCACCAGCGAAAACAATTGAATCTTCAGCTTTGACATCTCTCCATGTGGGTTCATTTTTTGATTGGCAAATCCAGGACAAGTGCGATCTCGTCGCACAGGGGAAATTTGGGGCAGTGCAGGCAGTCCGCCCATATCTTCTGAGGAAAAATGCTTTTGTCCACCACGTGAAATCCCATGTGCCTAAAAAATTCCTTCTCATAGGTGAGCGTGAAAATGCGAGAAATTCCAATGCACTTGGCTTCTTCAATGCAGGCGGAAACCAGTTTTCCTCCCAGACCTTTCTTCTGATGTGACGAAAGGACAGCGAGGGACCTTATTTCTGCCAGATTGTCCCACATAATGTGCAGACTGCAGCAGCCCACGAGGGTCCCCGTGTCATTGTCGACCGCCACAAAAATGTCTCGCACATGGGTGTAAAGTTCACTGAGCGATCGGCTCAGCAATTTTTCATCCTTGGCGAAGACGTCCAGCAGCTTCTGAATGGCGGGAACATCACCGATGGTGGCTTTTCGTATCATTCGTGGTCCCATCCTTTCTTGCACACAGTTTTCAATTCCCGGGGCCATGCCTCCTTCTCCTTCGCGTAAAAAAGTTCGGGAGTGGATGCCAGGAACCAATGCGAAAAAGAGGATCGTTCTGCTGAAGGTGCTTGCGCCTCAAGGTTTACGGGATTCATTCTCCTATGATCTTCACCAGAACGCGCTTGGGTCGTCTGCCGTCAAACTCACCATAGAAAATCTGTTCCCAGGTTCCCAGGTCAAGCCTTCCCTCCGTGACCGCAACCACCACCTCACGCCCCATGATTTGCCGCTTCATGTGTGCGTCGGCATTGTCTTCTCCCACATTATGCCTGTACTGGAATACGGGTTCATGAGGGGCGAGTTTTTCGAGCCAGACCTCATAGTCGTGATGCAGGCCATGCTCATCGTCATTGATGAAGACCGAAGCGGTGATGTGCATGGCATTGCAGAGCACCAGCCCTTCTCGAATGCCACTTTCCCGCAGACACTCTTCAACATGAGGAGTCATGTTGATGAAAGCTCTTCGAGAGGGAACATGCCACGAGATTTCTTTACGATAGGATTTCATGGAAGCGCCTCCTGGAATTATTCGTCGGTCAGGAAATTTGCAAGCACCGCATCGGTGACTCAAGGGGGCCAATATGGAACACTTCCTTTTTCCCAGCCCCTCACAAGGTCGATTATTATAGAGAATGACCATATATTGGCAAAGTGCAACTTGTCGAGAGGATACAATCCACACCATATCCCTATGCCCTAGGGGCCCACTGGAAAATGGAGCACAAGTGAATTAGAAATTGGAAGGCTTTTGCTTCCTTTACCCTCCTGTACGACATGGCTGCATTCCCTCAAGGCATTTGTGCGTTCTCATTTTTCTTTTGTTTTGGGACTTGAGAAAAAAGACTCTCTCCGAGTAAAATTCCTTCGAAGATTATGACAAGGCCTAAATGCTTGCAGTTGCGCAAATGCTGTCTTCTCCATACCAATCCGCATGCTTTTGCAGCACACTTCGACATTCAGTTTGTTTGGATTTATAAACCCTGGCGTGATTTTGGTTCCCAGTCAAGCTATGGGAACAGATCAAGGAGATTTCCCGTTGCACATCCACAAAGTGGTGAGCCTGAACTTGAACATCAGGGGGTTGGGTCAATCGCCCACCATTGTCATCAATGAAAAAAGCAAAGAACTTCAAAGACAGGGGAAAACCGTCTACCGCCTCGGTTTGGGGCAGTCGCCCTTTCCCGTGCCGCTGCCCGTGGTGGAGTCCCTCAAGATCAATGCTCATGAAAAGGACTATCTTCCAGCAGCGGGCTTGACCACGCTGCGTGAAGCGGTGGCCGAATTTCATCGCAAGCGGGATGGTGTGGAGGTGCAGCCGGAAAATGTGCTCATCGGTCCCGGATCCAAAGAACTCATGTTTCTCCTTCAGCTCGTCTATTATGGTGAACTGATGGTGCCCACTCCGTGCTGGGTTTCCTATGTTCCCCAGGCAACCATCATTGGCAAGAGAATCAGTCTCATTCCCACCCGCTTCGAAGACAAGTGGCACATCACCGCAGAGAGTCTCGAAAGAAGGTGCGCCTCGGAGAAAGACGATTTCCGACCTCGCATCCTCATTCTCAATTATCCCGGCAACCCTGAGGGTTCCACTTACAGTGCGGGAGACCTGGAAGATCTGGCTAACGTGGCTCGAAAATATCGTGTCGTCCTTCTGTCCGACGAAATTTACGGACAAATTCATCACCGGGGCAACCACATCTCCGTGGCTCGCTATTATCCTGAAGGAACCATCATCAGCTCCGGTCTTTCAAAATGGTGCGGAGCCGGCGGTTGGCGTCTGGGAACCTTTGCCTTTCCTCCCGACATGGATTGGCTGCTGGATTCCATGACCGCAGTGGCCAGCGAAACCTTCACCTCGGTGAGCGCTCCCATACAATATGCTTCCGTTCAGGCTTTTCGGGGTGGCACTCTCATTGAAAGATATCTCTGGCACACCCGGCGCATTCTTGCACGGCTGGGAAATCAGTGTGCCCAAATGCTTCAAGATGCGGGGGCAAGGCTTCACTCTCCTGAAGGGGCCTTTTATCTTTTTCCCGACTTTTCTCCTCTGGCACCCCAACTGGCACGCCGGGGCATAAGGGACAGCACCACTTTCTGTGAGCGTCTGCTCCATGAGACGGGCGTGGCCATTCTTCCCGGGGAAGCTTTCGGCAGGCCACCGGAGGAGTTGACCGCAAGAATTGCCTATGTGGACTTTGATGGAGCAAATGCGCTCACGGCCAGCGAAACGTATCCCCTCGATGAACCTCTTCCGGAGGATTTCACGGAAAACTTTTGTCACAGCACAGTCAAAGCCATGGAACTCCTGGTGCAGTGGATTCAGGACTGACATGGCGCCCCCAAAAGCTTTGCTGAATGTTGCTTTCCATCACTGCCCATGAAGAATTCCAACCCTTTCCAAGGGCGTGGCATGATGAACATTCCACACAGGGAATCCAGAAGGCGAGAAGTGAACTCCCATTCCTGCGGAAATTAAGGTGAGGATAATGACCCATGCTCAACATGAATAGGTACACCAGAGAAAACCTGCTCTCCAAAATTCCTGAAGTGGTGGAGATTGCCAAAAAATCTGAGTCAGTGGACGATTTTCGCCGAGAGCTTTCCAACCATGCCCATCGAATGGAGTACGAAACCTTTCATGACTACAGCTCTTTCACCGAAGGATCCATCATAAGAGTGCGGGACTGCGCTCGAGTGGTCCAGATGATCGTCACAAAACGGTCGGAAGATCGAGCCCAGTTTTCCGCAGCGGAAGCACTCAGGGACATAATCCTGGGAACTCCCAGACCGGACCTTTCTCCAGCCTTTTACGCAGAGATGCTCTATCTCTTCCAGGGACTTGCGGGCCGGGGCCCCGGCAACCAGCTCGCCGATTCTCACCTGTCCACGAGTCCCCTGGAGGGCCGTGAAGCGGCCATTGAACGATCCCAACAACTGGACACTCTTTCACGGGAAGTGGAAAAGTACGCGGACAAGTGCCCCTCAGGGCTGGGCAAAGAGGCCATTCAGCGCCGGGAACGCAGGCGGGAAAGGATTCTTGCGGGGCTCGGCGCTTCCCATGAACAGTGGTATGACTGGCGCTGGCAATACCAAAACATCATGCGTGATGCGGAAGTCATTGCTGAACTGGTGGAGCTCTCCCCCCAGGAACGAGAAGCCATAGCAAATGCTCGAAAGGCTCGAATTCCCTTTGGCATCACTCCGCATTACCTGTCACTCATGGATGATGAGCCCGGCTCCACCAGAGACCGCGCCGTCCGAGCACAGGTGATTCCACCCCTTGATTATGTGGAGCATATGAAATCCTATGGAAACCAGGGCAACCCATGCCTGGACTTCATGCGGGAAAGCGACACGTCGCCCATAGATCTGGTGACAAGAAGGTATCCGAGCATTTGTATCTTCAAACCTTTCAACACCTGCCCTCAGATTTGCGTCTATTGCCAGAGGAACTGGGAAATCGATGATGCCATGGCCCCTGGAGCCCTTGCCCCTGAAGAGGACATAGCTGCTGCATTGAAGTGGATCCAGGAGCATCCCGCAATCCACGAAGTGCTCATCACGGGCGGTGATCCTCTCGCCATGACTGACGATCAGTTTGCTCGAGTGCTGCAGGGAGTGTCACAAATCCCTTCGGTGGAACGAATCCGAATCGGAAGCCGCACTCCGGTCACCGCTCCCATGCGCATCACGGAAAAGCTGGCAGACCTGCTGGCCGGGCAGCGTGAGCCGGGTAAGCGCCAGGTCGCCCTTGTGACCCACATACAACACCCTTACGAATTGACGCCGGAAACAGCTGCAGCCATTGAGCGCTTGAGGATTCGGGGCATATCCGTTTTCAATCAGCTCGTGTACACATTTTATGTGTCGCGCCGCTTTGAAGCGGTGTCTCTACGCCGCAATCTTGCTCAAGTAGGCGTGGAACCCTACTACACCTTCAACACCAAGGGCAAAGAGGAAACCATAGAGTACCGTGTCCCCATTGCAAGGCTTCTTCAGGAGCAAAAGGAAGAAGCCAGGCTGCTTCCCGGAATTTCACGCACCGATGANGCAGTATACAATGTGCCGGGAATGGGAAAGAATTATTTGAGGGCCTACCACCATCGAGANCTCATCGCCATTTTGCCGGACGGGTCGNGACTCTACGAATTCCATCCATGGGAAAAGAACATATCGGGTTTTACATCGACCTTTGCGAGCGAAGATGTTCCCATTCTCGATTACCTCATAAGATTGGACGGCGTGGGCGAGGATGTATCCGACTATGAGACCATCTGGTACTATCATTGAACGGGAAACAGCGCTTTTACCCGGCGACAGTTGGAGATGCTGCATCGCCTCCATGCAGCATGATCCAAACCCCCATTCGATGCATGGAGGAGAAAGGGGTCAAAGGGTTCGGTCACACTGATCCGGTTCCGGAATGGAGGAACCGCGGGGATGCCCATTTTGCCAGGGCCAACGTCCTTCCACTTCCAGGTGAAGCGTCACGCTGAGAAAGGTGCGGACCACAACGATGAGACCCAGGACACTCACGTTTTCCAGGGTTGGGGCCACGGCAACGGTGCGAATGATGTCCCCCGCAATGAGAAACTCCAGTCCCAGGAGAATGGCCCTTGCCAGATCCTGACGATACAGTCTATAGGATTGCTTGTAGCTCGTGTGTGGGGGGCGTTTGGCGAAGCGAAAGGTGGCTATCACGGCCCCCGCCACTATGACGAACACACCCACGGCATCAACGGTCTGACCAATGAGTTCCATGGTTTCATGATAGGCAATCATTCGGCTCACCACCTCTTGAACATCTTAATTTCCATAGACCCATGCACCAGACGCCGGAGCCCTTGGAGAGCATGAAGAAGCCTCACCCTTCCCCCCTCAGGATGAAGGGGCTGAATGGGCACCAATGGCCGAAGCGACCTCAAGGCTGAGCAGATACACGAGCCGGTTGTGAGCGTCGACCAATGCCTCGAAACCGTCTTCCCTGCTAGTGACGGTGAAAGAAAATTTTTTCGATTCCTGCAGGCCCTTTTGGCTCCCATCATATAGATTCCAATGCCCAATGAGAGAAACATCCCCCCCCAAACTTCCATCAAATCGCACGACATCAACGATCACCTGATAGTCGGGTCTCAAGGAACTCCTCCAGGGGAAGGCAAAAACCAGGCCAGGTTCGAGCAGCCGGGACATGTTCTGAGCCATGACCCTCGGCATGCTCTCGCTCAGCGGTTCGGCCCAGCGGTGAAACTCGTTGACAAGCAATTCGTTTCCGGGAGTTCGGGAAACAATTTGAGGACGATTCAAATATTCCGGTATCTTAAAGGGGCCCACACCCACGCGAACGGACTTCTTCAGAAGCATTTCTGAGGGCGTGATGGCACTGGCTTTGTCGAGGGATTCGATCTCGCTCAGCAGAAAAGTTCTCGAGGGCTTGCTGGGAGTTCCCAGACACGCAGAAAACCCTGCAAGCACGGCCAAAAGCCAGATGACACGGGTGATGTTTTTAAAGGTCGCTCGATGTCTCATTCCTGCTCCTCTCATGGTCTTCTTCCGCGCAACAGGGATTCAGGGTGCTGTTGCAAATAGTCGGCAAGCACACGGATAGAGCGGGCAGCAGAAGTCAACTCAACTGAAAGTTGCTGCAGGTTGTGCATGAGGGGGGAATCCTCCTGTGCAACAGCAGCCATGCCTTCCATAGCCTCCTGGGTTGACTTGACGGTGCTTTCCAGTTTTTCCATCAAATCCGGCAAGCGCCGATCCACTTCGCCTGCCACGTTATGCATCGCATCCATTGTACCGTCTGCCCTGTCGAGGATGGAGGAAAGTCTCCTGTTGAGCTCACCAAAGGTTTGGCTCATCTCACGCATGGCAAGAGTGCCCTCGGTCAAAAGCGGGTCTGCATGCACATCAATTTTCATCACAAGCGCATTCAACCCCTCAAGGGCTTCATGAAAACCTCGAATGATCGCCAGGGTTTCCGGTGAATCAAGGAACTCGCGAACAGTTTTGAGAATTTCCGTGACCTGCTCAAGGAGCTCTTCGATGGGGGCCTCTTCAAATCTTCGCAAAAAATCTTCAAGATCTGATGGTATGGTCGGAATCTCCGGGTACTCTCTTATGNTTCCCACAAGGCGCTCGCGCGTCTCAGGCTTGAAGTCCAGTTCGATCATGAGAAGACCCGTCACAAAACTCTGCACCGTCAATTGTGCCCTCAAGCCTCTCTCAATCAAATGCTTCACGTCCAGTCCATTGGGCCGGCCGTCCTCCCGAACCACGGTGAGCCTTGCCGCTTCTATCTCAAAAAACACAGGGATGAGATGATCGATATGATCGGTGCCAATGCGAAGCTGAATATCAGTGACCGTTCCCACCTTCACACCACGAAATGTCACGGGAGCCCCAACATTCAAACCCTTGACCGATCCATCAAAAAAAGCCACGCATTTCACCTTTTCTCTGAAAAAGCCTGCGCTCAAGAGGAAAATGGCGGTGAGGGCCAGGACCAGTCCGCCCACAACAAACGATCCGATCAGTTTGGGATTTGCTTTTTTGCTCATGAACCAATGACTCCCCTTTTAAGGGTCTTCCTGTTCCACAGGAAACGAATCACCTTAAATATCCGTCAGCTGTCTTGAAATGGCCGAAAAAAATCATGCTCTCTGATTGAAAAAGAAAATTCAGAGGCCGTCTGTTTTTTTGGAATCGTATTCCCCGCGGGTGAGAAACTTGAGAACCTTCCTGTCGGAGGATTCCTTCAGAAGGTGATGGGGATTCCCAAGAGCGGTCATGGTTTTTGTGTCGCTGTCGAGAAAAACAGCTTTGTCGCCGATGGCAAATATGCTTGGCAACTCGTGGGTGACCACCACCACCGTTGCCCCCAGGCTGTCCCGAAGTTCCAAAATCAGATCATCCAGCATGCGGGCACTCACTGGATCCAGGCCTGCCGATGGCTCATCGAAAAATAGGATTTCGGGGTCAAGGGCAATGGCTCTTGCCAGGGCGGCCCTTTTTCTCATGCCGCCACTCACTTCAGAAGGATAAAACTGTTCGAATCCACCCAGGCCCACCAGCGCCAATTTCAATGAAACAAGGTCTCTGATGTCGGAGCCCCTGAGATCAGAATATTCCATGAGAGGCAAAGCCACGTTCTCTTCCAGGGTCATGGAGCTCCACAGCGCGCCACTTTGGTAGAGAATGCCCGAACGACGCATGATGGCATCGCGATCCCGTGATTCAATTTCCCAAAAACTGACATCTCCATAAAAAACCCGGCCCCTGGAAGGTTCCATAAGACCGATGAGGTGCTTGAGCAGGGTGCTCTTGCCGCACCCGCTGCCTCCCATGATGACAAAGATCTCTCCCCTGCCAATGGAAAAATTCAGATCTCGCTGAATGACAAAACTGCCGTAGGCCATTTCCAGGTCTACCACCGTGATGTGAGATTCTTGGCGTCCCTTAAGTTCAGCGGCTTCCATAGGATCCTCAAATTCCCAGCATACTTGTGATCACTGTCACGATCGAATCGGCAACGATGATCCAGACAATCCCCGTGACCACTGCAGAGGTCGTGGCCAGTCCCACGGCGGAAGCACTGCGACCACACTGCATGCCCCTCAAACACCCCGAAAGAGCCACCAGAACTCCAAAGATGGCACTTTTCACCAGCCCGATTGAAACATCTGTCAGTGTGATAGCCATTTGAGTTTGATGAGAGTACTGTACCCATGGCAGATCGAGCATCCAGGTTCCCACGATGGCGCCGCCGAGAATTCCCAGAAAAAGAGAGTAAAAGTAGAGGAAGGGCATCATGAGCATCAAGGCAAGCATCCTTGGCAACACCAGAAATTCCATGGGTGAAATGCCAAAGGTTCGAAAGGCATCGATTTCTTCATTGACCTGCATGGTGCCCAGTTGAGCGGCAAAAGCTGCACCTGTGCGCCCTGCCATGATGATCCCTGTCATCATGGCAGCCATCTCACGCGCCATGGCAAGGGCAACCAGATCCGCCACAAAAATCTGGGCGCCGAACATTCTCAGTTGCACGGCTCCCACAAAGGCAAAAATCAGCCCCACAAGTATGCTGATGAGGGACACAATGGGCAGAGCATTGACCCCGCATTCCTGAATGACCCCCAACAGGTCGGAGCGGCGCATCTGCGCTCTGCCCCTAAAGAGATTGACAAACGCCAGCGTGGCACGGCCAATGAAATCTATGATCTCCCCGGCAGCACGGTACCACTTTAAAGCCTCATGACCAATGCGGTTGAGGAGGGAGAGCTCCTCTTCCCGATCTCCCGTTTCCTTGCGCGAGGTTGCCGATGCAAGCTTTAGCAGGCGATCGGCACCTTCGGGAAGCCCCTCAAAATCCACCTGAACATGTTTTTCCCGGGAAAACTTTCTGAAGCGTTCCAGAAACACCAGCAAAGTGGAATCCCAGTGGGTGACATTCCCGGCATGAATTCGAATGCGATGGTAGTCCCCCTGGGACTTCAATGTTCGGGCCACCTTCGAAAAAGCTGGAATTCCCTGAGAAATGGTCCAGGAACCGGACAACTTTATTTCAACAGTGGCTCCATCGCGGGCGAAAGCAATGGGTGATTCCAAAGGCTGACTCTGAACTTCATCATTCATAGAAGGTTAAGACTCTTTTGCGAGAATCGTTGCGAATCCTCTGGAACAAACGGGCTGGCCATAAAAATTGCCCCCATGTCAACGGGTGAATTATCTTGCATATACCCATTGCGATGCAGGCCGCACACCCAGCGCCTCAACTTTTTCGCTGTAGAGGGCCACTCCGCGCACGTATTCCCCGTCAGGATTGTAGCGTCGAAATGCGTGGGCACTTCCTCTGCTGTGGTAACCATTCATGGCCAGATAATTGCCCACGGACATGATGGCGTCCGGTATCGTATTGAGGTCGATCCTTCCATCCCCATCGCCGTCGGCCGCATAAACCATGGAGGCGGGCATGAACTGGGGAATGCCAATGGCTCCCGCCCATGACCCCTTCACCGTGGTGACATCGAATCCCCCCTGTTGTGCCTGGATCAGGAGTTCCCCCAGATTGTTGATGGCCCGGCTTCTGATGCGTTCGATACGCTGGAGAGCTTCCGGTCTGGGCATGGAACCCTCCACACCGTACGCCCCATGGGCATAGTGCCATCTCTCCATTTCATCGATGAAAAATATCTGGCCCACAAAAATTCTCAAGACATCGTATCTCCCTCGAAACTGGCCAAGTCTTGACTCCCAGTTCAAAATGGCAACGATGTCTTGAGGCTTCACGCCAGTTTTCTCATAAGTTCTCTGGAAAACGCTTCGATGCTCTTCAAAAAAAGCCGCACCCTCCGAAAGGGTTCTTTCGTTCACCATTCTTGGAACCACATTTCTGTGCTGCTGGCGTTGCATGCGCACCGATTGGGGCGAAGCAATGAATTCCAGCCGCGCCATGTGGGCTTCGTCCATGCGAACGGCTTCCACGTCGGAAAGAAGAGCTTCCAGATCTTCGCGAGACAGGTGGGGCTTCACTCTTTCATAGAGCCTTTCAAATTCCCTGGGGTGGGCTTTCCAGAAATCAGTCTCCCACTGTATGAAATGGGTGTGTGCGCCTCCCTGAGCACCATGGGCCAGTGAAACCTCTGGAATGTCTGCAAGTTGAAACACCAGAAAACAAGATAGAATGAGAACTTTAAAGTGATATCGCACAATAAACCTCGCAATTAAGATGTGAAACGCCGTGTCTTAAGCCAATGAATTCCCCACGATAAACTAAATCACGCATCCTTTTCAGCATTTCTAACACTGATTCCCTTCATCCCGCAGAAAAGGCCGGTGCCTGGAACGCTGACAATGAGTGTTTCGAAAGGATTGTCCCATTGAAAACCTCGGAAGGAACGAAAAGGTCAAAAGCTTTCAGGCCTTCTTCCCTGTTCCCCTGGAATCCTTCCATGCCAGGTAATCAGCCAGTATTTTCCCATGATCAAATGCCATGAGACCGGGAAGTCCGTCGGGCATAAAAACTTCCACGTTCCGGGCATCATCTGCCGCCGAAGGTTTGCCTGCGGCAGTGGCCGCAAAGACCACGGTCACCGTGTGGTGCCGAGGGTCGCGCTGTGGATCTGAATAAGCCCGAAACTGCGTCAAGTTTTTCACTTGAAGACCTGTTTCCTCCAGCGCCTCTCGCTCGGCAGCGCTTTCCAAACTCTCTCCATAATCCACAAACCCCCCGGGAAGAGCCCAGCCATGAGGGGGATTCTTGCGCTCAATAAGAACGATTCCTCCCGTTTGCATTTCGATCACAATGTCCACTGTGAGAAAGGGGTTTCGAAAAATGTGCACATTGGCACCACACTTTGGGCAAAAGACCCTGTTAGAGTCAGTCATGTCTGCCATTTCCTTCCCCTTCGACCGCTGAAAAAACAACTGTTGCAGGCTATGTGTCCTTCATTTTTTTTTTGGCATGAGAAGGTGCTCCAAGAAGAGCACGAGGGCAATGCCCGTGATCAGGCCGTTTCCGAGAAAGATTCTCACCCCCGGAGACACGGAATGGAGAAAAGCCTCGGGCAAAAACCCCACAAGCGTCCCCAGGATCACGGGTAAGCCCACCACATAGTAGTCACGGCTTGTGAGGGCATTGCCGGCAACGACCGCCAAACCTGCTCCCACCTGTGCACCCATGGCCACACACAGT